>Ga0182024_10006920_pt1 | contig 24681 bp, 25 predicted proteins | sample P32metaG_FD_120480 | JGI IMG/M metagenome (GOLD analysis project Ga0182024, IMG submission 120480) | Permafrost microbial communities from Stordalen Mire, Sweden - P3-2 metaG (Illumina Assembly) | ecosystem: Environmental > Terrestrial > Soil > Wetlands > Permafrost | place: Sweden: Stordalen...
AGTATACTATATCAGATCTCTAGATTCATATAAGGGAGTTCTATACCCATGTTCTCTAGAGATCTTTAGTAGATCTTAATAAGATCTCTGGTCCCACGGACCAGTCCGCAAGTATTGAGCCACCCCTGTGGCACCTCGGGTTCCGCCATGGCTCCATTGGGGTTGCGTTTTGTGGCTCGCTGGCCCCCGCCAGGGTGCCGCGCGCCGGCCAGTACAGGCGGCGATGAACGCCTCGCGGTCAAACGCTGGGTCCTGCGCAGCGAGCGCCCGCGCTATGCGGTTAGTCCCGCACCCATGCGTCGCGCACCTCGGTGCGGTTGATCGGCGGCCGGAGATCAACCAGCAGTTCAATGTACTGCGCCACCGTCACGCCGGGCACCAGCGTTGGCCGTGGTTTGCGCGGCGTCGTTTGCCAGTACGGCGAACGGCAGTGCGGGCACTGCACGGGGGGGAGGCGACGTAAGCAATCCGGCGTTGGGGGCGTATCGTGGATCATCATGCGTGAGCAGATGCATCGTTGCAAATGAACAATGATGTAGCGGTGCCTGAACTTGACCGCGAATTGGAAAAATTTTTGGGGCGAATAATAAACGCGCTCTCGATGCTCCAGAACCGAGAAGAACATCGTTGTTTAGGCATCAGGAGTGCGGTTGGCTCTGGCTCAGCTCTCCGCTGGAGCTTCGCCGATTCCACTCCCGTCAAGGTTACCCAGCGAATAAACTCGCTTGCGATGCCATACGATACTGGATAAGGACCATCACAGATGAGCCGTGACGATCTACGCAAGCTAGGCGAAACGGTGCGCGTGAGCGATGCCCTCCGTAAGTTGAGCGGCGTGGTCCGCCCGAGCGACGCCCTCCGTAATCTAAGCATCGGCGGTAAACAGCAACCGCAGCGCAACGGCACGCCGGGACGGCAGGCCGGAGCGGAGCGCGCCACGCCGATGCGAGCCGAGGAGCAGACCGGCGGCATACGGAAAGCAGCAACCAAGAAGCGACGGCCAACAAGGGATAAGGCGGCGAGTATTGCTGCTAACTCGGCCCCTGCCAGTATCGCCACCGATAAGCATTACCGCGTCAAGGAAATCGCCGAGATGTGGGCCTGCTCCGCGAATACTGTTCGCGATCAATTTGAGAACGAGCCTGGTGTTATTCGCATCGGTCATCCCACGGGTAAACGGGCGTATTGGACGCTTCTCATCCCCGAGAGCGTCCTGTTACGAGTTCACGCACGGCTCAGCGCTAAGCGCTCTCCGAGCACTAGCAACAAGCTCGCCAAGTCTGTTCCGTCGCTCATCAACCCAAGGCGCGTAATGCATCTCCGTAACACGTACCGAACTGTGACCAAGAAGCCTTGACACACTGTCAAGTGGCACGCCGACGCGCAGCATGCGTACAGCGAAAGTGTCGCGCAGGCGATGTGGTCTACAATCTTCTATGCCGGCCGCTTTACCAACTGCCTTCATGAGGCAGTATGCCAAGGCGGCGAGTTGTTGCGGGTCGCTGCGCCGGTCTGAGAACGGCAGTTTATCTGACAACCACTCGCACGAATCAATCGCGCGCTTCAGCGAATCTGATATGTAAGCGTCAATGTTTTTCTTGCGTTTTATTTTGTGCTGCTTTTGCGGCTCAAACGTATAAACCCAATCCTCCTCTTTACCCTTCCTCTTGCACCGTCGCGGATCAAACTGAACCGCGTCACCCGCGCGCATCCCCGTCTCAAGCATCACTTCTAGCAGCAGCCGAAACGTCTTCGGACTCTTGGCGTAGACACCCCAGCGGCGCTCTTCGATCTGTCCGGCGTAGAGCAGCAGCGTGTCTACCTCGTCATCGCTGAATGGCTGCGTCTGCTCGGCCGCGAAGCTGTGCGTCTTAACCTTGTCCGCGAGCTGCTGCATAATCCACTCACGCCTGAATGCCTCGCGCAGGAAACAGCGAACCTGATCCACGCGCAGCGACTTGCTAGAGTCGGCCATCTCAGGCATTCCTTCCATCTTGAACCGTTCTATCAGATCCACAGTCAGCTCGCGTATGAACTGCTTGCCGCGCGCCTTGCAATACGTCTCCAGCCGCTCCAGCGTCAACACGTGCTGTTTGTACGTGCGCGGGTTTAGTTCGTGCTCACGCGACGCCAGATAATCCTTGATACAATCTGTCAGCAACGGCCCGTGGACTTGCTGGTCTTTGGTCTTAGCGTCCAGCGATGAGCGCAGCGCCTCGGCCTCAGCCCAGTCGTTCAACTTCGTTGACTGACGAGGCCACAGTGAGCCGTCTGAGGTGTGCCCGTAGATCCAGATGGGGCACGCACAATCCTTGAACTGCCGCTGGGCGCGCGCCGGCAGTTTCGTTTTGTGTACACGGCACTGTTTGAGGTGCCGGCGATAGAGGGTTAACATACAGTCAGTGTACATAGCAATGTACACATGGTCAATAGTACTTGGTTTATCAGTTACATAGGAATTTGATGAAGAAATCAAGGTCGGTGGGGCTGATAGCGGCCGGTAATCTTACCGATTCGCCGCTGTCACGGTTCCGGTGGCTGGCCAGCCGATTGGGCCCAGTCAAATCCACATCCTTCCGCGTCGCTCGGAGGATTGTCAACATTATCGAGGCCGGCCAAGCCGTGCGCGATTACGCGGAGCTGGACTCGTGCCGCATGATTCTGGTCTGCGTGCCCGATGAACTCCTTCCCAAAGTCGCCGCCGAGCTGCTTGCGTCCGAAATCTCTTGGCGCGGCAAAGCTGTCGTGCTGTTTAGCACCTGGCTCGATAGCAGCCAACTCGACCAGCTCGCGCAACGCGGAGCGGCCATCGGCTCCATCAGCCCGATTCCCGGATTTGATGAAACTCGCTATCTGGTGGAGGGCGACCGCCTTGCTATACGCGAAGCCACCAGCCTGGTCGAAGATCGAGAAAGGCGAGCGGTGGCTATCGAACGAGCGCTCAAACCGTTCTATCTGGCCGCTCTCACCTGCACTGGTAACCTGCTCTTCACCTTGCTTCTGGCCGCTTCCGAAGCGTTGCATCGCGCCGGGATCCCAGCGCTGCTTTCGGGAAATATCCTCGACCGGCAGTTAGCCAAAACGTTCCGCTCTTTCCTACGTGGTGGACGGAATGCGTATCCCGCCGTTCGCGAATTATCTCCGCAATTGCGCGCCTTGCGATCCGTCAATTCGTCGTTGGCCGACTACATCGAGCAAAGCGCCGAGCTCGCCGCCCAGCTCGTAGAAAAACGCTGACGCGCTTCCCTGTGGCAAAAGCAGCCACCGAGCGTGAACGTATGACCACGCCGGACGGCGCCATCCGGCATGCCGAGGTAATAATCGGCGACTCAATCGTCATGATGGGCGAAGCAACCAGCCAATGGAAACCCATGCCCTCGACAGTCTACGTCTATGTACCCGACATCGATGCCACCTATCAGCGAGCGCTTCAAGCGGGCGGCCGTTTGCTTCGAGAACCCCGCGACGAATTCTACGGGGACCGCACCGCCGGCGTAGAAGATCCCTGCGACAATCAATGGTGGATCGGAACTCACATCGAAGACCTCGCGCCTGAGGAGATGCAGCGCCGCGCGCAAGCTGCCGTCAGATCCTAGCCGAATCGAACCGAACGCCCGCGCCGTGCCGCCGCGCAAGCCGGGAAGACCCCTTGCGCTAACATGAATTATCTCCATGCCCATCGATTGGTTCCCGCTGTGGCTCAGCCTGCGCGTGGCGACAATTTCGACCGCGATTGCACTCGCCGGCGGCCTGTGGCTGGCCTGGATCATGTCGAATTACCAATTCCGCGGCAAGGAAATTCTCGATGCCGCCGTCACCCTGCCGCTGGTGCTTCCTCCCACTGTGCTGGGCTATTATCTGCTGGTCGTGCTGGGGCGAAACAGCCCGCTCGGGCAATTGTATGAATGGGCGTTCGGCCAGCCCCTGGTTTTCACCTGGCAGGCTGCGGTCGTAGCCGCGCTATTCCACTCCACACCGCTCTTGGTGAAGTCGGCCCGGGCCGCCTTCGAAAGTGTCGACCGCTCCTACGAGCGTGCAGCGCGCAATCTGGGCGCCTCCGAGCTGCGGCTGTTTTGGCGAGTGACATTGCCGCTTGCGCGCCGGTCCATTTTGGCCGCAGCGGCTCTTGCTTTCGCCCGCTCACTCGGCGATTTCGGCGTCACTCTCATGATTGCCGGCAATATTCCCGGCCGCACGCAGACCGTCGCCATCGCCATCTACGACGCGGTGGAAGCCGGCAACGGCGCTGCTGCCCGTGTGCTGGTGCTGATTCTCTCGGCCGTCGCGCTCCTGGTATTGAGCCTGGCCAACCGCCTCACCACAAATCCCTTCGGCCCGCGGCACTCCGCGATATGATTCGCGCGCGAATTCGTAAGCAATTTCCGCCCGGTCCCGAGTCGGCCGGCTTCTCGCTCGATATCGACCTCCAGGCCGGCAAAGGCATCACGGTCTTGTTCGGACCGAGCGGCGCCGGTAAAACCCTGACGCTCGATTCCATTGCCGGATTCATTCGGCCCGACGAGGGACGCATCCTGCTCGACGACCAGATTTTGTTCGACGGCGCAGCCGGTGTGCATCTCGCGCCGCAGGCCCGCCGCTGCGGCTACGTGTTTCAAAATTACGCGCTGTTTCCGCATATGACGCTGCGCAAAAACCTGGAGTTCGCCGCCGAGCGCATCCCCCGCCTGGAACGCCATCGCAAGGTGAACGAGATGCTCGAAAAGTTTCACCTCAGCGAAGTTTCCGGACGCCGCCCGCGCGAGCTCTCCGGAGGCCAGAAACAACGCTGCTCCATCGCCCGCGCCTTGATCGGAGCGCCGCGCCTGTTACTGCTCGACGAGCCGGCCCGTGGCCTGGACCCGCCGCTCCGAGCCGAGCTCTACTCCCTCCTGCGCCAAGTCCGCGACGATTTCGACATGCCCGTGCTCCTGGTCACGCACGACTTGGAAGAGTGTTTCCAATTGGCGGACGAAATGATCGTGATCCGCGAAGGCCGCGTTGTCCAAAGCGGACCGCCCCGCAAGATTTTCGAGCAGCCCGCCAACGTCGATATAGCCCGCCTGCTCGGCGTCTTCAATTTATTGCCGGTCGAGATCCGCGCGCTCGATCCCAGCCGCAACACCAGCCGCCTCCGCTACGAGGATTTCGAGCTCACCGGACCGTATTTCCCCGGCCGCCTCATCGGCGATCGCGCCTGGCTCTGCATCCGGCCCGACCAGCTCTCCGCCAAGCCGCGCAACGGCCACCCTGGCTTCAATGAGGTTCCCATGCGCCTCGTTCGCGTGATTGAAAAACCTGAGCGCCTGCGCCTCGAGTTCGCCGGTGACGTCGTCGTCGACGTCGAGCCCCATAGCTTTGAGAATTATTCGAGCGTCAAGGACTGGGTGGTCGAGTTCCCCAACGCCGGATTGCGCATCTTGTGAAACGGTACTGCATCACCGATTCGCTGGATGTTGCCGCCCGAGCTGCTCACGATGGCGTTGAGCTGATCCAGATTCGCGCTAAGGAGCTTTGCGCGCGCGACCTCGCCACGCTGGTAAAGGGCGCGGTCGCTCTCGCAAACAGCCGCATTCTGGTCAACACCCGCGCCGATGTCGCCCTGGCCTGCGGAGCGCACGGAGTTCATCTTCCGGCCGGCTCCCTTGCGCCCAACACCCTACGAAAGATCACGCCCCCGGGCTTTCTGATTGGCGTCTCCTGTCACACCATCGCTGAGCTCCAGGCGGCCGAGCGCGAGGGCGCCGACTTGGCCGTATTCGGCCCCGTCTTCCCCAGCGTGACCAAGCATGTCACCCCCATCGGCATCGATGCCTTTCAAGCAGCCGTGCGGCAAGTGCGCCTGCCCGTCTACGCTTTGGGCGGAGTCACTCGCGAAAATGCCCCCCTCTGCATCGAAGCCGGTGCCGCCGGCATCGCAGGCATCTCGCTATTCACGTAACATAGGATTTTGCTCGGATGCGATTTCGCCCGTGACGCCGACTGACCGACCCAAGCCGCTCGCCATCCTCCTCCGAGTTGCAGTATTCGTATTCATCGCCGCCCTCGGCTACTATCTGGTCTTCCCCTTGCTCTTCCAACTGCTCGGCGCCCCCGTCCTGGTGATCGCGACCCTCGGCACTTTCGCCACCGCAGCCGTTGCCAACGCAATCGTGCTACGCATCTGGGGACGCGGCAACTTGGCCGACATCGGCCTTGGCTGGTCTCGCGCTTCCCGCCGCAATCTATCTCTGGGAGTGCTCGGCGGCATCGGCGCTGCCTTATTCGTCCTGCTCCTTCCAATCCTGGTCCGCGCGGCCGATCTCGGACCTGCCCCCAACCAGCATTTCCAATTGCCATCGCTGTTGTTCATCTCCGTTATTCTCTTGTTCGGCGCGGTCGGCGAAGAGATGCTCTTTCGCGGATACGCCTTTCAGGTGCTTATCAAAGCGATCGGACCATTCGCGACCATCCTCCCCGTCGCCGTCCTGTTCGGCCTGGCCCACTCGCTCAATCTATATTTCACGTGGCTGGCTCTGATGAACACGATCCTCTGGGGCGTCGTCCTGGGCTACGCATTCCTGGTCAGCGGCGACCTCTGGCTGCCCATTGGCCTGCACTTCGGCTGGAATTGGACCCTCCCCATGCTCGGCGTCAATTTGAGCGGGTTTACAATGGGAGTTACGGGGTACTCTGTCCAATGGAAGGTCGGAGGCCTGTGGAGTGGAGGAGCCTATGGCCCGGAAGGTGGCTTGCTTACCAGCGCGGTCGTCATCGGCCTGTTCTTCTATTTGCAAAAAGCTCCCATCCAGCATCAAGAGGCCTACCTGCTCCGGGAAGCTTCGGTCGACGCTTGAGCTGCCGGCTTTCTGCGCCCTGGCGTGCTGCCTTTCCGTCACTTTCCTGCTTGCTGGAGATCAGAAACTCGGCGAGGATGAGCGAATCGAGATACTGCGCGGTTTGACCTCCGAATACGCCACCGTAAAGGTCCCGCTCCCTCGTTCTCCTAAGCCCTTACCGTTTGATAGCGACGGTACCTGGGATAAAAAGACCTGGGACGACGCCGCGCAGAAAAATGGACCGGCCGCCCGCATCGGCGACCTGGTCGAGGTCACCAAGGTTTCCATCGAAAGCGACAAGATCGTTCTGGAAATCAACAACGGCCCCAAAGGAAAAGGAGGCCATTGGTACGATCATGTGGAAGTGGGCATGGGCACCAGCACCGCGCCTATTTCCCAACAGGGCACCAATGCGCCGGCCGGAACCAATATCGCGCTGCTGTTTAACAAGCCCGTTCCTCCGTTGAAGGCCGCCGACATCAAGAAAATGCTCGCGCCGGTTTTGAATTTTGAAAAGCAAACCGTGACCGAGAATTACGTCGATAGGCTCCCGGTACCGGTTCAGATGGCGATCAAGGATAATAAAGCCATCGTCGGGATGGATCGCGACCAGGTTTTGCTCGCGCTCGGTAAGCCGCGTCACAAGGAGCGAAGCGTTGCCGCCGACGGCACCGAAAACGAAGATTGGATTTATGGCGAGCCGCCCGGTAAAATCACGTTTGTCACCTTCGCGGGCGCTAAAGTTGTCCGTATCAAAGAAGCGTACGCGGATATCGGGGGATCCACGGCCCCGCCATTAAGGGCTCAGTAGCCCGGTAGGGCTCAGTAGCCTGCACTCCAGAACAGCGCTCCGTTGCGTGCGACAAAACGGCAACATGAAACACATATAAACTTAGGAGAGGCATGTCCATTAAAGTAGGCATCAACGGTTTCGGCCGCATTGGGCGTAATGTGGTTCGCGCGGCGTTAGACCGCCCGAATATTGACTTTGTAGCAGCCAACGATCTTACTGACACGAAGACGCTGGCGCACTTGTTGAAATATGACTCCATCCTTGGCCCTCTGCATGAGGACGTCAAGGCCCAGGGCGATTGCATTATCGTCAAAAACAAAGGCATTCGAATTTTCGCCGAGAAGGATCCGGCTCTGCTGGACTGGAGCTCCCTCGGCACCCAGATCGTCATCGAATCCACCGGTAGATTCACTGATAAAAAGGACGCCGCCAAGCACCTGCGCGGCACGGTGAAGAAAGTGATCATTTCCGCGCCCGCCAAGGACGAAGACATCACCATCGTGCTGGGCGTCAATGAGGATAAGTACGATCCGGCCAAGGATAACGTGATCTCCAACGCCTCCTGCACCACCAATTGCCTTGCGCCTGTGGCGAAGGTGCTGCAGGAGAAGTTTGGCATCGAGAAAGGCTCGATGACCACCATCCATAGCTACACCAACGATCAGAACGTCTTGGATTTTCCACACAAGGATCTGCGGCGGGCGCGCGCTGCGGCCCTGAACATGATTCCGACCAGTACCGGCGCGGCCAAGGCGATCGGGCTGGTCATGCCCGAGCTCAAAGGAAAGCTCGACGGCTACGCCATGCGCGTCCCCACTCCCGACGTTTCGGTTGTGGACCTGGTGGTGCTCACCTCGAAAAACACTACGGCCGAGGAGGTCAACAAAGCGTTCGCCGATGCCGCCAGCGGGGCGCTTAAAGGTATTCTGGCTTACACCGAAGACCCCGTCGTTTCCACCGACATGCTGCACAACCCCAACAGCTCGATCGTCGATGCGGGAATGACCAAAGTTCTGGGCGGAAACCTGGTGCACGTGATCGCCTGGTATGACAACGAGTGGGGCTACTCGATGCGCATCGTCGATCTGATCGAGTTCCTGGCCAAGAAAGGGCTGTAAATCATACCCAGGTGGGCACTTACCGCGAAAGTTGGGTTCGTTTTTGCGAATTTACTCGTGCTCAGCTATGGCCAGAGTAATCAGCAAGTTATCGTGAATTCGGCCAGGACCGCCGAGCAGTCCGCCGGCGTCCGGTCTACTGGCAATTTTTCGCGTTCGGACACTCAGGTCACCGCCTTTTATCGTTGTTATTACACCGGCCCGTTGGAGCTTCCGGAATCCTACGACGGACTGAAGCTCCGCCAAGGCTCCCAGGCCGGTTGTTCGCTAGATTACAAAAAGTACGACGTATTTTTCTACCCGGCTGAAGCCGTCGCCACCGGTCACGTACCCGTCAGCCAGTCGCTTGCGACTGCTACGCCCGAGCGGATCGCCATGGTGGTGCCGCATGAAGATTTTCATTCTCAGATCAGCGCGCTGCCGGATCGCATTGCCGAGGCGTCGGCGACGTTAGTTGGATTCCTCGTTGCTTCACTCGCAAGCGATGCCGAGATCTTCCTCCAGAAGTCCGAGATCGTGAATCGCCGCTACCAAGAGCTGCGCTCGATCTATCAAGCCAAGCTATCCAAGCGGTTCGTGCTCGAGCAAAAGGCATCTGTCTTCGCCGCGATTCAGCGCGAATGCGCGTCCATCCACGGCGAGTCTCGCTCTTTCAATAAGTGCCTTTCGGCATCGAACAACGCCGGTCTGGCGTTCGACTACACCTACACCAAATACTATCCGCTGCTCTATCAGGTGTGGTCGTCCTGCGAGCGCGGATTCCAAGTGCACCGTTGAAATAATCGTGAACGCGCCCAAGAAACGGTCCGAGCAGGAAGTCGCGAACTACTTTGAAAATTTCATAAAGCAGAGGAGAGATCCATGACCATCGGCATCATTGGTTCAGGCAACGTCGGCGGCACGCTTGGTACTCGCTGGGCCCGGGCGGGGCATGACATTATTTACGGGACCAGAAATCCTCAGGCGGACGACATCCAGCAATTGCTCTCTCAGGCCGGCGGCAAGGCCCGGGCCGCCACGCTCAAGGAGACCGCTCGCGCCGGCGACGCGTTGCTACTGGCCATGCCTTGGAAGGTCATTCAGTCCGTGCTCGAAGGTCTGGGAGATCTCACCGGCAAGGTTTTAATCGACGCCACTAATCCCCTCTTGGCCGATCTTTCAGGACTGGACATTGGCACCACCAGCTCGGCTGGAGAAAAAGTAGCAGGCTGGGCGCGCGGCGCGAAAGTGGTAAAGGCGTTCAACACCATCGGCGCCAATATCATGGCGAACACCTCATTCGGGTCCGAGAAGCCCGCCTTGTGCTACTGCGGCGATGATACCGAAGCGAAACAGATCGTCAAACAGCTCGCCGAAGAAATCGACTTTGAGCCGTTGGACGTCGGCCCGCTCACGCAGGCCCGGCTGCTAGAGCCATTCGCGCTGCTCTGGATTTCGATGGCGTTGAAGTACGGATACACTCGCGATATCGCCTTCAGGCTGCTACGCCGCTAAACCCGCTATTGGTTGACCGCGCCGGGCACGCCCGAAACCGGACCCAAGTAGGCCAGCAACCGGCCGGCCGTGATCGCGCCGAACCAGCACACCAACGAGGCCCAGGCCAAACGCTTCGCGCTTCCCGGTAACGGACCCTTATCCAGTTCCGGGTCTTGAAATACCCTTCTCCGCATAACGTAGAGCACCGCGACGCCGGCGAAGACAAATGCCATCTTAATGCCGAAATCGTAGTTGGTGAGCTTGCTGGTCGCATCCGCGATCAGCAGAATCAGGCCGGTGATGGCATTGATCCAGAACCCCCACCAGATCAGAGGAAAGAGCCGTTCCAGCGGTTTGATGGGAGTCTTGGGCCAGAAGCCCAAGAGCACCAGATCGATTGCGGCGCTGCCTCCGGCCACCATCGACATGCCGAGGGTGTGCAGGAAAAGAAAGGTCGGGAACGCCCAAACCGAACCGGACTCGCGTACCCAAATGCTGAACCGCAGTTGCTCAAGCGCAACCAGAAAATTCATCATGCAAGTTTCGTGGCTTTCAGCATTCGAGAGTGCCGCGAGTCCGCCGTTAGAGACCTAGGGCTTTGCGAACTTCGCGTCGTCCACCGGCGCATTCGGCTGATAGCCGGTCAGGGTGTACTGCTCCTGGCCGCTCACCCAGCCGTAGACAATCTTGAACGGCATCATGACGCCGGCCACCGGGCGGTAATCGGAGTAGTCGAATTGCGTGGGAACGCGCCCAACCGCTGAATTGGCATAGTAGATCATCCGATTCAGCAACCCGCTCTGCTTATCGAAATAGAATGATGCGAGAAGTCCTTTGGGACCGGTGGTGGCCTGAACGACGTAGACATCGTGGCCGTCAATCGAGCTTGGATAGCTTACTTTCCAGGTGGTGAAGAAGCTCTTGATCCGCCACGGAAACGCCATTTCGGCGGCGAGCTTGGCGCCCTCTAAGTACGCTTCGTCGAGTGGATATTCGCCGACCACGGTGAGCGGCAACTTGACCCAGGCATTCTTGCCATCGAACGTTCTGGCCATTAAGCCTTCTCGTTGATTGACCGTCATGGCCAACTTATCGGGGAACTTCGCATACCATGCCGCGGGATCGTTCACCGCCGCATCATACAAGAGGCTGTTCCCTTCGGCGGTATAGCTAGTGATCTTTGCCTCAGCGTCCGGGCTGCCGAGAGCGCGAACATATTTGTCGAGAATCTGATCGGCGGGAGGTGTGCCGGAGGTGGCAGGGTTAGCCGCCGGCAGAACATCGGGCGGAACCGGGGTGGGCGTGCTATAGATCGCGTCGATGGGAGGCGTGAGAGCGGGAGCCTCACTGCCGCGATGGCAGGTCCAGCATGTTACTACCTGACGGCCACCAAAGTTTTCCTTATTGATTTTTTGAACCATCTGCACCATCAGGCGGGCGATCTTCTTCTTCGGCGGTGCATCGTCCGACCACTTCGGGTCGGAGGTGCCGGCGCCGGTATGGCAGTCCCCGCAGCAAACGCTCAAGGCCGCGGAGAAGAGACCCATGGTGCCCATGAATTCGTCGACCGGAATATCCTTCAGCACTTGGATGTTCTTGAATGCGTTCTGTGACATCTGCGACTGCGGCTGACTCTGCGCGAACGCCACGCCTGAGAAGCGCGTAGGATTCGTCCCGCTTACGACGAAGGCGATCAGCGCAGCCAACGCAGCGGTGAAGATCAAATGTTTTGGAGAAAGCTTCATTTTACCTGCCCTTAATTGTGAGTCCTCATGGGGACTACCGAGGATGTTCCGGAGTAGTTACCAGGAAGCCTGTATCATACAAAGCGGTCCAAAGCAAAGTCAAGACGCACCTCCGATGCAAGGGACCGGTCTAGTTCGAGTCCGACGGGAGCGCGAACAGATAGGTGGTCAGGCTCTCCAGTTCTGCCGGCGTGAATTTGTAGGCGGGCATAATGCTGCCGGGCGAGAGTTTTTTCGGGTCGATGAAATGCTCCCTTACCCAATCCCGAGTGCGGCGCCGGCCTACGCCGTTTAACGGCGGCCCGACCGACGTTCCGTTCCCATTTACCTTATGGCAATTCACACACACGTACTTCTCGAAAACCATGGCGCCCTGCACCGCGAAGTCAGGCGTATCGTCAAACAAGTTGCGCGCATTGTCGGGCGTCAGCTTCAGCAAGAAAGCCGACAGCGAGTTCATCTGCCCGCTGCTCAAGGCGATGGGCGGCATGGACGTGCCCGGCCTGACCGCGGACGGATTCTTGAAGTGCTCGATCATCCAGGCTGCATTGCGGTGGTTAGTGGTGGTATATGCCAGGTCGGGTCCGAGGGTGCCCCCCCGGCCAGCCACGGAATGGCAGCTATTGCAATTTTCCTGGCGGTAGTAACCGAGGCCGGCCAGCTCTTCGGGCGCGAGCTGCATCCAATCCGTGGGACCGGAATAGTCGACCAATTCCTGAGCTTCGTTCGGAGTGCCGGCGACCGCGGCGGCCGTCAAGCCACCCCATCCGATGGCCGCGAGCAACACCACGCCGAACGCGAGGGTGCGCCGCGTCACTTTAACGACCTGTCCCCGATCGTAGAAGGGCAACAGGATCAGGGCCAGAACCGCCAAGCCCGGTAAGATGACGCTGCCGACGATCTCCAGCGGCCCCGGCATCAGCTTCAGCAGTTGGAACAGGAACAGAAAATACCATTCCGGACGGGGAGTGAAAGAAATATCGGTGGGATCCGCGAGCTGCCCGAGCGGCACGCGCACCGCAATGGCCATGACGAAGAGAATTGCGAAAGCGATAAATATAGCGACGGTGTCGATGAAGACCTGGCGGGGATAAAACATTCTGCGGGGCAGCAGTTCGTCGCCGGGCGATGGCGCCACTCCGTGCTTGCGCACCAGATAAATGTGAACGCCGATCAGGAGCATCGTGAGGGGCGGGAGCAGCAGCACGTGGAGGCCATAAAACCGCACGAAATTCACGACTCCGATAGCGCCGGTCCCCCCTAGTAACCGCGCCATATAGGGTCCCAGGAGAGGCGCCGAATTCATAATTTGAATCGTCACGGTAGTGCCCCAGTAGGCCCGATTGTCCCAGGGCAGCAGGTAGCCGGTCAGCCCGAAAGCGAGGGTGATCAGCAAAAGAAAGACCCCGACGATCCAAGTGGTTTCGCGTGGTTTTTTGTAAGCTCCCCAAAGCGCGACCTGAACCATGTGAAGCACGACCACGATGATCATGGCGCTGGCACCCCAGTGATGTAAGCCGCGCATCAAGCGCCCGCCAGTGACCTCCGTCAAGATGTAGCGGAGGCTGTTATAAGAATCGCCGGGAAGCGGAGCGTAGTTGAACGCCAGCAAGATGCCGGTCAGGACTTGCGTCAGGAACAGGAAAGCCGCCACGCTTCCGAGCACCTGGTGCCAACCGCTGGAAGCCGGAATCTCCTCGTAGAGAAATTTATGAACGGCGGTGGCAACCCCGGTGCGATGATCGATCCACTGCTGGATTGCGGCCAACCTCTTGTTCACGCTTCTTTGGCCTCCGAGACACGCAAGCGGCCCAGCATGAGCTTCCCGTTTTCAACCTTAGCCTCATAGCGATCCAGTGGGCGCGGCGCAGGACCGGATTGGACCTCGCCGGTAATCGAGAAGATTGAGCTGTGGCAGGGGCAAATGAACTCGTGGTTGCCCGAGTCCCAGTGATAGGCGCAGCCCAGATGGGTACACTGCGCGCCAAACGCGGTGACGGCTCCTTGTGGGGACTTCACCACCCAGGCGCTGCTTTGCTCGCTGAGCACGCGCCAACCATCCACGCGGGTGCGCCGGAAAAACAGCTCCACCGGCATGTCGGGCATTAGCTTGGTTACGTCGCCGGCGTTCACCCACTCCTCAGTGCGCCGCGTTTTGGGAGGGATGAACAGGTAGGTGAGCGCGGTAAGACCTAACGCTCCCGTGATCAGTCCCCACAATCCATAAACGGCGCCCACATAAAAGCGCCTGCGCGTGGGTTGGGGGGGCGCCTCGATACTAGTGTTTGAATCATGCGGCATAACTAAAGAAAAGTCAGAGCGCGACTGTGGTCACTCCGTGACGAATGCTCCTATCCATCGTGATATCCCCATTGTATTTCAAAACCTGCGGGATGGACGCAAGCTGCATAGAACGCGTTTCACAGCTCAGGCGGGCCCGGACGGGAAACGCGCGTGAACGGTTGGCGCTCCTGACGCTCTTCACTCTTGTCGACCAGATAACCCGCTACGCCGACCAGGACGGTGACGCCCAGCACCAGGAGTGTCACGGTTATGCCCAGCGGCATTTTTCACCTCGAACAAAATTTTTACAACTCACAGCGGCGGCGGGCATCGCGTCAGAAGGAAGTCCCGATGAAAGGCAACATGCTGCCACAGTACATCACTCCAACCCATAGGAATATGGCGCTAAGGGCGACGGCTTTAGCGGTGAGCGGCGCGTCGTCACCCGGCTTGAGGGACCACATTTCATCGAACATCGTAAAGTAGAGGGCATTCACGCCGGCGAGCAAAATCAAAACGATCTTCCAGCGGAAGGCGCCATTTTTGGTGTACTGGCTGGACGCGCCGATGAAGAACAACATGCCGGTCAGGAGATTGATGCCGAATCCCAGAATTCCCCACGGCAGCAGCCGGTGCAGGGCGGAGAAGGATACGCTTTTCATGACGCCGAGCATCCGGAGATTAAACAAAAAGACGATGCCGAACAGCAGGCACAGGCCGATGAAATGGAGGGTCTCGCAGGTTGGCCACATCCACGGAACCTTGGTTACGAACGCGCCGATGGCCACGCTATCGAGTGTGAGCTGAGGGCCCATGGCCATGTCCTTGGCGATCTCGGGATGGCGGATGTCGCCGCCTGTGTTGCCCGTGGTCGACATGAGCAGGACCGTTACTACCGAGAGAAGCAGGACCAGCGTCAAGTTCCAACGTGGTACGCGGGAGAGCCGACGAAATTGCCACAGGCCCAGCCAGGCGAACGAACCGGTGAGCTCCATGAAGATGAACGCCAGCAGGGCCGCGTCTTGATGAGCCTTAATCAGGTCCTCGGACACGCCGGGAAGTTTTGCGATCTCTTCGGCCGCCGCGGTGCCGCTCAAAAAGGTGGGAAAGGCCAGCATCGCGATGCCCAAAAAGACCAGCAGGCTGGCCTGCTTGAGATGGTCGCTTTTCGCGATCAGCGCGATGATGAAGAGCCCCAGGCCGATGATGGTGCCGATGATCGGGAAATGATTCAGCAAAAGATGTACGTGCGCCAAGGTCATGCGAACCACCCAATATATCATCGATCGCGGGATTGGCTGACTTGTTACGATTGGCTAAGCTTATGCCAATCTACCAGGCGGTTGTTCTCGCGATTATCCAGGCGCTCACCGAATTCCTGCCGGTCAGCAGTTCGGGGCACCTGATCGTTGTGCCGAAGCTTTTGGGTTGGAACGACGGCGGTCTGACGTTCGATATCGCGCTGCACGCCGGAACATTGGTGGCAATCATCATTTACTTTTTTCGGGATTGGGTGCAGATCATCGGGCAAGGATTAGGTTTAAACATAGGGCACAACCCTGAATTGAAGGCGAATCCACGGCTGCTGTGGCTGTTTGTAGTGGGGTCGATTCCAGCGGGAATTGTAGGGGTGGTCTTCGGCAAGCAGGCGGAATCCAGCTGGCGCGATCTTTATCTGATCGGCTCGATGCTGATCGTTATTGGCGTCTTTATGTGGATAGCGGAACGCGCGAGCAAGGGGGACAAGCTGCTGAGCAAAGTGGGTTGGGGCGATGCCATCGTGATCGGGACGGCTCAGGCTCTGGCGCTGGTTCCGGGCACATCGCGCAGCGGCATCACGATCTCTACGGGATTATTTCGCGGCTTCACCCGTGAGACGGCGGCGCGGTTTTCCTTCCTTCTGGGCACTCCCGCCATCGCGGGCGCGGCCCTCAAAGGGGCCTGGGATATCCATAAAGCCGGAGGCATAGCGCCGGACATGCGGATGCCGTTTCTGGTGGGTACGCTGCTGAGCGCGGTGCTGGGCGCGGTAGTGATCGCGTACTTCCTGCGCTACCTGCGGCGCCACAGCCTGATGCCCTTCGTGTACTATCGAATCATTTTTGGCATAATAGTAATCGCTCTGGCTGCGTTTTTCCGCTTCAACGCGGAATGAAAATTATAGGACCGACTCGCTTCGCGCGATTGAATGAGGCGGCCGGTTTAGTGTTGCTATTTGCCGGGCTCTTTTTCATCCTGAGCCTGATCTCGTATCATCCTCGCGACCCCTCCTGGAATTCCATCTCCGGAGCTGTGCGCGCCCACAACCTGACTGGAAAAGCGGGTTCGTACACGGCCGATTTATTCTTTCAATTGTTCGGGCTCAGCTCATTCAGCATCCCCGTACTGATGTGGCTGATGGCTTGGAAGTGGGTCCGTTCACTGCCGGTGGAAGCGGCCTTGGTGAAGGTGCTGGGCGCGGTGCTTTTCTTCCTCAGCGTCTCCACGGCGCTATCGATCGGGCCGGGGTGGCGTTTGTGGAATGGCGCATTTTGGGCGGGCGGCGTACTCGGTCTTCTGCTGGCCGATGCCCTGACCGCTTCGCTTAATCTGACGGGGACCATACTGCTGACGGCCGCGAGCCTGATTGTTTCGATCTATCTGATTTCCAAGTTTTCGATGGCAACGGCCGCGGCGTGGCTGGCGCCGGTAGTGGCGTGGCTGGCTAATCTTCAGACCTGGTGGGAGGACTGGCGAGCCCGGCGCGAGGCTTTGGCCCGGGAGCGCGCACAAATCCGCGCGGAACGTCGAGCCGAAGCAATGGCCTCCCAACAAGTGGCGACGGAGGCGAGAGTAGAGCCTCAGGTGGTGCACGAGGAATCGGCGCAGGGTCTCGCTGGGGAGCCAGTCATTCCGATCGTGGAATCGCTGGAACCTCCATGGGCCGAGGCTCCGCCAGTGGAACATTATCCGCAGCAGATTCCGATCCGTGAGCTAGAAGAGGCGCCGCCCGCACCACCGTTAGCCGCCGCGGCTTCGGTGGGGTCCGATGAACCGGTGCGGCCGCGAGTGCGCCGTTCGCCACTGCCGCGCGAGCAAACCCTGGAACATCCGGAGTACCAACTGCCATCGACCGAGCTGCTCAACGAAGTGCCGGCGCGCAGCTCTTACGATTCGGCGGAGCTCAAAGAACTGGCGACGCGTATTAAATCCAAGTTTGAAGAGTTCAACGTCCACGGCGCGGTGGTGCAGATCAATCCTGGGCCGGTGGTGACGACGTTTGAATTCAAGCCCGAGCCGGGCATCAAGTATAGCCGCATCATCGCCCTCACCGAGGATCTGTGTTTGGGATTGCAGGCCGAATCGATTTTGATCGAGCGCATACCGGGCAAGCCAACGGTGGGCATCGAGGTGCCGAACAGCCGGCGCGAACTGATCAGCTTACGCCAGATTTTGGAGTCGGAGGAATTTTTCAACTCTAATTCGCGGCTGACGATTTGCCTGGGCAAGGACATTAGCGGGCGCATCAAGGTGGCGGCGCTCGAATCCATGCCGCACCTGCTGATCGCCGGGTCGACCGGGGCGGGCAAGAGCGTGATGTTGAACTCGATGCTCATGTCGATTTTGTACAAGGCGACTCCCGACGACGTGCGTCTGATTCTGGTAGATCCCAAGCGCCTGGAAATGGGTTTGTACGAAGGCATTCCTCACTTATTAACGCCAGTGATCACGGAGGCCAAGAAGGCTACTAACGCGCTGCGAAACGCGGTGCTCGAGATGGAGCGGCGCCTGAAGCTGCTGGCCGGACAGGGGGTCCGCAACATCGATCAATACAATCGCAAGGTGCGGCAGCTTATGAACGAGCCGCGCAGCCTGTTCGAAGAGGAAGAGCAAGCCCCGGAGGATCTGAAACCGCTGCCGTACATTTTGATCGTGATCGATGAGTTGGCCGATTTGATGATGGTGGAACGGGGCAACGTGGAAGAGGCGGTGACGCGGCTGGCGCAAATGGCGCGCGCGGTCGGGATGCACCTGGTTCTGGCGACGCAGCGGCCCAGCGTGGATGTGATCACCGGCTTGATAAAAGCCAATTTTCCTTCGCGCATCAGTTTTCGCGTGGCCACTCGCGTGGATTCCCGCACGGTGCTGGATGTTATGGGCGCGGAGCATCTGCTGGGCAAGGGCGACATGCTGTTTCTCCCGCCCGGCTCATCGCGCTTGACGCGCGTGCACGGCGCGTTTCTGACTGAAACGGAGATCAATCGAGTGGTTGAGTTTTGGAAAAATCAAGCTCGGCCCGATTACGATCAGACGTTCTTACAAGCGCCTCCGGCCGACGATGAGGACGCCGAGGCAGGGGAGTTGGAAGGCGCGGAGGATCCCGCTTATGCCGACGCGGTGCGCGTAGTGCTGGAGATGGGCAAGGCGTCAACATCCACCTTGCAGCGAAGGCTTCGCTTGGGCTACGGCCGGGCGGCGCGAATTCTCGACATGATGCAGCGCGAGGGCATCATCGGCCCGCCCGACGGCAGTAAGCCGCGCGAGGTTTTGAAGCGGCCAGACTGGCTAGAAGAGGTTGACCGCCAGTTGCGCTAACGATCGCGCTATATTTTCTTTAGCTGCACTTAAGCATGAATACCCGGAATGATATATCGGCTAATAACGGCGCGAAGGCGGACGCTGTTCCTCCAATTCGCACCGGCCTTGTTCTTGGCCGTCATTTTTAATGCGCTGCCCGCAGCGGCAGCTAGCATCACCAACGGAGATTTCGAAGCCGTTCAAATCGGCGCTCCGTTCGTTTCGACAAACCCTGCTGACGTCCCTGGCTGGACTCATACCGGCGATGATGGGGGCGGATTTCTGTGGGCGATCGGTTTTAGCGACACAGGCGGAAGCATCACGGTGGCGGGAAGCGGCAACCAGTTCGTCACGATGGGAGGGGGATTCGACCATGTGGGAACCAGCACTTGGTCGACTGCGATCACCGATCTTTTGCCGGGAGACACCTATCTGCTCGATTTCAAGATGGCGAACGAGAACAACTTCAGCACCACTCCCCAGGCGATCACGGTTAGTTTCCCTGCGGGTTCTTCCACGCTTCCGATAACATTTTCGGACGATGTATTCCCGGCCACGGGGCAAAACTATTGGACGCAATGGATCGATGAGGAGATGGCTTTTGTGGCGACCGGCATCAGCGCGACCGTCCAGTTCAGCGCCACCACGCAGTATGACGTGGGACTAGACGACGTTCGCGTCAGCGACGCCATCGTGCCGGAACCGAGCTTCCTCGGCTTGCTGGCCTGCGGGCTCTTTGCCGGGTTGATAGCCCGCAAGCGCTGCTAGCGCATCTCAACAGCCGGCTGCGGTTGAGCGACCGGCGCAGGCTCTGGATCTTTCGGCATCACGATCCATGCCACGATGTAAGCGATGACGCCAAACAGCGGCAACGGCCAGACCGTCACGACCAGCCACAGGACGCGCACTAGCGTCACATCTACGTCGAAGTAACGGGCGAACCCGGCGCAGACGCCGGCGATCTTCTTGTCGCGAACGGGGCGGGAAAGACGCTCGGTTCGCTGCCCGGTAGGAGTTCCGTGTCTGGTGGAGGTCCCGCATTGATTGCAAAATTTATCCTGGTCATTCAGCTCGACGCCACAGTTAGTGCAGAACATAGAATCCTCTTCCTCATTTGATAACGCTTTCGACTTCGGATTAGTTCCCGCGAAATCGCGGCTGCGATAGGATTGTCGGTATGCGGTTCGCTGTGGGGCGGAGCAAAGTTAGCGATGGATAGCCGCGAAGTCTGCCTTGCCAACGCTCGCTGGTATTTTTGGATTCTGACGATGCTCTCGGCCATCGTGCTGTTCGCGCCGATCCGCACGGGCGATCTGGCCGGATATGACGATGCCCGCTACGCCATGGTCGCCAAGGATGTCGTCGAAACTGGCAACTGGATGGACATTCGCGCCAACGGGGGCGCGGCGCTGGAGCATCCACCGCTGTTTTCATGGATGCAGGCGGCGATGTTCTCGGCATTTGGAGTTTCGGACACGCTCGCGAAACTGCCCTCGGCCTTGTGCGGATTCGGCACGATCCTGCTGACAGGCTGGCTGGCGCGGCGGCTCACAAAAGATTCTTTTCGGGCGGTGCTCGCCATGTTCGTGATGGCGACCAGCATTTATTTCCTGAAGTATGCGGCCCGTGCCATGACGGATGTTCCGTTCACGTTCTTCTTCTTATGCGCGGTGTGCGCGTGGGTGCTGGCCGAGGAGGATTCGCGCTGGTATTTAGTCGTTGGTCTTTTCATCGCGATGGCGCAGATGACGCGCGCCATGATGGGCCTTTCACTTCCCATCCTGTTCGCGATCGACTTGTTTGCGCGCCGGCGCCGCGTCCCCCGCGGCTACCTTGTTGGGGGGCTCGCAATTGCGTTCCTGCCTCCGCTGGCTTGGTACGCGCAGTGGATTTATCGCTACCGCGGCACGTTTTTTTCAATTCACTCACTCTTTCTTCGTGACGAAGTGTATGGCCCGCTGTCGCCTGCCTGGCGGCGTTATACCGGCGCGTTCGAATATCTGTGGATGATTTCCAAATCCTATTGGCCCTGGCTGCCCGCCATGATCGCGGGGCTGGTCGTGATTGTCCGCGCGAAAGATCGCAGATTGCGGCTCCTGATATTTTGGATCGCGGTGGTTTTCGGGTTGTGCGCCATCACGCGCAGCCGCGTCCTGCGATACATGCTGCCTGCTTATCCGGCGTTTGCCATATTGTCGGCCATCGGGATGCTCGCGTTCGTGCCGATACGCTTTATTCGGACCGGCTTGCGCGTACTGACGCCGTTGCTGGCAGTTCTGGTGCTGTGGATCGCGATCCGTCCGCCGGCGACTTGGCACGCGGCCGAGACGCGCCCGATGGCGTTGGCTGCCACCGCCGCGACCAAGCCAGGAGAGCTGATCACGTTCTACGACTCGGGTGTAGCGCGCTACGACGAGACCAATCAACTGCTGTGGTATGGCGATCGTTTCATCGTGGCCGTATGGGATTCCTCCAAGCTTGCCGACGCGCTCGAAAGGCCGCGATCGCGTATTTTTGTGGTGGATGCGGATACGTTTCGTACGCGCATCGAGTCCCAGATTCCGAACGAAGTTCTGGCTCGCAGCGGGCACCTGGTCTGCGTGCGTTTGAAAGATGTGATACCGATTTCGTAGCGTCGGACTAGCGTGAAATTTTACCGAGGATTGCCGCTTTGCGTGCTCCGGTGGCGGAAGGCAGGTTGCCGGCGCGTCCTTGATGCGTGCGATAGGCCAGCAACGCAAACAGGATCGCTTCCTTGGCGTCCACGTCGATTCCAAACTCGGCCGTGGTCGTTACTCTGGGCTTTAGGACGGCGCCCAGGCGCTCCATCATGAAACGGTTGTGCGCGCCTCCGCCGGAGACGATGACTTCGCGAGTATCGGGATAGCGGCCGATCGCCAGCGCGATCGTGCGAACGGTGAGATCGGTGGCAGTGGCCACATCGATTCCAGTGCGGCCGATGAATTCCGCGCCGTACTGCTCGCGGCCGCAGGTTTTCGGTGGGTCGCGCCAGTAATAAGGATCGGCGAGAAGGCTGTCGAGTAAGGCGGGGTTCGCTTTTCCGGCGCGTGCACGCTGGCCGTCGCGATCAAACGGAGGAGCGAGCGCGTCGATCACCATGTTACCGGGCCCGGTATCGAACGCGATGACGTCTTCGGCGCGCGCATTGGCTGGAATCACGGTAATGTTCGCGATGCCGCCGATATTCAATGCCACACGCGCGAATTCGGGATGACGAAACAGCTCGTAATCGAGCAAGGGAACCAGCGGCGCGCCTTTGCCGCCGTTCGCGATGTCGCCCGGGCGAAAATCGGCGATGGTTTCGATGCCGGTGCGCGCGGCAATCACTGCGGCCTCGCCGATCTGAAGCGTGCTCGCGACTTTGCGGCCCAGGAATTCGATCGGGTCGCCCTCGTGAAAAATGGTCTGGCCGTGGGAGCCAATCAGTTCAATCTTTTCCAACGGCACGCCGGCGTGCTCGAGCGCTTCGGCGAAAAGCTCGCCCACTAAAAAGTTGAGCCGCGCAATGGTCGCCGTGTGAGCCGCGGCGTTTGAAACAGAAAAGATCGCGTCGCGCACTTCTCGCGGATAAGGTACGGTGGCTGTCGCCAAAACGCGGATGCGCTCATCGATGTCCACCACCGCGACGTCAATTCCATCAGCAGAGGTACCGCTGATGAGACCCGCGACGATCACGAGCGCCGGAGCTCCCTCTGCAAATCGTTCAATAATTGCAGCGCTTCGATAGGTCGCAGCTCATCCACGTTCAGATTCCTGATTCGTTCGGCGATTTGATAATTCACCGGCTCGAATAATTGAATCTGCGTGCCGGCGGAGGGCCGCGGCGAAAGCTCCTCGGTGACAGCGTGCTCAGAGCGCTCATGCAGCGCAAGAATTTCGCGGGCGCGCTCGATCACCGAAACCGGCAGGCCAGCCAATCGCGCGACCTCGATGCCGTAGCTGCGATCGGCCCGGCCCGGTTCCACTTTGCGCAAGAAGATCACCTGATCGCCGGCCTCTTTCACCGATACATGCAGATTGCGGACGCCGGGTAACTGGTCGGCCAGTTCGGTCAGCTCGTGATAATGCGTGGCGAACAGCGTGCGCGCGCGAATGCGCTGGTGGATGTGTTCGATCACCGACCAGGCCAGCGCCAGGCCATCGTAGGTCGCGGTCCCACGGCCAATCTCGTCCAGTACGACCAGGCTGCGCGCTGTCGCGGTGTTCAGAATCACGGCGGTTTCGGTCATCTCCACCATGAAGGTGGACCGGCCGCGCGCCAGATTATCAGCCGCGCCGATCCGCGTGAACACGCGATCCACTAGCGAGAGCGTCGCTGAGTCGGCTGGCACGTAGGAGCCCATCTGCGCCAGGATGACGATGGCAGCGGCTTGGCGAAGATAGGTCGACTTACCACCCATGTTGGGGCCGGTAATCACGGCGATGAACTGCGATTCGTTATCGAAGTAGAGATCGTTGGGGATGAAGCGGGCGGCATCTTTTTCCGCCAGCTTTTCGATCACCGGATGGCGGCCGCCCAGAATGCGAATCTCGCCGGAATCGGAAAACCTGGGCCGCGTATAGCGATTTTCAGCCGCCACTTGCGCGAGAGTACAGGTGACATCCAGCTCCGCGATGGCCGCCGCGGTTTGCCGGATTCGAGTCGCGTGTTCGGCGGCGAACAGCCGAAGCTGCTGAAAAATTTCACGCTCGAGCGCGAGCATTTTCTCCTCGGCGTCGAGAACCTTACTCTCCAGATCCTTGAGTTCAGGCGTGGTAAATCTCTCGGCGTTTACAAGCGTCTGCTTGCGTTCGTAATCGGACGGAGCCAGATGGAGGTTCGCCTTGGAAATTTCGATGTAGTAGCCAAAAACGTTATTGAAACGGACCTTCAACGACTGGATCTGTGTGCGCGAACGTTCGCGCGTTTCGATTTGCGCAATGTACTGGCGGCTATTGCGGCTAATATCACGAAGCTCATCCAGCTCGGCATGGTAACCGGATCGGATGGTGCCGCCATCGGCAAGATTCGCGGGAGGCTCCTCGGCTATTGCGGTTAGAATGCGGTCGCGCAGCTCAGGCACTTCATCGAGCGCGCCGGCGATGGAAGTCAGACGCGCTGAACGGAATCCGGAGCAATGCTCCTTGAGGCGCGGAACGACGGCGAGCGAGCGGCCAAGCGCCAGCAATTCGCGCGGCCCCGCGGTCCCCAGAGTCAGCTTCGCTAACAGCCGTTCCATATCGAGAACGCTCGCGAGCAGCTTGCGAATTTCAGAACGGGCAATGGTGGCCTGAAGCGTTTCTTCCACCGCGTCCAGGCGCGCGTCGATCTCTTCGATCTGGAGGCTCGGCCGCAGCAGGCGATTGCGCAACAGCCGGCCACCCATCCCGGTGCAGGTTTGATCGAGTACGTGGATCAGCGTCGATTCCTTGCTTTCGCCGGCGAACAGCGGCTCTAACAATTCCAGATTCCGCACCGTGACCGCATCCAGGATCATCGAACCGGAGCGATCGTAGTAGCTCGGCTGTTCGAGATGATCGAGCGCCGATTTTTGAGTCTCGCGGAGGTAGTGCAGGATTGCGCCCGAGGCAGCGATTGCCAGGGGGCGCGCCGCCAGCCCGCAGCCGTCCAAAGTGAGCAGATGGAAATGCTCGCGCAGGGTACGATCGGCATGATCCTGGCTAAACACCCAGTCTTCCAGGCTGGTTCGAAGACCCGGGAGATCCGCTACCGAATCCGGCGCCAGCACTTCGCGCGCGTTCAGATTCTCGAGCGTGGCGTTGACTTCAGGCGCGTCAACTTCAGTGGCGCGGAACTCTCCGGTCGAAATATCCACGTGCGCCAGGCCCGCGCGTGTTCCGTTGCGAAAAACGGCAGCGAGGTAATTGTTCTC
>Ga0182024_10006921_pt1 | contig 24678 bp, 19 predicted proteins | sample P32metaG_FD_120480 | JGI IMG/M metagenome (GOLD analysis project Ga0182024, IMG submission 120480) | Permafrost microbial communities from Stordalen Mire, Sweden - P3-2 metaG (Illumina Assembly) | ecosystem: Environmental > Terrestrial > Soil > Wetlands > Permafrost | place: Sweden: Stordalen...
CAGGCTCTGTTCTGCATCTGCGAACCGACTTTCCTTTCTATAAAGATTGGCCAACCCTGTAAGAACAATTGAATAATACTCATGGGTGGTGCCAAACATGGCAGCGCAAGAGTCGAGCGCTTCCTTGTATAGAATCTCGGCATCCTTATAATCTCCTTTCAATTCAGCAAGCGTGGCGGCATTATAGTTGGCATAAGGATACGCCAGGCAGTTCTTGTATTCCGGTTGCTGCGACAATGTAAGAGCCTGTTGCAGATAATGGTTTCCTTCCCCTAATTTGCCCCAGGCAAAATAGAGCCGCGCCAGACTGTTGGGAGGCAAGTAAGCCAATCCGCGCACCGCTTTGTCAGTCTCAGCTTCAGACTGAGAACTCTTCCACAAAGCCTCCGCCTGGGGAAACCGACCCTCTTCCATGTACAAGCGCCCCAGATCGTTGTACAACTCGAGCCATGGTTTACCTTTGGGTAACTTGTCCATGAGCGTCAAAGCTTGATTGAAATTGGCCTCTGACTCCGCATACAGTGCCATGGCTCTTTGCGATTCGGCCAGTTTGGACAAAAGAGTTGCCATCTGCTGATCCGATAATTCGCTGTGAGCGGCCGTCTCTTTCGCTTGCTGATACAAGCGCAACGCTTCTCGAAAATTGCCGCTTCTGTATTGCGTTTCCGCTGTTTTGGTCAGAACATCCACCATCGACTGCTGTGGATTGGGGTTGGGGTTGAGCTTCGGCTTGGCGGTTGCCGGCGCAAGCCAGAATCCGAAAGCGCACAGCAAAAGAAGTAAAGGAAGCAGTTGCAGTATGACGATGTTAGTAATCCGCATTAGAACCCATTTGTGCTAACTGCTCAGGTGTGCGCTCGTTCTTCTCCAGGCAAGCCAGCTTCTTGAACTGCCCTTTCAAAACATGGTAAAGCTCCTGAAAGATGGGAAAGCCTGCCTGGTAATAGCGCGCACCAGATGTGGTGACAGACGTTTTCTGCTCAACTTTGATCGTAGCAGCACAAGCTTCTTCCACAGTGGCGAATTCGTGGGCACCCACAGCCGCCAAGAGTGCTACACCGTATGCGGGTCCCTGACTGCAATTGATTGTGTACACCGCTTGACCGAAAACATCCGCCTGAATCTGCCGCCACACCGCGCTTGATGAGCCGCCCCCAGATGCTCTGATTTCATCGACAGGAATGTCGAGGGCGCGAATTAATGCCAGTGAGTCTTTCATATTGTAAGCAACACCTTCCATAATCGCTCGCACCATATGGGAGCGCCCGTGAAACATGGTCAATCCGATGAAACAGGCGCGGGCATCAGCATCGTTGTGAGGAGTTCTTTCTCCGGAAAGATAAGGCAAGAACATCAAGCCATCACTGCCAGGTGGGATTTTCTTCGCTTCTTGAGAAAGCAGATCGTAGAAATCGCCGTCAGTGAATTCGGCATGTTCCTTTTGGCAAAGTTGATTGCGAAACCACTGCAGACATCCGCCACCGGATAAGTTGACGCCCATCATAAACCACTTTCCGGGCACGGCGTGACACATTGTTTGCAGTCTGGCTTCGGGATCGTATTTATATTCATCACTATGCACCATCATTACGCTCGACGTGCCAATCGAGGTAGCTAGCGATCCGCCGGCGACAACGCCTGTGCCGACAGCATTGGCAGGGCAGTCTCCAGCCCCGGCAACGACTGCGCAGTCAGTGGTCAACCCCAGAGTGGCGGCCGCTTCTTTTGTAAGTTTGCCTGTGATCTCGGGCGATTCAAACAGCTGCGGCAAAATGGAGATATCCAGATCCAGCGCGCTGAGAAGTTCTTTGCACCACGTTCTTTTGCCTACATCCAGAAGCAGCATTCCGCCTGCATCACTGACGTCGGTGGCAAATTCACCGGTCATGCGTCGCCTGACGTCATCTTTTGGCAGAAGAAGCTTGCGCATCCTTTCATAATGTCGCGGCTCATTTTTTCGCAGCCACAAGATCTTTGGCGCCGTAAACCCTGTCAAAGCCGGGTTTGCCACCATCTTTAACAGTTTCTGTCTGCCGCCGGCTCGATCTTCAATTTCATCGCATTCTGCTGTTGTGCGCTGATCGTTCCACAAGATGGCGGGGCGAATGACCTGATTGGCAGCATCCAAAAACACAGCACCGTGCATTTGTCCGGATAGACCAATGGCCTTTACCTCATCAGCCTTGCAACCACATTGGGAGATGACCGATTGCACCGACAGGACAGTGGCCTGCCACCAGTCATCCGGGTTTTGCTCGCTCCACAACGGGCGTGGATGATGCGACGGATAGCATTGCGTTGCTTCGGCCAAGACTTTGCCAGTGGCATTGATGGCAATGGTTTTGGTGCCGGACGTGCCGACATCGATACCCAAAAATATACTCATAGCAACTCCACTGCGGCTCACGAGATTGTACATCGAGCGAACCGCTTGATCCACTGAACTTCTGCTCTTTCGGTATTGAAGCAGGCGAGAAGCCTGCGCATCCAAGTGGGAATTTCGTGCTAGGATCTTCCCATTCACAAGCCGCAGCTCAGGAGCATTCTCATGAAGCACGATGATTTCACGCCCCAAAAATCTGATCGATTCACCTTTGGCTTATGGACGGTGGGAAACAGAGGGCGCGATCCGTTTGGCGACGCCGTGCGGGCATCCATGTCACCGCAGCATATAGTGAAGAAGCTATCCGAACTTGGTGCCTTTGGTGTCAACCTGCACGACAACGATCTGGTGCCTTTTGATGCCACTGCCGGCGAGCGCGAAAAGATTGTAGTGGAGTTCAAAAAGGCATTGTCCGATTGCGACATGAAAGTGCCGATGGCCACGGTTAATCTCTTCTATCATCCAGTGTTTCGCGATGGCGCCTTTACTTCCAACAATCCACAAATACGCGCCCTGACTCTGCAAAAAACCATGCGCGCTATCGACCTCGGTATCGAACTTGGTGCCGGTATATTTGTCTTGTGGGGAGGCAGAGAAGGAATTGAAGTAGACGCAAGCAAAGATGCCCGTGAAGCCTTGAAGTGGTATCGAGAAGGCATCAACTACCTTTGCGAATATGTCCGTGATAATTCATACGACATGAAGTTCGCCCTGGAGGCAAAACCAAATGAGCCTCGCGGCGACATCTATTTGCCCACAACGGGACATATGCTGGCTTTTATTCATACCCTCGATCATCCTGATATGGTCGGCGTCAATCCAGAAGTAGCCCATGAACAGATGAGCGGGCTCAACTTCTATCACGGTATCGCTCAGGCCATTGATGCCGGAAAGCTCTTCCACATCGACTTGAACGATCAAAAGCCTGGTCGTTACGATCAAGATCTGCGCTTTGCCAGCGAGAGCCTGAAACCGATGTTCTTCCTCGTCAAGCTGCTTGAAGAATCCGGCTATGCCGGGCCGCGGCATTTTGATGCCCATGCATATCGCTCTGAAACCGAAGAGGGAGTTTGGGAGTTCGCTGCCGGTTGCATGCGTTCGTATAACATTCTCAAATACAAAGCCCGCCAGTTTGCCCAAGATGAAGAGATACAGGAACTGCTGCGGCAGATTCGCACCAGATCTGGTGCAGCGCCGATTGACTTGTGCAAGTACAATTCAGCCGACGCTAAGAAGCTGAAAGCTCACTCTTTTGCTCTGGAGCAGCTGACTGAAAACAGCGGCGGATATGAGAAGCTCGACCAGCTCACAACCGAATTGTTGTTTGGTGTTCGCAACGTCACGCAAGGTCGCGATCAAGAACGGACCGTGCAAACGTCAGCAGCAAGATAGCTGACTTCCAAGGCAGCGCAGGCGTCTGCTCTGCCATCAGTACCATCGGTACCCGAACCGCCAAAACGAAAGTATGGACTGTACGTGATCTGGACCCTATGTCGGGTTATCGTTTTCGATACTTTGTAAGATTAAATGCAGCGGCAGATCTAATCCCCCAAATCTAGTTCCAATACAGGATTTCAGCCTTTTTTGAGATTGTCGAACAGGCTTGTCAATGTATCGAAAACGATAACTCGACATAGGCCACGCGGAGAACTTCCCACCTTCATTCTACGCTGCATGATACGGGGAGTTGGTACCCTCCGTGATACCGGGTATCTACCCTCGGTGATAGATGGATGACGCCAATGTTACATCAGCTTTATGCCGGGGGCGCGGGCACTGCGCGGTGTCTCCAGAACCTGCCGGTAAGCTTGCAAACGTGTTTAAAGACCTATTGGCAGCCTCCATGATAAACTCCTTCTCCTTAAGTTTGTTCCAGGAGAATTTTGTGATGAGAAAATCGTTGTTTTTGCAAACGCTGGTCCTATCCAGCTTGCTGGGTTCGTCATGTTTGGCAAGCATGGCCAAGGAAGCTTGCTGCACAAGCAAACAAAGCTCCCTCCCCTTAATCAATCGAACCGATTTAAAAGCCGAACTGGACAAAGTGAAGCTCGTCGATGCCCTCGATGAAAAACTGTTTGACCGCTCTCACGTCGCCGGATCAGTAAATATTCCGATGGGCCAGGAAAAGAAATTAGCGAAAAAACTGCTGCCTAACAAGAAGGACAGTATTGTCGTATATTGCATGAACACTAAGTGCCATGCCTCGGATGCCGTCGGCAACGCGTTGTCCAAACTAGGCTACAAGCATGTCAGCATCTACAGAGAAGGTTTGATGGACCTTATCTCAAGCGATTTCACAATTGAAGGCAGCAATCCAAAAGAGCCGTTGCCACCAAAAACAGCCTCTAACTAACATCAACTAACTAACATCCAGCAAGGTGGAACCAATGGGACTTTGAAGCAAGAGTCCCCACTAACGTCCAACTAAGGTCGACATTTCGCAGGGTGTCTAAGCTCGCCAAGAATTTTCCTGGCGAGCTTTTCGTCGGCCGGATCAACCACTTCGAAGTTCATGTCAAAGTAGCTTTCCGGTTTAAACAGGTCGGCCAGCCTCTCATCCAGGGTTTCAATAGAGCCGCAGCTTTCGCCGTGACTGCCTCCGCAGACTCCGCCTTTATCAGCAAAGAGTTTCATGGCAGTCAGCAATGCACGCTTAGCCTTGGCCGCCTGCCCAGTCTTAAAGTAGAAGGAACCCAGCCTGACGAATTCAGGACCATTGTCTGGGAAGTGAAGATCTCGATTAAGTTTGATCAGATCTAGCAAATACTTTTCGTCGTTTGTTTTCATTGGTCGATACATCGATGCGATACCTGCCAGATTGAGAACGTCGGCTATCTCCCCTTCACCGCCATTGACTTGTCTGAACGACCGGGCAGCCTGCACAAAACACTTCTCGGCAGGCGCATAGTTTTTCCGTTGGAAATAAACGCGACCAAGCGCTTCATTCATTTTGCCAAAATCTAAGGAGTCTTTTCCTTCAATCCTTGTGACCGACGGCAAAGCGGTCTCCAAGATGCTTTTCGCCTGATCAAAGTTATTCACTTGAGTGTATTCTGATGCCAGATCAAAGGCAGCCGTTGTGCCGTATGTGTTTGAGTCGGTGTTTAACGAACGGCAGATCTGAACCGACCTCTTCAGTAGTTCAACAGCTCTGGCATGCTGCCCCTGTCGAGACAAAATCTTGGCCATGACTCTAGCGGTGGCAGCCTCTCGAATATCGGGACTGGCAAAATGTTTAGTGATTCTGAGAGCGGATTCTAGGAGTGGTAAAGCTTTGTCGTCGGTTCCGTATCTGGAGCGATCAATGAGCTGATTCCACTGCACATCATAATGCGGTGAATCATCGTCAAGAAATGTTTTGGCACAGCAACTGATCGCTGAAACGACCGCGATAGCGGTAGCGGCAAAGACAGAAAGTATGGAGAGGGGTTTTCTCATGCGCAATACAAATTCACGGATGATGCAGCATGGGATGATGGGGCATCATGGATTGCATCACGGATGATGCTGTTCCATAGTAGCTAAAAGCAACACCATTAAGACTGGGGAAAATCCTGATCCCGGATGGCCCAGAGCTTACTTTGCAGTTTCCTTGATAGCGCTTTTCAAGTAGCCGTTTGCAAGTGCCTCGTACATGCCTGCCGTGTCTTTTGCACTAATGATTCTGAGCTTGGGTTCTGATACTGCAGATTCGTAGGACTTTTGTGCTTCCGCAATACGCGAATGCGTCATGGAAAAATAGCCGGCTTGTCCGTATTCTTTGCACCGCTTCTCAGCATGTCTCGTTCCACAAAAGTAAACGCAACAAAACCAAGCGCACCAATCACGCATACTCCCAAAATCATGAAGAGATAGATCCTTGCCTGCAAGAAATCAACTCCGGCTCCGACCAACATTCACAATCTACCAGAATGTTCTGGCGTGTAGGCCTCTGTCCACCATCCTGGGTACAAGGATGGAAGGTGCTTCAGCCGAAGACATCGAATGTACGGGGAATCTACCGACCATGGCCGATTTGCAATTGGCAATCAGCTACAGGCCACGCGCATTACAGCCGGCATATGCGGGGGTAAATGTTTTAAAGTGGGTGGGGGTGATCATCCTGCCTTCCTTGTGGATGCTTTCCGCGTTGACTTTGATGCTGGCCCCGATGCTGAGAACCTACCTGTTTGGCGAAGCCGGTCTGGCCGCGATCCTGACTGCCTTTCTCTATTGCCTGTTCGCAGCACTGGTTGCCCTTGTCACCTGGCCACTGCGAGATTGCTACATAAAGGTTTCCAAAGATGGCGTCACCCTGCCTTTTGCCACCGCAAAGATGCGCTCTATGAAAACCAGTCACATCTGGTCGGAATTCACGTCGGCCTCAATTACGCAGTCAATTGACAATGGCGATAATCTGCTTCTTGGACTTGATAGCGGGCAAAAGTTAGTATTTGATACCAGCGGTTTTGAAAAATCAGAATTGGAGCAGCTTTTGCTTGGTATTGAGCTGTGGGGCAAGAGTGTGGTGCGCAGTCCAGAGTTGATTGATTACCAACTGAATCTACAAAATGAGACCAAAGGGCTCGAAATAAATTACACCCGAATGTGGGAAGAAGAGCTCAGTCGGAGGTTCAAAGCCACATCCTTTCTGCCCTTAGACCCAGGCCACAAACTGCAAAAAGAGCGCATCAAAGTTGTGAAGCAATTAGCCTTTGGTGGCTTGAGCGCTATTTATCTGGTGCAAAGAGATGAAAGTGAGATGTTCGTGCTCAAGGAAGCTGTCGTTCCTGCTGATGCCGACCCGGATATGCGCAGATTGGCTGAGAAGCACCTTTCCCGGGAGGCGACAATCTTGTTTGGACTGGCTCACCCAAATATCGCTAAGGTCGTCGATTATTTCGTCGATGAGGGTCGAAACTATTTGCTGCTCGAATATATAAACGGACAAGACTTGCGACAGTTCGTCAGACAAAATGGTTTGCAGAGCTCTGATGTCGTTTTAAAATGGGGTTTGCAGCTTGCCGATGCTATCAGCTATTTGCACACTCAGGCTCCGCCTGTGATTCACCGTGATGTCACTCCAGACAATATCGTTTTGAACAATTATGGATCGATTGTACTGATCGATTTCGGTGCATCGAATGAATTTATAGGCACCGCCACTGGTACCTTAATCGGCAAACAGTCATATATGGCACCAGAACAATTACGGGGTAAAGCCACCTGCCAGAGTGACATTTATGCTTTTGGGGCCTGTTTGTATTTTCTTCTCACAGGAAGAGATCCTATGCCTCTGGCTGCTTGCCACCCCGCCTCTGTTTTACCGGAGATTCCTCAAGAATTGGATGAGCTGATTGCCTCGACGACAGCTCAAGAGGCGACATCGCGCACTGCGGATTTTTCAGAGGTGATCGCCAGCCTGACAAGAATTTTGCACTCGCGAAGCGGGAAAGACGCGGGCGCTGCCGGGGTTGTCGGAGCTGTCGCCGGCGCCACCACGGGCGATACCTGAGGAGTTCATGGTGGATAAGAAGGCTGAGAAACAAATTGAGATTATTTTGACACCTGATGATGAAGGTGGCAGGCAAGCAAGTGAAAGTGAGCTTCCGGCCCTTGTTCCACCTACCGTTGTTCCAGACCAAGTAACAGGTGACTCCGGGAGCGCGTGTGTCAAGCCCGTTTCTATCGCTTCTGAGCATGCAGCAACCTCGAAGTCCGAAGCAGGCGGGACGCCTGCGCCCCCGGATGATAGCAACACACCTTCTAAACGGAGCAAAAGCGCAAAGTATGGCACAGCTTTGACGGTTGCCCTTGTCGTTGGTTTGTTCATGTTGTCCTTACCGATTAAGCAGGCCGTCTATACCTACGCCAACGCTGAGCGACCGGCCGGGCGTCAAGCCGCCGTCTTTTTCCCTAGCATATTGAGTGCTTGGTTCGGTGATGCAGATAGTTCATATGCTCTTCAGACCTTACCCACAATGCTCTCCCTAGCAGGCAACAAGAACAATGCAGAGTCGAGAGCTTTGCGAAACAACACTATCGAAACACTTAGGCGTTACTGGCATAGCGGTGGTGACTCCGAGAAAGATTTTTCCCGGTTATTGGGAACCATCGCTCTTTCCAGTTCCGGAGATGCTGCTGAGTCGGTGCGCCAGATCCGTCCAATCATGAAACGAGCTGAGAACTCGATGCTTAACTTGTACTGCGCAATTCTGATGGCTAACAGCGGCGATCTAGCAGGAGCCGTGCAGGAGACAGATGAAGGTTTACGGTTAAGCAATGCCGGTAAAGGACAGCAGTTTGTTGCTGGAGATCCGACTATTTTCTATGCCATGAAAGCCAGACTCTATCAGACCATGGGTAAGCCCGAGGACGCGCTTGCAGTCCTGAATTCGGCTGCATGTTCGCAGGCTGTGAAAGAGAATCATAAGGCGCATTCGGACAGAGCTGATGGTGTATTGTTCGGGAAAGCATGGGCATATCTTCAACTCGGGCAGCCAGACAAGGCGATCAGTCTCTTCTCAAGCACACGCAAGGATACTAAGAGTATTCTGGGAATTGCCTACTTGATGAAGAACAACATCGCTAAAGCTCTTAGCGAGGCTGATTTGACGCCTCCCAACGACCACGGCAAGCGTCAAATATTGTTGTCGAGAATCTACTGCAAGCAAGGAAAGTTCGATCAGTCCCTGGTGAGCGCCAATCAAGCCGAACAGCAATCGCCAAATCTAATTGCTCTTGAACAGCGCGTATTCGTTCTTAACAAGCTTGGTCGCTACAAAGAAGCACTTGCTATCAGTGCCCACTTTGAAGAACAGCTATCTCCGTGGCTCGAAGGTGAAGACATATTGTTTCGAGTGCTGCCGGATCTACACGCTGGGCGCGCTGAAGCTTACTTGAAGACAGGCGACTTCGCCAATGCGCTTCAAGAGACTCAACTAGCTTTGAAGATGAATGGTACTTTGCTCAGAGCCCTTCAAGTGGCAAATCAAGCCAGTCTCGGTCTGCGAGATCGAGTTAGCGCTGCTGCCTACGAGAACAGAATAAATGCTATTCCGTTGCTGCCGACCTATCGATGAGGGAAACACTGGTGGGTAAGATCGATTACATATGAAGATAAAATCCGCGGATACGAAGATAAATCTCAAAGTGAATGAGCCTGAAAGCTCTGCAGAGAACCTCGCGCTCCTACCTGTGCAGCCAGCTGCACCAGCGCACTTGGATGCGCAAACGGTCAGGCACCACATCCAAAAGACTCAGGTTCCGATGGTTCTCAACACCGCCCAACATCTTGTCGACATAGTGATAGTCGCCAGTCTTGGCACGTTGGTCAGTTTCGTCACTATGTTTGTGGTGTCAATCTTACTGCCGGGCCACCGTCATCTAGGAGTGATAAGCCTGCTAGATCTCTACGTTTCGGTGGCGCTGGCTGGATTCACTATCTATTTCCTTTGCGCTATCGTGCCAATCTCGCTGGCTCTATGCGCACTTTTGTTGCAGGCACTATCGGGAGTTTACGTCGGGCAAGTGATGGTGGATTTCATTTGTAATTGGTTCCTCGTCGATCCACAAACATTGGGATCTGGTCACGTCATCCTTTCTGCCCTATTCACATTCGTTTTCACTATTTTGCCTGCGTTCGCCATGCCCTTGTACAGAGCAGCCCTTGAGAGCTCTCCTCTGCGGCGCACAATTGGAGCGGCAACGTCCGATCATTTGGTTGCCGATCTGAAGGGCAACAGGCTTTCTTTCGCACATGCTTGGAAAAGATCGGTTGTGCACTCGTTCATATCATTTCTCTATCAAATCGATGTTGCGCGCGGCAAAGACTACCGCGACATGAACAGCTGGTTTGAGCAAACAACCGGCACCATGCACGTTAAGAAGCAAGAAAAGCTCGACGAAGAGATCCGCAAATCGAAAGACACTGTGCGGGTTCGCTATCGTGCCTTCCAGGAGCTAGAGACTTTTCTAGGACCCGACCAACAAAACCTGCCCAAGGTAATGCAAAAGGAAGATCTGCCATTCAAGAGAGCTTACCATGCAGTTAGAGCGCTCCTTTCAGTAACAATCTTCGTGCTTGTGCCAACTCTTTTTCTAGCGCCCGCAGCATTTATGCGCATCTTTCTATTGAAGGGAAGCTTCAATTCCTGGTTGACACCATTTTTGACCGCGATTGAGAAATTGTTGTTTGTCGATTTTCCGCAATTCGTTATTTTCATCGTCTTTGCCCTGTTGGGTTATGTAGTATTGGCTGCCTGCAGACCGACGCACATTGAACTGACTCGCGACGGCGTCAGATTCATTTTTGGCACCATGCCAATTTTTATGCAAGAGAGAGTTTGCCCCTGGTCTAAAGTGAAGCGCATTTCGCTCGTCCAGGTTGCCGGGAAAGCATCGGTTGCAGATCACAGACTTGTCTTTGAATTGACAGATGGCAATTCATTTCGATTGCGATTGGGAAGCATCAGCTCGGTAGTGGGCAAGGAAGAGATACTCAAAGCTGTGGAGCGTTGGGCGCCAACAACGCCCCGCTCAGCCGAAGTGATCAGTGCATTGCAGCCGCCATGCGATTTTAGCTACGCTGAACTGTGGATGGAGGCACTAAGCGCACCACCAAAACGGGAAAAACTGAAACCACTCAGTGCAGGCGCTACGCTAGGAGAACATCAATTCACAGTGCTCAATATGCTGGGCGTGGGTGGGCAGGGAACGGCTTACCTTGCTGAAGACGCTATGTCGGGACAAAGGGTGGTTTTGAAGGAATTCGTCTTGCCGGTGTATGTCGAGGTCAGCGCCAGACGAAGGGCACTGGAGATATTCGAGAAAGAAGCCAGGCTGCTGAAGGAATTGTCTCACCTGAATGTCGTCAAATTGGTCGATTACTTTGTCGAAGACCACAGAGTTTACCTGGTTCTTGAGCATATTGACGGCGAGTCGCTAAGAACCCTGGTCAACCGTGCTGGCGTCATGGATGAAACCAGAGTGCGCCAACTGGCATCACAGATGTGTGAAATTCTGGAATACCTGCACAGTCAGACACCACCAGTAGTGCATCGCGATTTCACGCCAGACAACCTCATCCTTAGAAAAGACGGCACGCTAAAGTTGATTGACTTCAACGTTGCGCAGCAAACCGATGCCTCAATTGTCAGCTCCGTCGTGGGCAAACCCGCCTATCTGCCGCCTGAGCAATTTCGCGGCACGCCAACCACTCAAAGCGACATCTACGCCATGGGTGGCTGCATGCAGTTTCTTCTCACTGGAGAAGATCCAGTCGCTATCTTAAGTTCAAACCCAAGCCTGAGTCGCGACGACATTTCGCCAGAACTCTCGAGCATTGTCCAGAAAGCCACCGAGCCCGAACTCGAAGCCCGCTTTGCCACTGCCGGCGAGATTCTAGAGCTTCTGCGCAACCGCGCCACCGACAGCGCCACGGAGTCATCTAGCTCATCTAGCACTAAGCCATCTAGCGATCAGGACCAGAGTTGACAAAGAAGGAGAGTTTAAATGCGACGGCACTGTGCACCATTTCTTGTATTGCTATCGATCATTCTTTGTCCTTGCTTAGAATCCGTGGCAAAAGGATCTGAACCATCCAACACAATGATTTGCATTTGCAATTACGCAAACAAGCTCATGGGACAGAAAAAGGAGAAGGAGGCTGTCGGTGTGCTTGAACAGCTTTTCAAAAGGCAGCCGGATTATGCCCTGGCCAGGGCCAACCGCGCCATTTCTTACGAGAATCTCGCGCTTGAATCTAAGAATCCGCAAGAGGCGATAGCAAATGTGGAAAGAGCGATTGCGCTGAGCCCTAAAGATGCGAATTCGCAAAGGAACCTGGAGTACGCACTGCAAAATGGAAAAATTGACGTATCTTCAGTGGAGGCAAGGGTCAAATACGCCGATGCGCTTAAAGCTCACGCAGACGACGTCGGTGCCTATGTCGAGTATCAGCTTGCCTTGAAGTCAAAAGATGATCCGGCAATCCAAAAAAAGATAGATGAGTTGATCTCCCCGGAAGAGGCAGCCAAGGCCACTGCTGTTGGTGGCGCCGGAGCGGCGCTGCTCTTGAGCAAGATTGAAATCAATCACAGCAAGGACGCAGCATTCAATTTCGAATACATTCCTTACGTTCGCGGCATTCAGCGCAAGGTCCGATCATGCTGGACAGCTCCGGCATCACTTGGCAGTGGCAAAGTGACACTCTCGTTTGACACCAATGCCGGTGGCACAATCTCTAATCTGAAAGTTGCCAAATCATGTGGCGACAAAGTGATAGACAAGCAAGCCTTAGACGCAGTAAAAAATGCCAGCCCCTTCAAACCGCTAACCAGTGAAGTCTTTTTTGACGTTCCAGTGACAATGACACTTGATGCACATGGTGATGAATCACCTACCCTTTATCTTAACGGAGAGGCAAAGCCTGATGGATTGCGCTTTAGTACAGGCGCGGAGTTGAATCCATTGAGGGCACCAAAAGATGTCGATGCCAGGCTGCAGGCGAAGAGCGATTCCGCTTTGAGCCAGGCGGCCAAATCCGATCAGGAAATTGGAAAGATTGAAAAGCAATTCGGATCGGATAGCACCAAATTATGCCCCAAGCTTTGCGCTGCGGCCAATTTGTATTTGCAGGCAAACGAATACAAATATGCACAGGAGCGCCTGGAGCAAGCGATTGCAATCGCCCAAAAAGCAAAAGCGGACGACGAGCAAGCAGCCGCGCTCACTCAGTTAGGAATTCTCTATTACACGACGAACCGAAACACTGATGCTGAAACAACTCTCAAGCAAGCCGTAAATCTGTTTGAGAATGCGCCAACCAAGGATGCAGCCCACCTTAAAAGCAGTATGGAAGCCTATGCCAAGGTTCTGTACAGACTAAATCGGGTGCCCGAGGCTAATCAGATCTACGACAAAATAAAAGCGCTTTGACCTTGCGCGCCATCGGCCATTTCTTGGCGATGTGAGCATAAGCTTGTTCCGCAATAAATCCAGGCGATCTGCTGATTGATAACACGTTCCATAAGTGCAATGCGAATAGCAGGGGGCGGCACTGTCTCCAACCGACCCTGCAGACATCAAATGCCTGATGCGCATAATTTAGTCGCGCAGCTGCTAGCCCGACATAGCAAGCTTCTTCATTGGTCCGGTCGCCGGCTCTTCTTGCCGCTTGCAAGTGCTTGTTCAGTATCTGCCTGACTTCCCGAAAGACAGTCATGTATTGAGCAGACATTTGTCGTTCGTGCCTGCAATAGTGCATTTCACTAGCGGGAATGTACTTGAGCGTCCATGTTCTTGCGATCGATAGCCAGAGATCATAGTCTTGCGCATGTGTGTAATTTTCGTCAAAGTGTAATTCTTCCAGGCAGGACCGCCGTAGCATAACGCTGCTGACACAGATACAGCATGCATGCAAAAGTTCAGTATAGTTATCCGATCCTCCGTTGAAGCCGTTGCTGCTCAGCCTTTTACCATCAGTGTCTACAATGTCAAAGTTGGTATAGCAAAGACCTGCCGATGGAGTCTCATCTAGCGCCATGACCTGGGCCGCCAGTTTACCGGGCTCCCAGTAATCATCAGCGTCGAGAAAGGCGATGTACTCTCCTTCTGAATTGTTGATTCCCGTATTTCTAGCGCGAGATAAGCCGTGATGCTTTTGATGAATGAACTTGACTCTTGGGTGGCCCACAGCCATTTCCGGAAGTTGCGAAATCTTGGAGCCGTCGTCTACAATTACTAGCTCCCAGTCGAAAAATGTCTGACTGAACACAGACTGAATCGCTTTCGCGATCATCTTTTCTGAATTGTATGCCGCTATGACGACACTGACTCGGGCTGGCATAACTAGCTATCCTTAACCATGACGGCTGTTTGGAATCGATGAGCGAACTGGGTCGATTCTCCAATCAGTTTCACAAATACCCGTTCGACGAACTTGGCGCATCTGCTGCCGAATAGTGTCGTCAACGCTGTTGCAGGAAGTAGGGCGATTCTCCTCTGTCTGTAACGAAAGTCGCTCGCATGGCCAATGAAAGGGTCGTTCTTGGCTAAATTCCACTTCTGGCACATTCTCTTGACCGATGCTTCGGTCCACATTGCGCTCCAGCGCAATGTAAAAAATGGCATGTCCGACCATTCGAACGGAAACTTATAGTCGTATGTGATGACCGACTCCGGCTCGAAGTACATGACCTTGCCGGCCTTGATGACAGTCAGGGAGAAGTCATTCTCTGCCGCTATATTGATGAATTCTTCGTCGAGAAGTCCTGTCTCGTCGAAAAGATTCCTGCGCACTAACAGAACATGAAATTCCACGAGGTTGACAGGCATACGCTTTATCTGCGAACGAACCTCACTGAGTTTGTGACGCTCAAAGAAGTGATCTTGCACGTAGTAATTGCCGCCCGGACGGCAATCGATATGCCCTTCTCCGCCGGCAAAGTGAACTGTGCCTGCGGCCAACGGTCCTTCCAAATATAATGGAGCAACCACTGCACAGTCGGTGGAGTCAGCACACTCGATTAAAGCGTTGAGCCATTCTCGTTGGAAGAAAGTATCGTTGTCGACGAACACGATGTAGTCCGTATCACATTGTTTTATAGCAATGTTTCTAGCTTCGTTGGGACACAGGTAGCGATTGTAACGCAGCAGCCTGAAGCCTTTCGCAAGGGACTGTTTCTGGAGTTGCTCCGCCACATGTGCAGGAGAGTTGCCATCAATGTACAAGAGCTCGAAGTTAGTATCAGTCTCTGTGTAGATACTGGCAAGGGATGGCAGACTAACGCTGAATCTTTCGCGCGGAACCACAGCAATAGTGACTTTAGGCTTATCCACTTTCACCTCAACGCAACGCCACTGCTGCATGCTTTTCAATTGGTATACTCTGCAGGCTCGATTGCACGCAGGGTTCCTTGAAAGGAATTTGCCTCAATCTTGGCACAAGGCGTCCAAGAAAAATACTGGTTAATGCTCTGAGCAGGTTTCGCTTTGGCCAGTGCACAATGCGCACCTGTCTGAGCCATGATAAGAAGAATCGCAGTGCCAACACCAGGCGAACATGTGAGCGTCATCTACGAAAAATGGAAAGCCTTGGGCAAAGACATGCCTTTTGCTCTGGCCATCGGCACAGAACCGGTGATCCCCTTCGTCGCCGGCATGCCTGTAGGAGAAAACGTCAGCGAAGCAGACTACATCGGTGCCTTGTTGGGTGAGCCCGTGGATGTGGTTGCCTGCGAGACTGTTGCCCTGGACGTGCCCGCCACCGCCGAGATCATCATCGAAGGCACCATGTCGATCAAGGAAAGAATCCACGAAGGACCGATGGGCGATTACTCCGGCTTCCTGGCAGTGGGAGCAGGGGCGGCCAACCCTGTTTTTCACGTCAGTGCAATCACCTATCGCAACAATCCGATCTTGCCGGTGGTCGCTTCCGGTGAGCCAATCGAAGAGAATCACACCTGTTGGGGTGTGGGCATCAGCAGCCAGGTTTTGTGGGAGTTGCGCCAAGCGGGCTTCCCGGTAACGATGTGCTTTGCGCCGTTCCAGGGCGCTGTCCATACGCTGGTGATCACAGTTGCGCATGCTGCGGTGGTGGCAACTACACATGAAAAGCTAGTCAACGATCTCGCCGCCTTGCTTTTCCACTCCCGTGCCGGCAGCGTGATTCCGAAAATCGTTCTCACCACCGACGACATCGATCCCACCAATGTGGAGGAACTGTTCTGGGCATTATCAACTATGTGTCATCCCGTGCGCGATCAGTATCTCTTTGCCAACGAAGAGATCATGCCTCTGGTTGCTTACCTGGAACCAGAGGAACGCAAAACCGCCCGTGGTGCCAAGATGATCTACTGTTGCCTGCCGGCAGAAGGTACGCCGCCCGGGCATGAGCGGATTCGCAGCTCCTTCCGCCACTTGTGGCCGAAAGAGATTCAAGAGAAAGTGGTGGCAAACTGGAAAAACTACGGTTTTGCAGATTGACTTTTTTCGGCGTGCAGTTCTTCCAGTGATTGGCTCAGGGCAAAGACGACACGCGCCAGACGCTCGTAGTCTACTTTGTCGACAGTGTCTTCGGCATCATGGTATTGCGGATATCTAAAGGGCGCAGTGTCTGTGATCATGAGCGCCGGATAGCCAAGTTTCCAGAAGGACATGTGATCAGAAAATGCTACGCCTCTGAGCTGCTCAGGTAGCGCGGCGGCTTCGCTGGGAAATTTTGCCAGACTACGAAAAGTGCCTGCCATTTGCTGGAGAAAGCCAAGCGATTTGAAATTGGAAACGAAAGCGATAAAGTTTCCAGTGCTTGGAAATAAGAGCTTGAGCGCATCTAGCGGAAACTTCTGGCTGTCGGGTGCATCAGAAAAATAGCCCATCGTCTCCAGAGAAATCATGCCGACAATTTTGTCGTTGGCGGCTCGACAGGCGCCCGCGTATCTGAGGCTGCCCATACCCGCCGTGTCAAAATAAGGGGCCTCTTCGTTGGTGAAGGCGACAAATCGGATTGTCGCGGAAAATTCCTTGCCTTTGAAAAGACGTGCCAGTTCCAACAAGGCAGCAACTCCGCTGCCATTGTCATTTGCCGCAGGACAATTATCGACCGAGTCGTAATGTGCGCCCAAGACAACTATCTGCTTGCCACCACCTGTGGCGGCAGGCAGTTCGGCAATTATGTTTCGAGTCTGGACGGCCTTGAGATCTTTGTTTGCACCAAATGCGATACCAGGAAACCAGTAGCTGTTCAGATCCACGTCAAATCTTTGCAGAGTTGGTTCATAGCCAAGCGACTTAAATGACTCTTCGATGTATAGGGCTGCCCGTTCCAGGTTCCATGGATATGCTTGCAGATTGCGGCAACCGATGTCGCCGGCCAGAACTTGCACGTGTTTTTTCAGTCCTTGCGCCACTTCCGTCTCGGCATCGGACAACGGCTCCAGCGGTCCTTTATAGGACCGCCCGGGAATCAAAAATGGCGCGTTCATTTGATCACCGCTCCTTCGCATTCGAGTAAGCGTGCTACTTCCTGCCGCTTCACATTTCCGCTTTGCGTGTGGGGCAGATCTCTGGTACTAAATGCAATGCGCTTCGGTTTCTTGAAAGAATCCAACGTTCGACAGATTTGATCGATGTCCTTTCGAGCTGCGGCAATGTAATGATCATCCAGCTTGTATGGCACTACCACCGCTACCATTTCGTCCGCTTGCGTAACTGGATTCTTCGCCGAGAGCACACATATGTCTTTGACAAAACTTGATGAGACCAGAAAAGACTCAATTTCGCGTGGATGCACTTTCTTGCCATCGGCCAGAACAATCAAATCCACTAATCGTCCGGTTATGTGCAGAAAACCATCATCATCAAACCGGCCGAGGTCTCCGGTGTGCAGCCAACCATCAGAATCTATGCACTGCGACGTAAGAACATCATTCTGGAAATATCCTTTCATTACGTGGGCACCGCGAGTAAGTATCTCGCCCTCACAGCCACCGTCACCGTCGCCGCCGCCCTGACCGTCTCCCTCACCGTCTCCCTCACCATCTGCTTCTGCGCCGAGCGAATTCGATATGCGCACATCGATCTCAGGCAGCGGTTTGCCGGCAGAAGACAGCCTGAAGTTCTCCTCACTGTTTGTTGAAATCAGCGAGCTTGTTTCAGTCAAGCCGTAGCCTTGATAGACATTGATTCCCAGCGAATCCAGACCACGCGCCAAGGTCGATGCCAGCGGCGCTCCCGATGATACGAAACCTTTGAATTGTTTGCCAAACAGGTGGGCAATTTCCGGAAAGAATTTCTTCCTCAACCTCGCTGGCAACAGCTTCGCCAGCCCCACCTTAAACTGAAACGATCGCATCTGGGTGGAGGTTTTCCTCAACATTATTCTGTCTATGTGATTGGCGATCAGTTGCAGAAAAGTCGGCACCACGATCATGAAAGTGACGCGTTTTTCTTTGATTGCCCGCAAAATATCGCCAGGCAACGGGCTCGATATGTAGCAAATCTGCGCACCGGCATAAAGCGCTGCCAAATAACCAGCCGTGAATTCGAGCAAATGATTCATCGGCAATGTGGACAGAAAAACATCGTTGGTTGTAGGCTCGAACCATTTCTTGAACTGCTGCGCCTGAAAAATCAAATTATGGAAAGTAATCATCGCGCCCTTAGGCGCTCCAGTGGAGCCTGACGTATATACAATCAATGCTGTTTCGTCAGCCTCGCGCTCTCTGCCTTGCTGGAGAATGTGGGTTGATACCTCCGGCAGTGCCTCCAATTCGTCATCTCCCGTTTGCGCGTCGGTAAGGATCAACCGCTCAATGAAATCACACGCGGCTCTTATCTCTTTTGCCGCATCAGCAAACTGCCTCGAACAGAAGAGCACTCTAGGTCTGCTGTCCAACACCAGGAGCAGCAACTCAGGCGTACTCAATTTTGGATCCAGAGGCACCAGAGTGCCACCAGCACGAGCACAGGAAAAAAAGACAACTCCAAATTCAGCACTTGACTCGCAGATGATGGCAATTCGATCGCCGCGCTCAATCCCCTTTGAAATCAGGTAGTTCGACAGCCGATGCGCACCCTTGCGCACATCTTCAAAACTCATTGCTTGCCAGGCACCATCTCGAAAGGTTGAGACCGCATCCCGGTCTCCATAGATTCCGACGCGCTGGTATATAAGATCTAACACGCTTGAGTGCATATATTCCGCCTATCGTTTCGCCATAGGGCTTGCCGTCCTGCACCAATGATACTCCAGTCATCAATGCGCAGCACCTGCGATGGGCAAATTACCAGGACAATTCCAACGCCGCTGACTGCAACGCCACAACCTTGTTTGACCACCACTTTCAATGAAGTAGAATAGCCAAATCCATTTGCCGGAGCAGCTGATTGAAAAACAGCACTGACACCAATCGCGATTTTTGGAACGAGCTTACCGAAATACATTGCCGTTCCAAATTCTATTGCCTGGAAGAGTTCAAACAAGGCCGGCAGACCTTGCACGATCTTGAATTGGAGCTGCTCGGCAACGTCGAGAGCAAATCCATTTTGCATCTGCAATGTCATTTTGGTTTAGACACTTTATCGCTGGCCCGATTGGGCGCCACTGTCACCGGTGCAGATTTCTCCGATAATTCAATTGCCGCAGCTCGCCAGCTTGCGCAGGAAATCGGGGTGCCAGCAGAATTTGTCTGTGCGGATGTCTACAGCTTGCCTGAGTTGCTGGAGAAAAAATTCGACATTGTTTTTACTTCGCTGGGTGTTCTTTGCTGGTTGCGGGATTTGCCTGCCTGGGCAAAGGTGGTCAGCCATTTTCTGAAGGTTGGTGGCACATTCGTGCTCGTTGAAGACCATCCACTTGCTTTCATAATGGACGAAAAAAGCGAGCAAGACAATTTGCGCATTAGCTATGACTACTTCGACAAAAGCACGCTCTCGTTGAGCGATGAAGGTTCATATGCTGACCCTAACGCTGTGCTCGAACATAAACTGCACCATGAGTGGACGCACAGCCTGGACGAAATCTTCTCTTCGCTCATCGACGCCGGCATGAGAATCGAAAGTTTTCATGAATATCCCTTCGCGATGTTCCAGCGATTTGATTGGCTAATCAAAAATGAAAAAGGATGGTGGCAACCAGTCGACGGCGCACTGAAAGTGCCTATGCTGTTTTCGTTAAAGTGCAGCAAAAAGTGAATATCAGGATCGGGTCCACCCTGAGACTATAAAAGATATATTTTCGCCCTTGCGGATGAAAACGGTTTTCATTACAATAATGACATCACAAGTGGGACAAATTGAAGCCACGGGGAATCTGTCTCTGGTTGAGGCAACCATTTGTCCAGTCACAAGGAGCGATTAGCTTGACCATCGCCACTGCTGAACCCCCAAGGGCTGGAAGCTATACAGGGAACCAAAACTCATTGTCTGAATCGCCAACCGAACCAAGAATAGACCATGAGACACCTGCCAGGGTGCATCGCCATGCGCACACAAGCGAAATGGCAACGGACTCGTCTGAGCCAGTCGCGGTCCTGGTCAGCCTCGACCAGCATCACTGTGCAGCAGTGCACAGCATTGTGGACCAGAACTTCTGTGATGCCACTGTGGAAGAGGTCAGTCACAAAGCGGCAAGAACCATCCTCTCTTTAGATACTCTGGGTATCGCAGCCTCGTCATTGTGCCTTGTCCACTGCCTGGCCATGCCGTTTCTCATTGCTGCGCTTCCATTTTTGGGCTTGCAATTCCTGGAGGGCAATTTTGCCCATCGCCTGCTGGCCGGGTTCGTCATCGCTTTTGCCCTTTTTGCAGTTTTGCCTGGATATTTGAAACATCGTCACAAGGCAGTTCTCGCCGCCATGTGCATCGGGCTTGGTCTGGTTCTTATCGCCACTTTTGGTGTGCACCACGAACAGTGGGAGTTGCCGCTGATTTCGATTGGCAATTTGATTCTGGTCGGCACGCATTTACGCAATCGTGGATTGCTGAAGTGCGATCACGTTCATTAAGTGAGCATAAGCAACTTTGGATTACAGCACCTGCAGCGCCACATCACGCGCAGGCGCTGGAAATGCCAGATCCAACCGATCGAGATCGCGCGCGCTCAACTCGATTTCGCCGCCGCCGGCATTTTCGATCGTATGCCCGACATCGGCTGATTTAGGAATTGTCAAAACATTATGCTGCCGCACCAGGAAAGCAAGAATGATTTGCCTGGGCGTTGCCTCATATTTCTTGGCTATCTCGTTCAGTACGTCACCACCGACGGTACCAGACGGCAAAGGGCGTTTTTGGGCAAAGGGTGTGTAGCCAACGACGGCGATTTTTCGCTGTTCGCAAAATGGAATAATGTTGCGCTCAGGTCCTCGTGTATGCAGGTTGTACAAAATCTGATTGCAAGCGAGAGGCTTACTGGCGAATTTTAGAGCTTCCTGTAAATCATCCACATCGAAGTTGCTGACGCCCAGCGATAAAATCTTGCCGTCATCAATTAGTTTCTCGAGCGCTTCAATGGTCTCGGAAAGAGGGAAAGAGCCACGCCAGTGAAGCAGATAGCAATCCAAATAATCGGTGCCAAGCCGCTTCAGTGATCTCTCACAAGCGGCAATCGTCCCTTTCTTCGAGGCATTGGAGGGCAACACCTTACTGACGATAAACAGATTTCGCCGAGGCAAGTCATAGATGGCATTGCCAATAATCTCTTCAGAGGCGCCGTTGCCGTACATTTCAGCCGTGTCGATATGAGTCATTCCATGCTCAACGCCAGTGCGCAAAGCCTTTCTGGCACTTTCGATCTCAGATTTAGTGGCCGGAAAATTCCAAGTGCCCTGCCCAATTACGGGAACCCGTCTGCCAGTGACACCAAACTCTCTAGTCTTCATAGCTGTGACTTTCCTCGAATGTCTGAGACAAATGAGATTTTCCAACTATTACGAACATGTTGCATTAAGTGGCTGCAACCTGACCAGCCGCCATCCACGTCCTCATTTGCCCCCACTTGGCTTCCCGTTACTTAGCCGCTTTGTCTGCGGCTTTGTCAGCATGATTGGCAGCTTTGTCGGCTTGCTTACCAGCTTTGACGTCTTCTCTGGCAGCTTTCCTGGCGTGCGCGCCCGCGCTGTGCTCGTGTCCTGTGGCAGCGGCGGCGTTGGATTTTACTTCCTCAGATGTGCCCTTTGCGTCTTTGGCGGCCGATTTGGCAGCGTGCTTGGCGGCATCACTGGATTCAGCAGCTGCATCTTTGGCCAGAATAGGAAGCTGAGCGCTCATCATTCCCACAAATATCACCATGGTCAATAAACGTTTCATTGTCGGCCTCCAGATCTTGAAAACGAGTGTGTCGTCATCTTACTACAGTTTCACACCAGCTCCGGTGGCACGTTCACTTGCTTAGCTCTGCAGTATGGTTCGCACTAAATATGGTGCTTGAGAGCCTCCCTCCTGTCCGCTGTCAAAAGACGAGTCCACGTCACCGAATTGACAGGAATCTTCACTTAATTTGAGGTTTCATGGCGGTTCTAAACCTCTCTGGAAGGGTAAATCATTCAAAGACGGTTTTTCAGACCTGGTTTAAGCGTGCGATCGACCCCAGACAAACACGGCTCGGAAGCGCGAGCTCTCTTCGATAGCGCAGAGGGCACAATAATCGCCGGGCACTACAAGGTCGAGAGCATCCTCGGCGGCGGTGGTATGAGCATCGTCTATAAATGCGGCGACATCGTTATTGGGCGAACTGTGGCGCTCAAGGTCATCCAGCCACAACTGCTTTCCGACCAACGCTGGCATGCGCGCTTCATCCAGGAAGCAAGAACAGTTGGGCAGCTCAATCATCCAGGAATCGTGAAATTGCACGAGTTCAATTTCATCGAGGATGTGCCATACATCGTCATGGATTACATCGAAGGCGTGTCGCTTGCCGGATTGATCGCCCAGGAGGGCAGCATGCCTATGGACAGGGCGCTTCGCATTGTTGGGCAAATTGTCGATGCGCTTGAGCACGCTCACCAGCAAGGCGTCGTGCACAGAGATCTGAAACCGAGCAACATTATGGTGCGCCAAGATGACAGCACAGTGATTGTTGATTTCGGGATCGCCAAAGTCAACGCCGCCAATATGCAGGTAGCGGCAACACAAACGGGGGAAGTCTTTGGCAGCCCGGCGTATATGAGCCCGGAACAGATCAACGGAAAAGTTGTCGATGCCCGCGCCGACCAATATGCGCTCGGCTGCATACTGTTCGAATGTTTAACGGCGGCGCCGCCGTTCGTTGGTGAAAGCGCCGTTGAAATCATGTTGGAGCATCGCAGCCATGAGCCCGCATCGTTGCAAGAAGCATCGCTTGGCAAAAGATTTCCTCAAGGTTTAGAACTGGCTGTCAAACGCATGCTGGCAAAAGAGCCTCAGGAGCGATTCCCAGACATGTCGGCAGTCAAGCAAAGCCTCAGTGAAGTGGCTGAGCAGCTGCACAGTAACAACAACGGCAGCGCCAACAGCAAAAGCGTCAGCGCCGCGAGCAAAGCAGGATCCGCGACAACAGCCGCGACACCGACCTCAGCATGGGCTTCAAACATGACAGCTTCGTCCGCCAAGAAAAAGCTAGCTCTTTTAGTCGGTGTCGCAGTCTTCGTAGTGTTGCTTGTTGTTGGCGCTGCCGTGAGCTTCTTCCAGAACACAAAGGAAAATGGAGCAGGAAAGTTTGCTGACCCAACCAAGATTCTTATAGACCCACAAATGTCCTTGTCCGCCAGCACCAGCACCTTACGGGCTTCGAAGCCTCTATCCCAAGCTGACCAGGACACGAAGGATGCTGTTCAAGAAAAAGAGATCTGGTTGAGAACTCAGCGGGTGACCTTCGACGAGGCGCGGCTGATTTCAGTGGGTGACAGTCGGGATTCAATACAAGTCAGAAAGGTGTTCACAGACGCAGATATGCATCTTATTCGGAAACACAAACTGTGCGAGACAATAGACTGTTCGAATTGTCCCAATGTAACCGGAAGTGGACTAAGAGATCTGCTAGTCGACGGCAACAAGGTCACATCCTTGTACCTGCATAACTGTGGTATTACAGATGATGGCTTGAAGAGCTTGAGCAAGTTCCCAAATTTGCAAAACTTAGACATCTCTTCCAACACCAAGCTTACTGGCGAGTGCCTGAAAACAGTAGGTAATGAACTTCACCACCTGACAAAACTTGAAGCGCGAAACATCCACATAGCCGGAGGGCTCAAATATTTGATGCAGAATACTCAGTTGCAAGAGTTGCATATTGAGGGTTCAAAATATTTAGATAAAGATCTCCCCATCCTGGCCAAACTGAAAACACGCAAGGTGACTGGAATAGAACTTAGATGACAGACTCTTCAGCCACCGATCGGACTTTCAGCAAACCTGAAGGTACAATATTAGCCGACCAGTTCAGAATCGAAGCAGTTCTGGGTGGTGGAGGCATGAGCATTGTCTACAGATGCCTCGATACTCGATTGGGCAGAACTGTCGCCGTCAAAGAGATGCTACCTGGTCATCTGACTAACGATCGATCTCATTTGAGATTTCATCAGGAAGCCAAGGCGGTAGGAAGGCTGAATCATCCAAACATAGTCAGGCTGCATAAATTTGAAATCGTCGATGAGACACCATATATAGTGATGGACTATATAGAAGGAATACCGCTGTCGGAGTTGATTGCCGAAAGCAGCCAACTATCAGAAGATAGAAGCCTGGAAATTGCTTTACAGATCGCCGATGCACTGGAGCACGCCCACGAGCAATCGGTCGTGCACCGAGATCTGAAACCAAGCAACATCATGTTGCGCCAG
>Ga0182024_10006922_pt1 | contig 24678 bp, 16 predicted proteins | sample P32metaG_FD_120480 | JGI IMG/M metagenome (GOLD analysis project Ga0182024, IMG submission 120480) | Permafrost microbial communities from Stordalen Mire, Sweden - P3-2 metaG (Illumina Assembly) | ecosystem: Environmental > Terrestrial > Soil > Wetlands > Permafrost | place: Sweden: Stordalen...
CGCCATCATCAGTGAACGCATTGGCCAGTTGACGGACCACTTCAAGACGCACCAGAAAGACCACGGCTCGCGCCGCGGCCTGCTCATGCTAGTCAGTAAACGGCGTCGTTTACTGGACTACCTCAAGAGATACGATTCCGAGCGCTATAAGACGGTCATTGGAAAGCTCGGCATCCGCAAGTAGTTCCGGGAATTGTTCCCACAAACGTATCTGAGAGAAACGCCGCCTTCCTCTCGAAGCCGGCCCATGCATTGAGGATCTTCTGCAACGTGCATCTTTTAAGCGCATCCCACCCCACCAATCTCAATCCGATTGGAAAGCACAGACGCGCCCCTCTCTCCTCTATCCGCCTGGAGCCGGAAGCTATGAGCTAAAAGCTGATAGCTGAAAGCTGTTCTATAAGGATGAAACATGAAACCAGACGTTAGCAGCGTTACAGTCGACCTCGCCGGCGGCAAACAACTTTCATTTGAAACCGGAAAATTAGCCAAGCAAGCCCACGGCGCGGCCGTGGTGCGCATGGGCGATAACGTTGTGCTTGCCACCGCGACGGCGAATGCCGATCCCCGCGAAGGCATTGATTTCTTTCCCCTAACCGTTGATTACCGCGAATACACCTACGCCGGTGGACGTTTTCCCGGAGGCTTCATCAAGCGCGAAGGCCGCATGAGCGAGCGCGAAGTGCTCACCAGCCGCCAGATCGATCGTCCGGTGCGTCCCATGTTTGCCGACGGATTCAAGTGCGAGACCCAGGTCATCGCCTTCGTCCTCTCCGCCGACGCAAGCAATGATCCTGACGTGCTCGGCATCAACGGCGCGTCCGCCGCGCTCACGCTGTCCGACATCCCGTTCCTCGGTCCCATCGGCGCGGTGCGCGTCGGGCAGATCGGCGGGGCTTTTATTATCAACCCCACCTACGACGAAATGCGCGAGAGCCTGCTGAACATTATGGTCGTCGGAACCTCCGATGGCATTGTGATGATCGAGTCGGGCGCGAAAGAAGTAAGCGAAGAAGTAGTCGTCGACGCGATTGAATTCGGACACACCGAAGTCAAGAAGATCTGCGCCGCCCTCAACGATCTGCGCGCCAAGGCCGGCAAGAAGAAGAGGGAAGTCACCCCGCCGGAGTTCGATCAGAAGTATTACGACGCGCTGAAGAAGAAAGTAGGCGCCGAGCTCTCCGACGCTCTCGATACCAAAAAGCATCCGAAAGCCGAAAGCCACACGCTGGTGTCGGAAATCAAGAAGAAACTGAAAGCCGAAATCCCCGAAGACGACGAAAAAGCGCTAGCCAAGCTGAAGACATATTACGAAACGCTGCGCGAGCGCATCTTCCGCGAAGAGGTGTTGCAGAAAAAGCGCCGTCCCGATGCCCGCGCCTTCGACGAAGTCCGCGACATCTGGATCGAAGCCGGCATCCTCCCGCGCACCCACGGCAGCGCCATCTTCACCCGCGGCGAAACCCAGGCATTAGTAACAACAACGCTCGGTACCAGCGACGACATGCAGCGCCTAGAAGGCTTCGAGGGCGAAGCCAAAAAGCGCTTCATGCTCCACTACAATTTCCCGCCGTTCTCGGTGGGGGAGGTTGCGTTTATGCGCGGGGCAGGGCGTCGGGAGATTGGACACGGGGCGCTGGCGGAGCGCGCGATCTCGGGCGTGCTGCCGACGCAGGAGGCGTGGCCTTATGCGATGCGCGTGGTGTCGGACATTCTGGAATCGAACGGATCGTCGTCCATGGCTACAGTTTGCGGAGCTTCGCTTTCTCTGATGGATGCGGGCGTTCCGTTGAAGGCTCCGGTGGCTGGCGTTGCGATGGGGTTGGTGAAGGAAGGCGAGCAGTATGCCATACTTACTGACATTGCCGGGGCGGAAGATCATTACGGCGACATGGATTTCAAAGTTGCCGGCACGAAAGATGGAATCACCGCGCTGCAGATGGATATTAAAGTTGCCGGCATTACTTCGCAGATTATGCGAGAGGCGCTGGCGCAGGCGAAGCGCGGACGGCTGCACATTCTGGGGAAGATGGAAGAAGTTATTTCCAGCGGGCGGGAGAAGATTTCCGACTTCGCTCCGCGGTTCTATACGGTGCAGATTCCGGTCGACAAGATTCGCGACCTGATTGGGCCGGGCGGGAAGATGATTCGCTCGATCGTCGAGCAGACCGGCGTGAAGATCGACGTGGAAGATTCCGGGCTGGTGAAGGTTGCCTCGAGCAATCAAGAATCGGCGGCGAAGGCGCTGCAGATTATTGGCGACCTGACGGCGACGGCGGAAGTGGGAAAGACTTATCTCGGCAAGGTCACTCGGCTGGCGGATTTCGGCGCGTTCGTCGAGATTATTCCTGGCACCGACGGGTTGCTGCACATCAGCGAAGTAGCGGAGCATCGCATTGGCGACATCCGCGACGAGTTGAAAGAAGGCGATCAGGTGCTGGTGAAGGTGCTGGCTGTCGAAGGCAACCGCATCCGGCTGTCGCGCAAGGCGATTCTGAAGGAGCAGCGCGCGAAGATGGGTGGGGCCGCACCCGAGGGCGCGCCCGCGGAAGGCGGCGCTGAGGGCGAGTATGTTCCCGCCGCAGTTCCGGCGGGCACGATGGTGATTGAAGGTGGCGGCGATTTCCCCGATGAAGCTGAGGGCGAGCCGAACTTCAATCGCGATGGAGCGCCGCTTGCGGTTAGCAGTGATCGTCCTCGAGGAGATCGACCGCCTGGAGGAGATCGTGGCGGGCGTGGCGGACGGCCAGGTGGTGGTGGGCGTGATCGTGGGCGCGGCGGGCGCGGTGGACGTCCTGGCGGCGGCGGGCGCGATCGTGGACGCGGCGGGCCTGGCGGGGGACGGCACTAGCTTCAACGCCAGGGATTTTCGCGGGTAGATCTTAAGAACGAAAAGGCCACGATGAGAATCGTGGCCTTTTCGTTCTGCCCGCGCTACGATGAATTCCGCATAGAAGAATCCGGAATGCCGATTAGGGCCTATTACAATGCAACCGTATCTAGCTTCCTCAAGGAGGACTCCGAGCGCATTCTCGGTGTTCTTGCGGCGCAGCATCATCACGCGCTAGAGGAGCAGCAGCGCTGGGCCTGGCTTCAACAGCTTTCGATCCTCAAGCCTTCTCTGGCCAACCAAGCGGACGGAAGAATATTTCTAGAGTTCTATATTCCAAGAATGGGTAAGCGGGCAGACGCCGTGTTGGTCACGGCGAACATTGTTTTTGTGATCGAGTTCAAAGTCGGAGCGAGCGGACATGCGTCAATCGCACTTGAGCAAGTAGAAGACTATGCTCTCGATTTAAAGAACTTTCATGAGGGTAGTCATGCCGCTCCCATCGTTCCGGTGCTGGTCTCGACCAGTGCCGAATCTGGGCCGTTCCCCGACCTCAAGTTTGCCAACGATCTTGTCGCTTCACCTCTCGGGACAAATAAGACTGACCTAGGAGGGCTGATCGGACGTTATTTGCGCTGCGCGAGCTTTTCCAAGGCTCGACATCGACCAGTGGATGGCCAAAGGCTACAAGCCGATGCCTACTATCGTTCAAGCGGCGGAAATACTCTATCGTACGCACAGCGTGACCGACATTTCACGATCGGACGCTGGTGCGAAGAACCTCCAAGAGACTAGTGCCAGCGTCAGCTCGGTCATCGATCGAGCTCGACAGAACCGCGCAAAAGCGATTTGCTTCGTGACCGGCGTACCCGGCTCGGGTAAGACTTTAGCCGGTCTGAATATCGCTACACGACGCTCGGTCGAGCATCAGGATGAGCACGCCGTTTTCTTGTCTGGCAATGGGCCTCTCGAAAAAGGCAGCTGAGCGTGAGGTTCGCAGTTTTATCCAGAATATCCATCACTTCCGAGATGACTACGTCGGCAACAGCGCTATCCCCATTGAAAAGGTAGTTGTGTTCGACGAGGCTCAACGCGCTTGGACCCGTGAGCAGGCGGCTAGTTTCATGCAGCGCAAAAGAGGACAACCCGACTTTGTATGTCTGAGCCAGAGTTTTTAATCAGCGTGATGGATCGGCATCCGGATTGGTGTACGGTCGTTTGCCTTGTCGGTGGAGGTCAAGAGATCAACGTCGGAGAAGCCGGCATCTCCGAATGGATCAGTGCTCTCGAAACTCGTTTCCCCAGTTGGGAAGTCCACATCTCGTCGCGCATAGCACTTCCGGAGTATGGCTCCAAAAGCCAAGTGGAACAGTTCCTTGCGTCGCCACGAGTTCACTCAGACGAACACCTTCACCTCGCGGTTTCGATGCGGTCGTTTCGGGCAGAGGCCCTCTCAGGATGGGTCGGTCACATCATCGAAAACGAGCCAGAAGCTGCCCGCGCCACTTACAAACGTAGAGAAGCGGCATACCCCATCTATTTAACCCGAGATCTTGCCGCTGCAAGGGCTTGGCTGCGCGGCCAAGCCCGCGGAACAGAGCGCTTTGGCTTGGTCGCGTCTTCAGGTGCTCAGCGACTGCGGCCAGAGGGTATTCATATCAAGGCAAAGATTGAACCGGCTAATTGGTTTCTGAATGATAGCGAAGATGTCCGATCCTCTTACTATCTTGAGGATGTGGCAAGCGAGTTTGTGGTCCAAGGTCTTGAACTGGATTGGGTTGGCGTCTGTTGGGACGGAGACTTCTACCACAAGGATGGTAGGTGGGTATGCCAGTCCTTCAAGGGCACAAAGTGGCAATCCGTGAATGACGAGTCTAGGCGACTCTACCTCAAGAATGCCTATCGGGTAATTTTGACGCGAGCTCGGCAGGGGATGATCCTTTTTGTTCCGAAAGGCGAGGCATCCGACCCCACGCGCCCCTCGCCTTTCTATAACGGCACGTTCGAGTATCTTAGCGCGTGCGGGATTCCACGCTTGACTGAATATGGATTGCCGATGGGGGCTGCCCCTCTTACGCGGCGCTGAGAGTGCCGCTCTTCCAAGTTACTAGACTGACTGGTGAGTTTTTCCTCAACCCTGTTGAGCCATGACCTTCCCAGTCAAGCAAAGTCAAAGGCAAGCGGGCAAGAGGGCCGCGTCACACGGACAAAGTCAAATGCGGCAGGGGTTCCAGGCGCTGGACAAGCAGGTTCCTCACCGGGCTTGGCGCCCGGTTCGGAATGACATCCGTCAAAAGGGTGCAGCAGTCGCGGGGATTGAGGCGAGTTGCATTGGCCTGCGTTGGGAGTCGCCCGCTTTGCATGCGACTCCGCTTCCTCAGGATGACAAGGCAAAATCAAAGTCAAAGGCGACGGACAGGAGTGTCCGTCCCACACGGTCAAAGTCAAAGTCAAAATCCCGCCCTGTCTCCGCAGAAGCGCGGAGACAAGGACGGGGCACCCGCGGCTATGCAATACTGGCAGCGATCAGAAAGAGAAGCCGGGATGGCGAAATTGGCAGACGCAGCGGACTTAAAATCCGCAGGTCCGAAAGGACTGTGGGGGTTCGATTCCCCCTCCCGGCACCAAGTCCGACTCATTCGAGGGCGGTGAGTTAACCGGCGCCCCAGCGTCTCGTCACCGTGACATTAGGAATTCGACTTCCTGTTCGATTTCCGAGATCGTGATCGGAGCGAGATTTGCTTCGGACAATTTCTGAGTCAGCGAGGGCAGTCTGGTTGTCTTGAAGTGGCTCCATTCTGCGATGGCGGCTTTGACCTGCTGGTTGGACTCGGTATAAAGGGCAATCGCCTGCGAAGGCACGGGGCGATCTCCACCTTCGACCACACGCAGCGCCGATGCCATGTCGGCGAATGCGTCCTGCAGGCCTGGGGTCTGCCCCGGAATGGCTGCTGGCCTGGTTACAATCTTTGCAATTTCCGTTTGGGCATTTACCAACGCCGACTTAATTGCCGAATCTTTCTCCCCTACCTTCTGCTCTAGATCGACAAGTTGTTTCCGTAGCGAAGCGATTTCAGCTAGCGCGCGGCGGGCTTCCATGGTTTCGGCAAATATCTGTTGACCGAGTTGCAATTGCTGATGAAGCGTCTCTGGAGTGGCAGGGGAACGGGGATCCATCAGGACTTTCAAAGACTGAGTCTGCGGCCTTCCATCAACAGTAAGTCTGAGGGTGTAGATTCCCGGTACAACTTTAGGACCACTGGGATTGCGGTATTCGGATTCCTCATCTACTCCGGGCCCTCCGGAACTGCTCCAGGTAAGATTCCAGACAAAGCGGTGCATCCCGGGCGTGGTTTCGAAGGCTTCAGGTTTGGGGAACCAACGCTCGGCTACAGGAAGTGGCGGGTGTTTTTCCGGGTGTTTATCTTCTGAGGAGAATCTGCGGACGAGTTTCTGCTGTGGATCGATAATCTCCAGCGAAATAGTGGTGACCGAAGACTTGAGAAAATAATCAATCACGGCGCCGGCAGGAGGGTTCTCGGCGGTTGGTTCCTCCGGAGGAAGGGGAGTGCCCACGAAGGAGTCGTTATCGATTCGAAGCGCTGGCGCAGGACGGTAAAGCCAGAATGTGTTGGCCCTCTCTGCATCGGACGCCTGACGCAGCGGCGTAATGTTGTCCAGAATCCAGAAGGAGCGGCCGTGCGTAGCAACTATCAAATCATCGCCATGAATCGTGAGATCGCGAATGGAAGTGACCGGTAGATTGAGTTGCAAAGGTTGCCAGTCGTCGCCGTCATCGAACGATACGTAGACTCCGAGTTCAGTTCCGGCAAAGAGCAGTGACTTACTCTCGGTGTCCTGGCGAATGCCGCGCAGGAAAGAGTCGGGTGCAATACCCTTGGTAATTAGTTGCCAGGTTGCACCAAAGTCGCGGGTTCGATAGAGATAGGGTGCGCGATCATCGAGGCGGCTGCGGTCCACCGCCGCATAGGCAACAGCGGGATCAAAGAGTGAAGGTTCGATAAATGAAATCTTGCTCCAGGCTGTCAGTCCTGGGGGCGTGACATCTTTCCAGGTTTTACCGCCGTCGCGGGTGAGGTGAATCAATCCTGTGTCGCTTCCTGCCCAGATCGTATCGGGGTTTAGAGCTGATGGCGCGATGGTGAATACTACGCCGTAGCCCCGTTGCTTCGCGTTCTCGATCGTTGTTGGTCCTTCTGTCTTTTCTCCCGGCTGTTGCGTCGATCCTGTGAGATCGGGGCTGATGGTCAGCCAGTGCAGGCCGCCGTCCACAGTCTTCATTACGTATTGCGTCCCGAGATAGAGCGTTGTGGAGTCAGAGGGAGAAAAAATGAGAACTGGAGTCCAGGGATCTCTATATTTACGATGATTGATCTCAGAACCGAATGCCGGCACCGGCCACGGAGTAACATCCTGGCTAAGGCCGGTTCGCCTGTTGTAACGGCTGACGCCGCCGTAGCTTTCACTCAAATAGATAATGTTGGGATCGTTGGGATCGGGCGCCATGTATCCGCTTTCGCTTGCGCCGGCGGGGAACCAATCGCGTGGAGTGATCTGGCCGTGATCGGTGCGGCTTAGAACGGCCGCGCCTCCGCTATCCTGCTGCGCGCCGTACACGACGTAGGGAAACTGATTGTCGGTAATAACGTGATAGAGCTGTGCGGTTGGCTGGTTGTACCATGTGCTCCACGTCTTGCCACGGTCGAGGCTGACGGTTGTGCCCTGATCGGTTCCGAGAACCATACTGGCGGAATTCCTGGGATCGATCCAAATCTGGTGGTAATCGTCACCGCCGGGCGCGCCACGGACAATCGAAATTGTTTTTCCTCCGTCCTCGGATCGGTAGAGAGCGACATTCGGGATGTAGATTACATCGGGATTCTGTGGGTCGATCGTGATGCTGTTGAAATACCAGGCACGGCTGGTGAGGCGGGGGTCGGCGTTCTCTAAAGTCCAAGTCTCGCCACTGTCGTCGGAGCGATACAGGCCGGCTTTCTTCGCCTGAATTAGCGCGTAGACGCGCTTGCCGTCTGGCGCAACATCGACCCCGACGCGTCCCCAATCGCCTTCCGGCAACCCGCTGCCGTTGAGACGAGACCATGTTTTCCCGGCATCTTGAGAGCGGTAGAGACCACCGCCTGGTCCATTGATCGGAGCATAGGTGCTCCACGGAGGGCGGTGCGAATTCCACGTGCCGGCAAACAAGAGCTGCGGTTTGCGCGAGCAGATTGCCAGATCAGATGTGCCAGTTTCAGATCCAACATCTAGAACCTTGGTCCAATGCGTCCCTCCATCGCTGGATTTGTAAACTCCACGCTGTGCGTTCGCGCCATAGGCGTGACCGAGAGCACCGACATAGACCACGTTCGGGTCTGCCGGATCAACCACGATCCGGCTGATTTGCCGCGTGTCCTCCAATCCTACGTGCGCCCAAATGACGCCCCCGTCAGTGGATTTGTAAACGCCGTTTCCGGAAGACAGGTCCGAACGAATATCCGACTCGCCCGTTCCGGCGTAGATCGTCTTAGGGTCGGATGGGGCCACGGCAATCGCGCCGATTGAGCCGACCGGTTGTCTATCAAAAATCGGTGTCCAGACTGTTCCTGCGTCGGTGGTTTTCCAGACTCCGCCGTTGACCGCGCCGAAGTAAAAAGTCGTGGAGTCGCCCGGTACACCGGCAACGGCAACCACTCGACCTCCACGGAATGGCCCAATGAGCCGCCATTTGAGGCCGTTTGTGAGTTCGGGAGGAAACGACTGCGCAACTGCGGAGATCGTAAGTAGAAGAATGAGCGCGATGAAACTGCGGTAGAAATCGGACCTAGGGTTATGCAAATGGAGATCCCTCGCTGGCAGCCAGTTTACCGGAAAAACGGGATGCGATTGAATGGGCTGGCATGAATGTCTGCAGTTCGGCAAAGCGGCAAGCCCGTTTGGTCGGGATCACGAGCAACTCGGAAAAATCCGACGGACCAGATTCTCGCAATGCTTGTGCAGAATCTGTCCATTGTCGGACACCGACGTCCAGTTCCGGATAGACCTAGGTCTCTTCCAATCCGCGCCATCGGCAGTATCCACAATGTTCTTAAATACTTAGGGTTCCCTGGGAGACGGCATCTGAGTTGCCTCTGTGCAACCGAATGGATATCGCTCGCCCTGAGTTCAAGACCCAGAAACGTCGTCGCCAGGCGATCATTGTCGCAGTGGTAGTTCTGGGCGTCGTCGCTGTTTCCGTGGGAGTTGCGCGGCTGAAGCCAGCGGCGCCGACGATTGAGCGGGGAACCGTATGGACCGACACAGTGAAGCGTGGTCCCATGCTGCGGCAGGTGCGTGGGCTGGGATCGCTGGTGCCGAGCCAGGAATCGGTGCGGCAGATTCCGGCGGAAACCGAAGCCACTGTGGTTCGCATTCGCGTGCTGCCGGGTTCTCAGGTGACGGTCAGCACGATCCTGCTGGAGATGAGTAATCCTCAGACTGAGCAGGCCGCCGTGGATGCGCAGCTTCAACTGAAGGCCGCAGAAGCCGAATATCAGAGCCTCCGCGTGAAGCTCGAGAGCGATCTGATGAACCAGAAAGCAGGCGCCGCTACGGTGCATGCCGACGACGCGCAGGCGCAACGGCAGGCTAGCACCGACAAGGCGCTCTACGAGTTGGGAGTTATTTCGGGCCTGGCCTACAAGTCCTCGAAGGACAAGGCAGACGAACTCACCACCAGAAACGATCTTGAAACGCAGCGGCTCACGGCCAATCAGCGGGCGATTGCGTCGCAGATGGCCGTGCAGGAAGCTAAAGTCGATCAGATGCGCACTCTGGCGCAACTTAAACAAAAACAATTGGATGCGCTGAAAGTTCGAGCGGGGATCGATGGCGTGCTGGTAGACCTCCCGCTGCAAGTCGGCCAGCACGTGCTTCCCGGAACCATGCTCGCCAAAGTGGTGGAACCGGATCATCTGATGGCCACGCTGAAGGTCGCCGAGACGCAAGCGCGGGATGTGCAGATTGGAGAACCCGCGTCGGTCGACACTCATAACGGCGTGATCGCGGGCACGGTGATGCGCGTCGATCCGGCGGTGCAAAACGGAACGGTGACGGTCGACGTCAAACTAACAGGAGAGCTCCCCAAAGGCGCGCGGCCCGACTTGAGTGTGGACGGAACCATCGACCTGGAGCGGTTAGAGAATGTGCTCTATGTCGGCCGTCCCGCATTCGGTCAGGAGAACAGCACCATCAGTTTGTTCAAGCTGGGCCAGGACGGGCAGGGAGCCTCGCGTGTGCCCGTGAAGGTTGGACGGGCCTCGGTGAATTCGATCCAGGTGATTGAGGGGTTGCACGAGGGAGACACCGTGATCTTATCCGACATGTCGCGTTGGGATAATACGGATCGCATCCGGCTTGAGTAGTTGGATTGGAAACTAATTAAAGCGAGGGAGTCAGCAATGACCGAAGCAGGACACCCACTCATCCAGATTCAGGATCTGACCAAAGTTTTCTATACCGATGAGATTGAGACGCATGCTCTCTCCGGCATCCACTTGTCGGTGAACAAAGGAGAGTACGTCGCGATGTCGGGGCCATCGGGGTGCGGCAAGCCCACATTGCTGTCGATTATCGGGCTGCTGGATACACCGACGGCTGGACGCTACTCATTGAATGGGAAGACGGTGGAGAACCTCGATTTCGCGGAGCGGTCGCGCATCCGGAACCAGGAGATTGGCTTCATATTTCAAAGTTTCAATCTGATCGGCGACTTGACAGTCTACGAGAATGTTGAACTGCCGCTCACGTACCGACAAAAGATGCCGGCGGCGGACCGCAAGACGCGGGTAATGGAAGCCCTGGAGCGGGTCGGCATGGCGCACCGCATCCGGCATTATCCGTCGCAACTTTCAGGCGGCCAGCAGCAACGAGTTGCCGTGGCGAGAGCGCTGGGCGGGAAGCCGTCCATTCTGCTTGCCGACGAGCCCACCGGAAATCTGGATTCGCGCAACGGCGAAGCGGTGATGGAGTTGTTGCAGAACCTGCATCGCGAAGGGGCGACGATCTGTATGGTGACGCACGATCCGCGCTTCGCCAAGCACGCACAACGCGAGGTGCACTTGTTCGACGGCAAAGTGGTTGCGGAGGAAGAACTGAAAAAGCTTTTGCAGGAGACGAGTGCATGAAAGGGTTATTGCAAGACCTCCGCTACGCCCTCCGGCAGCAACGCTTTTGTGCCGCTCTATACGACCAAGCCCTCGGGAAGCGGTGTGGGGTTGGCTCTCTCGCGGCAGATCATCGAGGCGCACGGGGGCTCGATTGAGATACTGAACCTGAACGGGAAAAAAGGCTGCCGGGTGCGGGTGAGACTGCCGTGCAGCTGAATGCCGGGTTCAAGATATTGAGGCGGCGTTTGAAGCTATGATAGTCAAGAACACCAAAAGGGTTACGGAATTCAGAGAAGACCGTCTAAACCGCAAAGTATGGGAAAATGTCGTCTACTTCACGATAGATTCCGCAGCAGGGACGGATACCGCAAGAAATCTGGAATGGTTTGAGCAAATTTATCGTATTCACATCCGAAGTCGGGATTGAATTGGACGATGGTAGACCTTAAATGAAATCCGCGGGAACCACTCTTCGCACGAAGCAGATCGGTGCATTTCGAATTATTGAGAAGTTCTATTCGGCTGACACACTTCTTGCCCTGCACGAACATGAAACGGCTTACATTTCGTTTCTGCTCGCTGGTACATACGTGGAAGTTTCCCAGCAGGAGGAACGAAGCTGTTCGTCGGGCACAGTCATCTGGCATCCGAGAACTGAGGCTCACGCCGACCAGTTTCATTCCGGAGGCGGCCATTTGCTTGATCTTGAGATCGATGCTGCCTGGTTGGGCGATGCCGCACAGGAACTGAACCCGGTTCCACGGGCTTGTGTTTTTCGCGACGGGCTTCCCTATTCGCTCGGCCTAAGGTTGTATCGCGCGCTCGGTGCTGATTCGGACGTGGTGGAAGACGTAGCTACAGAGTTGCTTGGTTTCTTTTTTACCGGCCCAATGGATCGGCGTCCACCCGCCTGGTTCGATCACGCCCTGCAAGTCTGCAGTGAGATTGAGGAGGAAGCCATTTCATTGGCGAGCCTTGCCTTCGCTGTCGGAGTTCATCCAGTGCATCTGGCACGCAGTTTTCGGCGGTTTCAGGGATGTACATTCGGCGATCATCTGGCCAAGCTCCGTATTCGCAAAGCTTTCGAGTTGCTCAACTCGGAGCGGCCAATCGTAGAGGTGGCATACGCTTGTGGTTTCGCGGATCACGCCCATCTGTGCCGAAATTTCAAGAAGTCGACCGGCCTTACTCCTTCCGCCTTTCGAAGCGCAGTCCCAGTCCAAGCCTGCGCCAGTCGCGTCAAATAAATACTGTGCAGGCTAATATGGTTCAAGCAGCCACCCTTCCGGTTTCGCTATAAAACAGGCTGAACCTGCGATTCGACCGTTCCTAGCGGCTCTCGATCGTCAAGGATACTCTGAGAAATTGGGGAAGAGATGAAACAACTTTTCTTTGTCGCCGGAATCTGCGTGTTGACTTCCTTTTGCGCGGCGCAACGTCTGCCAGAAATTGCTGTTCCAGAAAGTTACAAGCTGAGTTTCGCCCCAGACCTGACGAAAAACACCTTTGCGGGCGAGGAAACGATCCAGGTGCGGGTTTTGAAATCTACATCGGAGATCGTGCTCAACGCTAAGGACATCGATTTTCAAGGTGTGAGCATTACAGTCGCCAGTGGCTCTCAAGAAGCAAAGATCACGGTGGGCAAAGAGAGCCAGATGGCGCACTTAGCCGTGGACAAACCGCTTCAACCCGGACCCGCAACCATCCAGATTCGCTACACCGGAATCCTGAACGACGAACTGCGCGGCTTCTATATTGGCAAGGACGGCCAGGGCCGGAAGTACGCCGCGACTCAATTCGAGGACACCGACGCTCGCCGCGCCTTTCCCTCATTTGATGAACCGGCCTATAAGGCCACCTTCGACGTCACCGTGATCGCCGACAGGGGTGCGACCGTGATCTCGAACGGGAAGGTAGTTTCCGATTCGCCCGGGCCCGGCGACGCGAAACACACAGTCCATTTCTCGACCAGTCCCCGGATGTCGTCCTACCTGGTGGCCGTACTGGTCGGCAATTTTGAATACATTGAAGGGGAAGCGGACGGCATTCCGATTCGAGTGTGGAGCAGTCCGGGAAAGAAGGAGTTGGGGCGCTTTGCACTGGCAGCAGCGCAATTTAATTTGAGCTATTACGATCGCTATTTCGGGATCAAGTATCCGTACGGGAAGCTTGACCTGGTTGGGCTCACAGATTTCTCGGCGGGCGCGATGGAGAATACGGGCTGCATTACTTTTCGCGAGGTTTTGTTGTTGCTCGACGAAAAGCACACGGCCATTGGCTTGAAGAAAACCGTAGCGTCAGTCATCGCGCACGAAATGGCGCACCAATGGTTTGGCGACCTGGTGACCATGCAATGGTGGGATTCCAAGTGGCTGAATGAAGGTTTTGCCACGTGGATGTCGAGCAAGCCGGTCGCGGCGTGGAAGCCTGAATGGAATGTGCAACTCGACGAAGTCAGTGACACCGTGAACTCACTGGGCCAGGACTCGCTCGTCAACACCCACCCGATTCATCAACCAGCAGACACGCCGGCCCAGATCCTCGAACTCGACGATGCGATCACATACGGAAAGACTGCGGCTGTGCTGCGAATGCTGGAGTCCTATGTGGGCGCAGAGTCGTTTCGCGAAGGCGTGGATTTGTATTTAAGACAACACTCCTATGCCAACGCCACCGCGTTTGACTTCTGGAATGCGCAGACCGCGGTCTCAAAGAAGCCGATCGACAAGATCATGCCCACTTGGATCGAACAAGCGGGACCGCCGTTGGTGACGGTGAAGACTTATTGCTCGGGCAATTCCGAGACGGCCGCACTGGAACAGCAGCGCTACTCATACGACCGGACGAAGCTGGACGCAGGCAGCCCCGAACTGTGGCAGATTCCCCTGTGCATAAAAGCGGGTGCTTCGGCGACACCAAATGCAGAAAAGTGCGAAGTGGTGACGAAGAAACGGGAGAACGTCACTCTACAGGAGTGTTCGCCCTGGATCTACGCGAACGCGAATGGGAAGGGTTTCTATCGCACTGGCTATAGCTCCGAAGCCATACAGTCCATGGCCAGTGCCGCCGAGAGCGCGCTGTCTCCGGCCGACCGTATCATGTTGCTGAGCGATGTTTGGGCTGCGGTCCGCGTTAATCGCGAACCGATCGGAGATTTTCTCGTGTTGGCGGAAGGGATGCAGGCGGACCGCAGCAGCGCCGTGTTGAGAGAGATTCTCGGCCGTCTCACTTACATCGGCGATTACCTTGTGAGCGGTGCTGATCGCGAAGCATACGATCTCTGGGTGCGCCAACTCCTCGCCCCGGTGGCCCAGGAAGTGGGATGGGAAGCCAAACCGGGCGAAAGTGAAGACCGGGGCGCCTTGCGCGCGGAATTAATTTCGGCCCTGGGTGATGTTGCCCGTGATCCGCAAGTGCAGGCACGGGCTCTGAAGTTGGCTAATCAATATCTGGCAGATCCTGCCTCCGTCGATCACGAAATTGCGGCCCCCGCGTTGCAAATTGCGGTGCGCAACGGCGGCCAGACTTTGTACGACAAAATCATGGCCGACCTCAGCGCTGCTAAGACGCCAGAGACCTACTCCAACGACCTATATGCGCTTAGCCGCTCCAGCGATCCCAGCTTGGTTGAGAAAACCCTGGAATATGCGATTTCACCGAAGATGCGCTCGCAGGACGCTCCTTACTTAATATCAGACGTGATGCAAAATCGAGCCGCGGAGAAGCAGGCTTGGAGTTTCGTTCAGGCGCATTGGGCAAGCATCGAGAATTTGGGTGGAGCGTTTGCCGGTGGAGTGATGGTCCAATCTACCGGTGGCTTCTGTGACTCAGGAATGCGCGATGAAGTGCAGGCCTTTTTCACTGCCCACCCCGCGCCTGCGGCGGCACGTTCGCTGAAGCAGTCGGTAGAGCGAATGAATTACTGTGTGGACCTGAAAGCGCAACAAGGACCCCAGCTTGCTTCCTGGCTCAAGCAGTTCAATCTGGGCACCGCCAAATAGGCGGAGCGGAACTTCGGGAAACAGACAGACTCCGAGGGGTCTGCTCATTGGAGGATATCAAGCGCGATCGTTCACTGCTTAACCACATCGATCATGTTGTCATCGGCATTTCGGTCAATCAGCTTGTTGTAGGGATCAATGCCCGCCAGTGTAGGCTGCTGATCGACGATAACCACAAACGTCTTGTGTTCGTCGGTGAGTTTTTCTTTCTTGAGATACAGTGGTTTCTCTTCATCCTTTTTTCCGCTGAAAACACCAATCTCAATGTAATCGGCAAGGGGCATCGGAGTTTCCGCGCCGTTCCCATCGGCCTGCATCTTGCGGGCCTGAACCTCAAGTGTGACCTTGTATTTTCCGTCGGGTGTTTTCTGCGAAGTGGCAGAGACAGCTCTGTTGTGGTAAAGAACGATGCGGTTGAAACCGTCATCTACTAGATACTGAAGCTCGGGAGGAGTTTGGGCACGGATGGCATCGACCAGCATGCGGGTGTCGGGGTAAGAATTGTCGAGGGCTTCGGAGGAACTGGAAGAGCCGTCTTTGCCAGGACTTGCGTCGACCTGATTGTTGGCGTTGGCGTACCGGTATTGCATAAGGAAATTGTGCAGGGCGAGATTGAGTTTGTCTTCGCCTATGTAGTCGGCAAGAGTATAGAGAATCTGTCCGCCCTTCTGGTACCAGACGTAGTCTTCGCGCTGCACGAGAGCGAGTGGAGGCTCGTGGCGGACTTCGCCGGCGCGACCGCGAAGGTAGCGATCAAGCTCATGGCGGAGGTAGCGATGCATCAGATCGCGGCCGTACTTATGTGCCATGACCTGCAAGGCAGAATACTCCGCGAGACTTTCCGACATCATGTTGGAGCCTTCGGCATCGGCGCCGATAAGCTGGTGAGCCCACCATTGGTGGCCGAGTTCGTGGGCGGTGACGAAATAGGTGAAGTCGATATCGGTGGGCTTCTTCACGCGACCGATGAACCCGATACCTTCGGAATATGGAATCGTGTTGGGGAAGGATTGCGCGAAAGTGCGGTAACGGGGAAACTCAAAAATGCGGTACTGACTGAACTGATAGGGGCTGTAGACACGTTGATAATATTCGAGGCCGGCACGGGAGCTGGCGAGTATGTCGTCGATGTCGTAGGTGTGGGCAGGATCATAGGAGACCTCGAGGGCAATATTACCGTTAGGACCATGGTAGGTCTCCTTCCGAGACGCGTAGCGGGCGGAGATATATGAAAAGAAGTCCAGAATGTGCGTGGAGCCCATGCTGTATTCAAAGAAGTGCCGGCCCTTCGCTTGCCATTCTCGCTGCAGGTATCCCGGGGCGATGGCGATCTGGTCCGCTGACGTGCTGACGACCGTGTGGTAGGTGATCCAGTCAGACTCGCCCCGAAAGAAAACATTATTAATGGAGTGGATAGGGTCGCCGCGATGAGCCATTTCTTCTAAAGCCGGAAGATGCTCTTCGCGGCGGCGGCGCGGATCGTCCAGTTCGACGTTGGTGTTGTAGCCGATGTAGGGGAAGTAGTCGGAGTCGAAGAACGTTCCGTTGTAGGCAAACTCAGCCGGCTCATTGCCGTCGCGGAAGCCGCGGGTCTCGTGGCCCACGTTGCAGGTAAGGGTAATGGTTTCGCCGGGCGCCAAAGGCTTTTCCAGAGCGTAAATGGAATAGAGGTTGCGCGGCGCGGAACTGACAAGGTGGAACGGCCGATCGAATTGGAGGTTGCTGACCGACTTCCTCTGATCCGTAACGTGGATCTGTGAGATCGGCTGGTTCGTCTTGTTCTCAAGGGTGATGCGGACGTTTCCTTCGAAAGAGCGGCGCTCCGGGTAAATGTTGACAGTGGCATCGACTGCGGTGACTTTGGGCTGTACCAAGTTTTCGTATTGTTTGAACTTGCGTTCGTAGTCGGCCTGAATATCGCGGCGAGCCTTGGAGTCGAGGTATTCGTTGAGCACGTGGGAGTTGTAGAAATACCAGGATCCGGCGCCGGCGGCGATTACAGCAAAAACGATCGCAATCGGCGCAAGGCGAGGAGCCAGCCGAAGCGCCAGTCTGGAACGGGCGCGCAGGGAATCCTCGGCGCCCCGCCGCGAAAAAGCGATCGACACTACTCCCAACACGGCTGAGATCGCCAGCCAGTAAGTGATCGACCAGAACAGCGCCGGGACGAAATGGCCGTAGCCGTTCATGTCGGAGTAGGTGTAGGTGGGAGTCTGGCCGACGAGGTACAGCGTGTTCTCCCAGCCAAAGTTGTAGAGGATGGGCATGAGTACGAAAATGCCGATCAGGATGCCGTAGCCCAGAAACTTATTCGAGACGACGGTCTGAACGAAGAAGGCGAGCAGGATGAACACCAGCACCTGCGGAAAGGTTACAACGTAGAGCTCTTTGAGGTACTGCGTGATCTCGTAATGATGGTAACCAGCTGCGGTTTGCATCACAATGCCGATGAGCATGGCAAAGGCGAGAAGGATCACTTCGACGACGGCAACGGCAGTGAAGCGCGAAAGCCAATCGATAGACTCGCCTATGGGCAAAGCATCGTGGATGCCATCGAAGTGCGTGTCGCGCTCACGCCAGAGCAACTCTGCGGCGTAGAGTCCCGCAATAATAAAGAGGAAAAGCAGGGCACTGCCCTCGACCGCCTGCACCATGAGGTAGGTGACAGGCCAGACGTCTATTTCGGCGACACGGCCGGCGAAGTAGCCGTTGTTGATGCCGAACGCCAGCAGCAGCACGACGATCGCCCAAAACACGACATCGCGGAGAATACTGCGCAGTCTGAGGCGGGACAGAGAAAGGTATTGGGCAAATGTTGTGCCCGGAGTAAATGCCTGACGGACGCGAGGGAGCCGAGCGGCGACGACCGAACGGACCGGTGCGGCTTCCGCGAGTTCCTGTTCCTTTGCCTTGGCGGCGCGACGGCCCTGCGAGCGCGCGGTCAGCGCCTCTACGGACATGGGGAAAAGAATCCAACGAACTCTTGCCGGCGCCATTGGGCCCCACAAGCCCAAACATGCTGTTACCGATGGAGAGGGATAGGTTCTTAAGTGCCTTCACCCCGTTTGGATAAGTCTTGGAAAGACCTGTGATCGTGAGTGCCACGGCTACCTCCGGATTTGGAAAATAAGCGTACAGGACCAGGACAGCTACCGCACAGTAAGGTGGGAACCAATTCTACTACGCGGAACTTGAGCGGAGAAGGTTCCGGTTCTTGACTGGGAGTCGTTGACACGGTCGCGATCGCCTGTGGTTAGCTTGTCTCTTGGCTCCGAGCCTTCGAAACTGAGTTTGTTGCATCCTGCTAGAATCGACCGTCATGCAACTCTCGACCGTGCAACTCTTGCCCGTCGTAGCCTGTGTTCTAATCTCTAGTATTCTTATGGCGCAGACCCCCAATCCATCGGTTGAGGCCAACGCCAAGTTCGCTGAGCTCAGTGAAGAGTTTATTCATGAGACGCTGGCGCTTTCGCCCTCCAGTGCGTCGCAGGCCGGGTACCACCAGCACATCGATTCCAAGTCCGGCAAGACGATCGCGCTTGATGCGCTGCTCGATGATGTGAGTGCCGCGAGCGTCGCGGAACAAAGGCGCGTCTATGCGCGGTTTCGAGAGCGCTTCCGCAGCGAGACCCCGCTTGGCTCGCTCGGCGTCGAGGACGCGGCCGACTGGCAACTCATCGACGACCAGATCGCCCAGAGCCTTCTCGAGTACGACCGCATCCAGAATTACAAGCACAACCCCACGGTCTACGTGGAACTTCTGGGCGGAGCGCTTTTTCAGCCGCTCACCGATGACTATGCGCCCGAGGATGTCCGACTGGGGCAAATCCTCTCGCGCATCGCCGCGACGCCGCGCTTCCTGGACCAGGCACGCAGCCAGTTGGTCGATGCCGATCCCATCTTCATCAAAGTCGCCGTCGAGGAGAACGATGGCAACGTTGATCTGATCCAGAACACGATTGCTGTCGCCATTCCCGCCGGATCAAAATTGAAAACCGATTTCGATCAGGTGGCGCCCCGGGCTGTCGAAGCGCTCAAGAGCTTTTCCAAGTGGCTGCAGGACGATCTGGCGAAGCGCAAGGGTGATCGTACGTGGCGGCTGGGCAAAGAGCTTTACGGCGAAAAATTCCGCCTGGTCATGGAAATACCGGTCACACCCGACCAGGTACTTGCCGATGCGGAGCGGGAACTCAGGAAGACGCGCGCCGAAATGCTGCAGATCGCCCTGCCGCTGCACAAACAGTATTTTCCCGATCACGACGACCATGCGAGCCTCGGCCCGCAGGAGCGAGAGAATAAGGTTATCGGTGAGGTGTTGCGGAGGATTTCCGAAGATCGGCCGGAACGCGACGACTTGATGCAGACAGTCAAAGACGATTTGGCCGGCGTCCGGCAATTCATCATCGACAAGAAGATCGTCTCGCTGAAATCACGCGACAACTTAAAGGTGATCCCCACGCCGCCCTTCATGCGCGGCATTTACTCGGTCGCTGGCTTCCACGGCGCCCCACCACTCGATCCCAACGCCGAGGCTCAATATTGGGTCACGCCCATTGATCCGAAGATGCCCGAGGACAAAGCTGAGTCGAAGCTGCGCGAGTACAACAACTGGGTGCTGAAGTGGCTGACCATTCACGAGGCGCTGCCGGGCCACTACGTGCAGGCCGAGCACGCCAACGAAATCCAGCCGGTAACGCGCCGCCTCGTCCGCGGCCTCTACGGCAACGGAGCCTACGTGGAAGGCTGGGCCGAATATATCGCCCAAGTCATGATGCAGCAAGGATTCGCAGGAGGCGATCCGCGTTACCGCCTCAGCTACTTGAAGATCTGGCTCCGCGCCACGGGCAATGCGATTCTCGATGTACGCATGCAAACCATGAATATGACGGACGACCAGGCGATGTCTTTCATGATGAACGACGCCTTCCAGACCCACGCCGAGGCTGACGGCAAATTGCAGCGGGCCAAGCTCAGTTCCACCCAGTTACCGACTTATTTCGTGGGTACCACCGAATGGTGGCGCCTGCGCCGCGCCTATGAATCTGCCAAGGGCAAGGACTTCACGCTGGCCGAGTTCCATGACCGCGCCCTGGATGTGGGTGAATTGCCGGTTCCCTGGCTACGGAACATTTTGCTGGGGAAGTGACGTGACCCGATGCGCCGGGGATTGCGTGTTCTTCGCTGCCGTGGGGTAGCGTGATCCTTGTGTTCCTGCCCCTGGCTGCCTCGAGTTGCAAGTTCTTTCATACTGTTGCGGTTCCTGGGAGCGGGTGTAGACTGGTTTCCACATTTGGAAGGTAAGCAAAGAATATCCCGATGTAATGCTGCTCCGTTTGGCGTCTGGCCCGCCTAAGAGACGAGCTTCAGGACGTTATGCGATATCTAATCCTCTCCTGTCTACTCTTTCTGGCTTCGTGCTTTGCCCAAGCCCAAACTGTTACCTCATTCGAAGGAATCGATGATTCCGAGGTGCCAACACCGCAGATAGACAATGATCCTAATGGAGCAGTCGGTACCAAGCAGTACATGGAATGGATCAACGTTTTCTATCAGGCCTACGATAAGACCACATTCGCTCCGGTGTGGGCCACACCCCAAGCCGGTGCCGGGCCGTGGCTCAATAACGGCCTGGTAAACTGCGGGCCGGTGGGCGGAGACGGCATCATTAACTTCGACCGCCTGGATTCGCGGTGGGTGATTGCTTTCCACACAAACCCCGCGAATGATCAGTACTACTATTGTGTTGCGATTTCCAATACTGACGATTTAACTTCTCCAACTCTTGCCTGGTATACCTATGAATTCTTTCTGAATCCAATCCTGGGCGCCAACTCGCAAGGCGAAACCTACTTTCCTGACTGGCCCAAGATAGGCACCTGGGCGGACGCTTACTATGCAACGTTTGACTTGGAGGATCGTGCCCAAAAATATCTGAACATCGGAATTCTGGTTTGTGCGTTCGATCGCACCAACATGCTTCAGGGAAACACGCCCGATCCAATGCAGTGTTTTAGTTATCCCAATCCGATTCCGCTGAACGGCACATTGTCTTTGAAACATAGCCTCATTCCCGCGGATGTGGAAGGCACAACTCCGCCACCAGTTGGCCGGGACGAATACCTGGTAAGTATTCAAAATCCTACGAACAACGGAAAGGCCACGACAACCAACCGAATCAACCTGTGGGCCTTTCATGTTGATTGGGTCACTCCGACTAATTCGACCTTTACAAACATTCCGCTGATCGTGCCAGCTTATACGCCAGGGTGCTATCAGGCGGCGGAGGTATTCAACACCTATTGCGTTCCCGAAAAGGCAGTCAATCCCACCAACAAAGCCCACTATCACGTGGACTCGGTTGGCGACCGGTTCATGCCTCGTCTGTCGTACCGGAATTTCGGTACCTACGAATCGTTCCTCGTGAGCCATACCGTCCGTGTAGGTAAGAACACCAGCGTGCAGACTGGAATCCGGTGGTATGAATTCCGCGGCAGCGGCACCCCTGCAATCTATCAGTCAGGTACCTTATCTCCCGATACAAGCCTCTTCCGTTTCGTGCCGAGCATCGCTCAGGATCAGAACGGCAACGCCGCCGCCGGTTATAGCGTATCCAACGCTTCGAGTCATCCTGGGATCAAAACGGCCTGGTGGAACTTGAATACGAAGTTCGCACCGACCGAGCTTGCCATCCAGACCGGCGCCGGGGATGAGGAAGACACGAAAGAGTGGGGTTCTTATACCAGCATGACGGTTGACCCCGTGGACAATTGCACTTTCTGGTATGTAGACGAATATCTTCCCGCCAACGAGACCGGCCCGCCACCGATTCGCAATACGCGGATTGCCAACTTCAAGATTCCTACGTGCGGATCCCAGGTTTCGCCGATCAGCTTCGTTCAAGTGGCCGCCGCCACGCCTCAAACGCCTCAATCCACCGTGGTAGTTGCGTATCCTCAAGCGCAAATTCAAGGCAATATGAACATCATCGTCGTCGGCTGGAACGACAACGTGGCCGCGGTGCAATCAGTGACGGACAGTCTTGGCAATACCTACAGTCTGGCAGTCGGCCCAACGACCGGGACTGGACTCATCCAATCGATCTACTATGCCCCGAACATTCATTCGGGCACCAACAGTGTCACCGTAACGTTCACCCAGCAAGCAGTTTCTCCCGATGTCCGGATTCTGGAATATAGCGGCCTTGACCCTACAAGCCCATTCGACGTAGCCGCCGGTGCAAGTGGAAGCAGCTCTTCTGCAAGCAGCGGATCCGCGACCACCAACTTTGCCTCCGAATTGATTTTCGGCGCCGACATGGTATTCACCGCGACTGAGGGGCCGGGCGCAGGATTCACTTCGCGGATCATTACCAGTGATGGCGACATAGCCGAAGACGAAATCGTGGGTGCGACGGGCAGCTATGCCGCGACCGCGCCATTGACCTCCGGCGGTCCGTGGGTGATGCAAGAGGCGACCTTCAAGGCAGCTGGACAAAAGGCGCGGCACTAAACGAACCTCTTTGCGGGGGTGCGTCGCAGAAAGCAACCATCTTCAAGAGGCCGTAACGGGCCGGAGCATCGACCAACTGCTGTCCCACACCGGCGGACGACAATCGTTTGCACGCCCTAGCACTGGAATTGAGGGCGGCCCATGCATCTGGGCCGCCCAGCCTGCTCATTAGGCTTTCCAATGTACCCTGAAGCTCGTGCCGTCAGATGTAGGGACCGTGGGTACCGCTTCGGTAACACCCTTGCTGATGCAAATCACGGATCATGACAAGTACTGACAGTCAGTGGTGGTGCATCAAGTTTTTCGCGTATGGAAGCATGTCCCAAGTCTGCCAGAATGCGCTCATCTCTTCCGGGCGCCCCAGCGAGATACGGATGTAAGTATCCATTGGCGGAAAATGGCGTCCAATCAAAATATTATTCTTGCGAAAATGCTGGATCACTTCCTCTGCGGGATGAAGGGTATTCATCATTACGAAATTGGCATGTGAGTCGATAGGTTTAAGTGCACGAGCCATGGCCTGATTGAAAAACTCCTGACGATCGTCTGCATTCCGCCGAACGGAGTCACGGACTCCATCGGTATCGTCCAGCGCGGCCGCAGCGGCTTGGGTAACGACTGCATTGATGTTGTCTTCAGTGGCAAATTTGCGCATCTGCTGAATTGTTCTTGGCGAACCAACCGCATAACCCAGTCTCAGGCCAGCGAGACCATATATCTTGGAAAAAGTGCGGGCAACGACTACTCGCTCATCGTCGAGCGGTTGGTCGATAAACGACGTGTACGTTCCAGACATCCCAGCGTAGTGATGATAGGCTTCATCGATCAGAACAAACGTGGACGCCGGAAGCCTGGCGATAAAGTTCTCCAAGTCCTTGCGCGGGGTCAGGGAGGCGGTGGGGTTATTGGGATTGCAGATGTACACCAGCGTTGTCGAATCCCCCGGAGACGCCAACATGCCGCCAAGATCATGGGCGAATGCCGGGGTCAAGCGCACCGAACTGACTTCAGAACCTGCCGCGCGTGCGTAGCGTTCGACGGCTTCGAAGGTTGGAGAAGCCTGGATCAGTTGCTTACCCTTGCCGAGAAATGCGAAGGCAGCGATGCGAAGGATTTCCGTAGAGCCGCAGCCGAACAGCACTTGCTCCGGCTTCACATGGTTCGAGTTGGCGACACGTTCTGTGAGGTTGGCATATTCCATGCGCGGGTAACGGTTTGCGCTCCCAATCGCAGACTTTATCGCGTCGACCACGTTCGCTGGGGGCCCGTAAGCATTTTCGTTGCTGTTCAGTCGGATAAAGCCGTCATTCTGCTTTAATCGGAATGGCTCGAATGTGCCACCGCTAGAAAAACCCGTCAGCGGCGATCCCGTGACTACTACGGCAGTAGCGGCAGAGGCGCCGAAGCGGACAAATCTCCTGCGAGATGTGTTCATGAGTTCCCCATGAGTGCACCGAAGCAGATGGGCGGAGTGAAAGCGCTACTGCCTCGCCAAGCGAACTGACCCGCCGTCGGTTTCGCACCTGCCTGAAGCGCTGCCGTTCAAAATGTACGAAGCTTTTAACAGTGTGCCCGTCTTATCGACTGTGCCTCGCACTGTAATGTTATCGCCTTCTTTGTCGCTGCCGGCGAGCACAACCTTTGGGCCCGTCACCGTGACTTCGAGTTGCACCCCCTTCAGGCAATCGGAGTTGAGAGTAGAGGTGCCGATGAGGTGTGCGCGCGAGTCTGGATTAATCACCACCGTCATCGTGAAGGGCGCAACATTTGAATGCTTGGAAAAGAATGTGCCAGACCAGGTTCCTCTGACGTCGGTCGCAGGTGGCTGGGTCGAGCCGGCAGCGGATGGGGCTTGCGTACTCTGGGTAACGGCTTGACTGGGAGAGTAAAAATAGCCTGCTCCGACCACAGTCACCAGCAGCAACCGTAAGAGAAACTGAACATGCCTTGAGAAGAATTTGTTGGTCATCGTGATTCTCCTTCGGAACGAACAACAAACATTGAATGACTAAACCTGACGAGCAACCGAGCGGCGCTCATTTGAAAGTGACCATCTGCATGACCCAGGGTCCGGAGCCCCCCAGGGTGGCCGTGGCACTGTAGCTGCCCGTAGTCGTCACCACCTTGTCTTCCGCTATATCCCCGTCGGGCGTGATGATCCGCGAAGTGAACC
>Ga0182024_10006923_pt1 | contig 24677 bp, 25 predicted proteins | sample P32metaG_FD_120480 | JGI IMG/M metagenome (GOLD analysis project Ga0182024, IMG submission 120480) | Permafrost microbial communities from Stordalen Mire, Sweden - P3-2 metaG (Illumina Assembly) | ecosystem: Environmental > Terrestrial > Soil > Wetlands > Permafrost | place: Sweden: Stordalen...
CCGCCGTCCTGCGGATTGTAAATCATCGTGCCCACGATGTCGGCGGGCAGCATGTCCGGCGTGAACTGAACACGTTGGAAGCGGAGGTTGACGCCTCCGGCCAGCGTTTTGAGAGCGAGCGTTTTTGCCAGGCCGGGCACGCCTTCGAGCAGGACGTGGCCATTGGTGACGAGCGCAATGAGCAGGCGGTCGAGCAGATGCCTCTGGCCGACAATCACGCGTCCCATCTCCTGTTGCAGCGGGCGTACCCACGTCGAAGTCTCCTGCACCGCATCATGCACCGCCTGAATTTTCGGGTTCGGCCCGGCATCAGGTGAAACCGTTTTGGCCACTGGCATTGGCGCAAGTTTAGGGCTGGGTTGCAAGGTGGGCCGGTAGCGGACACCGTCAAAGGCGGCGTCATTTGTCACCGGCATGGGAGCGGACAGCACGGCGGAGGCGCCATTGCCGTTCTGAACTGGAGGAATCCATTTATTATTATTTTTCATGTCTTGTATCGTTTGTTTTCTTTTACTTCCACGGCATCACACCGACACCGCTTTGTTCTGTAGTAATTGACCATGGGGAAATGGCTGCGGGCTTGCCGTAGAATTACAAATTTGCAACCTGCGGTTGAAGCATGAGAGGCGAAATGGCGCCGCCTCCATGGTCGGGTTTTACCCCATGGCGAAGCCGATTTCACCAGCGCAAATTTGAGTGTTGCCAGGTGTGCTGACCATGGTGCGATCGATTTTCAAACACGCTGCCCGGCAAACGGCAGCACGGAACAAAAGCAAAACATAAAGAAAGAATTATTATGCCAGGCAAAGACAAAACACCGTGCGAAGTTCTGGTGGTGGGAGCGGGCCCGGTGGGAATGTTTACCGCGCTTCGGCTGGCCGAAAGCGGGATTGGCGTCCAGTTGATAGACCAGGCGTCCGGCATTGCCGGGCACAGTTGCGCCTGTGCCCTGCATCCGCGCACGCTCCAATTGCTGGACGAGGCGGGTGTTGCCCAGGACGCGATCAAGCTTGGACATCGAATAGATACGGTCGCATTTTACGAACGCGCCCTGCCGCGTGCGGAACTCAAATTGTCCCTGTTGCCGGGGGAGTTTCCCTTTGTGCTGGTTTTGCAGCAAAATATTCTTGAAGGCTTGCTGGAACAGAAGCTCAAGGAGCGGGCCATCGATGTCCGCTGGAATTATCGGCTGACGGATTTGACGATGAAGAACGGCACCGCCACTGCCACCATTGATGAACTGGCTTTGGAAGCCAAAGGCTATGGCGTGCCGCATGCTGAGACGTCGGTGAAAAAAACCTTGTCGGTCCGCGCCGATTTCGTGGTGGGCGCGGACGGCCAAGGCTCTATCGTGCGACAACGGCTCGACATCGACTATGAGCGGGTAGGTAATCCGCAGCTTTTTGTGGTTTACGAATTTGAAACGGAGGCAAAGCTTCCGTCAGAGATGAGAATAGTGCTGGACCAAAACACGGCCGGCGTTTTATGGCCATTCACTCAAAACAAGGGCCGCTGGAGCTTTCAATGGTCGCAGGCGGACGCCCCGGCCGACTTCCCTCAAAAGTCCCGCAGCCGGTTTATCGTTGTGGACTCTCCTGGTCCCGAAGACAGTCGGCATCATTTGCAAAAGCTTCTATCGGTGCGCGTTCCTTGGTTCAAGAACACTGTCAAGGACGTTGGCTGGGCCGCTGACATTCAGTTCGAGCATCAACTCGCCCGGCAATTTGGCCGGGACCGCGCGTGGTTGGTCGGCGATGCTGCGCATCAAACGGGACCCGTCGGAATGCAGAGCATGAACATGGGCTTTCGCGAAGGTGCCGATCTGGCTGCCAAACTGACAAGGATTCTACGCGACAAAGGTTCGCCGGATTTGTTGGAAACCTACAATCTCGAACACCGGATGGAATGGAAGCAATTGCTTGGTTGGAGCGTCGGTCCCCAAACCAGTGCGACGACCGACGAATGGGTCCGCGAGCATTCTGCACGGATACCGGCCTGCATTCCAGCTTCTGGAAGGGAACTGACATTGCTCTTGAACCAGTTGGGACTCGGATTTGAGCCCGCTCACTTGCAGAAAGTCGGAGCGGAAGGCGCTGTGTTGGTTTAGAAGCAAACGTAGACAATAAGAATTCTATGCACTGGACTCAGAATGTGTTTGGGAAGCGGACGGGCGCCGCAGTCTTGATTGCTGTAACGTTGAGCCTCCTGGCCGCAGGATGCGTTAGTCAATCCACACCTCCCTACACGCCGCCGGTGGCTCAAGCAGCTCCGCTTCCGTCGGCCCTGACAGGGGATCAGTTGGCGAAACTTTGTCAGGCGGTCCCGGACACCTGTCGTCGAGTCCAAACGGGACAACCGTTGCTTGTGGCCGACGTGAAGGCCATGGCCAGGATTGGTTTCAGTTCCGATGTCATTATTGCACACAAGTACGGAACTCCCGCACCGTTTTTCATCTGACCGCCAATGTCATTATTGATTTGAAAGACTCCGGCGTCAGCAATCAGGTAATTGATTTCATGATCAGCACGCCTAATTCGATCGCCGGCTCGACGCCCGTGCCTGAGCCACAAACGAGTCCCTACACGGTGCAAGCGCCACCCCCGGCGCCTATTGAAGAAACGCCGCCCCCGACTCCGGGACCAGACTACGCGCGGGTTGATGGCGATTGGGTATGGAACGGCTGATGGGTGTGGGTGGGTGGACACTGGACTCTCCCCCCGTTTCCAAATGCCGTCTGGTTTCACGGCCTCTGGTCACGAGGTTGGGGTGGCTTTCGGGGCGGCTTCATCGTGAGCGGGGACATTGGCGCTGATAAAGTGGTTTATTGCTCCGGAACAAGTTTAGGCGCAGAACATATTGATAACGCATGAACTTCTGACACACAGAATTTCGAGATGGGAGTCTGGATGTCCGAAATTACCTTAATGCGGGGCAGGTCATCAGCGAATCATCCATGATCTCAACGGCGCGCCGCCAAAGCAACAATCATGCCAATGTTATAGGGGTAAACACCCCATATCCAAAGAGGCCAGCTTGCGGCAAGTATGCCTCCCGCAATAAACAAACATCCAAAGCGAATGAACACATAATATGGCTGGGAACAGTTTTATCACACTTAGTTCCACGCATGGCGCAACCCATGCCAAAGAAATCTTCAACCGCATCATGCCGGAGACTCTGGAGCAGCATCAACTAATAGCTACTGGAGGTGCAGAGTTTTCCAGAAACCAAACTAAACCTTAACTCTTTCAATCATTTATGAATCAATTGAATTCGTTGAAGATTCGGCTTCGGGCCAGCGTGGGCTTCGCGGCAGTTGTGGCGGCCCTTTACACAGCGTCTCTTACTTTCGTGACGGCGCAGGACACTAAGGCGACGGCCCCCAAAACAGCGGGCACAAATGCGCCTATCGCTCAAGCCTCGGAAGCCACACCGACCCAACCGGCCAAGAAGCCGGAGAAAAAGAAACAGAAACTCACCGGCGCTGAATTGTATCAAGTTAATTGCAACCGTTGCCATGCAGAGCGGTATCCCACCGAATTCACATCGGCCCAGTGGAAGACGGTCATGATCCACATGCGCGTACGGGCCAACATACCCGCAGCGCAGACCAGGGAGATCCTCAAATATCTCCAGGAAGACAGCGGGAACTAAATAACCAAAAATACCACCAATGAAAATCTCATCCCTGATTTTTGGAACTTTGGCAGCCGCATGTGTGGTGGGGTTCGCTCTGCCCCAGCCAGCGTTGGCACAAGTGAGCACCGATGACTTCAATGCTTTGAAGAAAGCGGTCGAACAATTGGGCGCCAAAGTGCAGAAGCTCGAGCAGACCCACGAGCAGGACCAAAAGGCGCACGAACAAGACCAGCAGATCATCCAGCAACTGCAACAGCAGTTGGGAGAAACCAAAACCGCCGTCACCAACGCGCAACAGACAGCCGACACTGTGGCCAAGGCACAATCGGCCTATCCTGCCCCCGGCGCATCTCAGGGGCCGATGCACAACGTCACCCTGGTGGGAGACGCCGAGGCACAATTTGGAAAAACCGCCGGTCAGCACGCCGCCTTTGAACTGGCCGATTTTGCGCCGATTTTCCTGTATCGCGCGAGTGATGATGTGCTCTTCGAGGCGGGTTTTGATATCTCGCTGGCCAACAACACTGATGCCATGGGCAACCGTGCCCCGGGAAGCTCGACTTCAGTGAGCCTGAGTTTCGCCACGTTGGATTATCTGTTGAACGATTACATGACTCTTGAGGCCGGACAAATGCTATTGCCACTTGGAACCTATAGCGAACGGAATGCCGGGTGGCTCAACAAGATACCAGATGACCCGTTGGTGCGTGATGATCTTTTGCCGGAAAGCGGCGCGGGCGCGCAGTTGCGCGGGGCTGTCCCGGTTGGAGAGTCGGGGCAGACGCTCACATATGCGGTTTACGGGGTAAACGGACCGTCCTCCTCGACCAACGGCACTGCGCTCGCCAGCCAACTTGATCTGGCTGGCAATGTCGGCAATGCGCCCAATACGCATGCCAATCCCAGCGGCGGCGGACGCCTCGGCTGGTTTTACCCTTGGAAACCTCAATACGATCTTGAACTCGGCATTTCAGGCCAGACTGGGGAATGGAGCGATTCAGGGAACCGCCAATGGTCGGCTGGGGTGTTGGATGCGGCCCTGCACCTGGGCCCGAACGTTGAAGTGAAGGGTGAATATATCGATACATGGGTGGAAACAGACGATATCGGAAAGATTCGGCCAAATGGGTGGTGGATTCAGGCGGGCTACAAATTGGCGGGCCTGAATCTAGAAATGCCTTACATAAATAATTTCGAGTTGGTCGGCCGCTATGATCATGAAAATGACGACGGCCTTTTCGGTGGCGGAGTGGGAAACACGAAAACAGACCGCTACACCGCAGGCTTCGTCTATTACTTTTCCAACACGTTGCTTTTTGAGGCTGACTACGAATGGTTGCGGAGCTATGGCCCCGCCGCCCTGCCTCCCAACCAGTATATCCTTCAGCTCTCCTACGGATTCTAAATGAAAGAAATGATAATGATAATAATGACGACAAAAATTGCCACCGTCCTCTTTGGCGCGGCTGTGCTCGGCCTAACTGGATTGGGCTTGGCCAGCGCCATCGCGCAGGAACTGGATGCCGCAACCAAAGCGCGGATTGAGCAGTTCGAGAAAGGCCCGGCGACGATTGATGTTTCCAAATACCCGCCACAATTGCAGGATTATTACCGGACGTTTTCCCAAAAATGTTCCCAGTGCCACAAGTTGAGCCGCCCGATCAATTCCGATTATGTTCTTCCCGACCAATGGTCGCGATATATCAAGCGGATGATGTACAAGCCCGGCTCGAACATCAGCGGGTCTGAGGCGAAGCATATTTACGACTTTCTGGTTTATGATTCCTCCGTACGGAAGAAAAATGCGCTGGATGCCAAACTGCCGAGCCTGACGCCGGATGAACGCAAGACGGCCGAGGAAGCCATCAAGAAAGTCGTGGACCGTTACAAATAACCCTCGCACGCCGCATGGAAGAACTTTCTCCCCCTGCCACGGTTCCGCGGTCGCGCCGCGAGTTCATGGCCAACATCATCTTGGGGGTGGGAACAACGCTGGGGTTGGGGAGCCTGGCATTCCGGTTTCTGGAATACCTCTATCCGATCGTCCTGCCCATCAAGTTGGTAGAAGTTCCCGCCGGAAGCGTCAATGAGATTCCGCCGGATGGTGTAAGGCTGGTGCATCTGCCGGAAGGGCCCGTCATGCTGGAGAAAACGGACAGCGAAGTTCGCGCTTTGTCCGCCATTTGCACGCATCTGGGTTGCATCATCGCATGGCATCCCAAGGCAAAGGAATTCATCTGCCCGTGTCATGGCGGAAGGTATGATTTCAACGGCAATGTCATCTTTGGTCCGCCGCCGCGCTCGTTGGAAAAACTCCAGGTCAAGGTGCGCGACGGGAAAGTTTTTGTGCTCATGCAATCGATCAAGGAGGAACAGGTATGAACCGCGCCACCCGCTGGGTTGAAGAACGGATTCCGGTGGACCCGGAAACTCTGCGCAAACCGCTGCGCGAACCGCTGCCTGTTCACATGAAGACTTGGATTTTTTGCCTTGGCGGAACTCCGCTGATACTTTTCTGCATCCTGGTGGCCACCGGCATTCTGCTGACGTTTTACTACGTGCCATCTCCCACCCTGGCTTACGCCAGCGTGAGCAACATCACCTTCAAGGTGCGAATGGGCTGGCTCGTTCGCGGCATACATCGAGGCGCCTCCCAGTTGATGATCGTGGCGGTGCTGCTGCACATGATCCGTGTCTTCTTCACCCGCGCTTATCGCAAGCCGCGGGAACTGAACTGGGTGTTGGGGGTGGCGCTGTTCATGATCACGCTGACGTTCGCGTTCACCGGCTACTCGCTCGTCTATGACCAGCTTTCTTACTGGGCCACCATCGTCGGCACGAACATGATTTCTGTCCTGCCACTGATCGGCAAGCCGCTGCTCTATATGATGCGCGGCGGCCCCAACGTGAATCCAAACACGCTCAGCCGCTTTTACGATTTCCATATCGTTGTGCTGCCCGCGATGATGGCGCTATTCGTCGTCGCTCACCTGGCCTTGGTGCGCCTGCACAGCGTGGCCCCACTTCCAGACGATCCACGCCGCGAAACATATCCGTTCTTCCCCGACCACATGCTGCGGGAGGCGATTGTTGGCCTGCTGCTTCTAATCGGATTGCTTAATTACGTCATGTTTTTTCCGCCCACTATAGGGGCGCTGGCAACGCCGGGCACTACTCCCGGCCACATCCGTCCCGAGTGGTATTTCTTTCCCACCTACCGCTGGCTCAAGATGACCTCACTGTCCATTGGAATCGGGGGAAGCATCGTTTACGTTACTGGCCTGTTTCTGTGGCCGTTCATTGATGCCACGTTGGAAAGAATCGCGCCCCGACGAAAATTGTGGCTGATCGTCGGGACCGCGTTTTACCTGATGACCATCGTATTCATGGTTTGGGAAGCCATCGTCGGTTAGACCGGACACACGCTATGACAGTCGTTACACAAAAATATCTGGTTGGAATCATGGGGTTGATCCTCGTGGGGTCAGTCATCGCAACGGGCTATATGGATGCTCAACGGCGAAAAAAAGAAGATGTCCCGCCCGCAACCGGAGCGGTAGCGCCCACGGTGCCGCTGAGTCCCGAGTTGCAACCCGGGTTGAAGGTCTATGAGGAATTCAGTTGCGTGGTCTGCCATGGACCGGACGGCAAAGGTGGCGTGCATAATTTCAACGCCCAGACGGCACAGGAAGTCCCCGCGCTCATTCATGTAGCCGACAGCTACACCAAACCCGACCTGATTGCGAAGATTCAAAACGGCGTTCCCGTCGAACCAAAACTCAATACGAACGGACCGGTGCCCCCTCTGCATATGCCCGCCTTCAAGGCTATGCTTACCGATGCCCAAATGAATGATCTGGTTGCTTACCTGATTAGTTTGAAACCCAAAGCCGAGAATCTGGGCTTTTAAGTGCATGCCTTGCGGCATAAATTCATTTTTGTCCGGCGAGACCATGAGCACGCCAAAAAATGGTGCCGATAAAAAGACAGACGTTTTAAGCAACCGATAGAGCAAAACCCGGCGACGATAATAATGGAAAATCGAACTCAGAGTGACACAAAACAACAGGAGAACGAATATGGCAATTCAACTTACCGAAAAGAATGGCGGCAAAACACTGGAGGTACGCGTCAGCGGCAAACTGGTGCATGAAGATTATCAACACCTCCTGCCGGAGTTTGAGCGGCTCGTAAACCAGAACGGCAAAATCCGTGTCCTGTTTGAAATGGCCGACTTTCACGGATGGGAAGCAATGGCGCTCCGGGACGACATCAATTTCGAGGTGGAACATTTTTCCGACATTGAAAGAGTGGCGATGGTAGGCGACAAAAAATGGGAGAAAGCAATGAGCGTCTTCTGCAAACCGTTCACCACGGCAAAGATTTGCTATTTCGACTGTGCCGCCATTGCCGACGCGCGGACGTGGTTGGAGCAGAATTGAGCCGCGCACATCTGATCATCTGCGCCCTGGCAACGCCCGAAGAATGCACACTATGGAAGCCACTGGCGACCAACCCAGGGCTCCCGAATCGAAACCCGCACGGTTCCGCTGCGATTGATTCTTCAATCCCTCAACGGCGCGCCACCAATTCCAATACAAAAGCCAGACTGATGTATGTGGGGTGAATACCCCATAGCAAAGGGGCCAGTTCACAGCCTAATGTTTTTCCTGCGATAAAGAAAAGCGCAAAAGAGAAAGAACAAATATTATGACAAAAAACAATTCCATTGTGGCAATCTATCCATCACACCCAACTGCCGAGGCAGCGGTCAAGGAACTACAGCAGTCCGGTTTTGATATGAAAAAACTGTCAATTGTTGGACGCGACTACCACACAGATGAGCATGTGGTCGGTTATTACAATACCGGCGACCGCATGCAAAAGTGGGGAAAAATGGGAGCTTTCTGGGGCGGGATATGGGGATGGTTTCTCGGCGCCGGTTTCTTTTTGATTCCGGGCATCGGGCCGTTGGTCATGGCCGGGCCGGTGGTGGGTTGGCTCGTCGGGCGCTGGAAGGCGCCGTTGTGGTCGGTGGTCTGAGTGCGCTTGGGGCCGGCTTGTACAGTCTGGGCATTCCCGAGGATAGCGTATTGCAATACGAGACGGCACTTAAGACCGATAAGTTTCTTCTGATCGCCCACGGTTCCGCGGATGAGATAACCCGGGCCAAAGAAATTCTCAACCGCACCAAACCGGAGATACTTGGGCATCATCAGCCATCACTTACGAACACGGAGCCACAGCTCGTGGGAGCGTAATTTGAGTGCAGGACCAGACGGCGAACTGTTCATTCACTTCTGCGAGCATTCTGCAAGATGCCGGCCTGCATTCCAACTTCTGGAAGGGAACTGACGTTGATCCTGAACCGGTTGGGATCGTTCTCTTTGTGTTTTTGACCAACCGGTTTGCAAGGATTTTACGGATATGACGAATCAGCCACCCTCCCTGTTGCTACATCCAGCAAATGAAACAATTACGAGTCGCATTTACGGCCATTTTTCGGGACATGGATCGTCCACGGAAATGCGGCTGCTCCTCATTGTCGGGTTGGTAGTTTTCGTGCATGTGACAGTCAAAATTATCCGGCATAACAGCGAGTGGCTCGTGCTCAAGCGCAACACCAATCACAAGAAATATCCCCGCATTTTCAGGACGCCACAGTCAAAATTTGTCACGGTTTTCCGGCTTATTGTCAGCGCCATTATTTTTGTCATTTACTTTTTCGCGCTTGGATTGATCCTGCAGGAAGTCGGCGTGAACTTGACGGCATATTTGGCCAGTGCTTCTATAATCGGGCTGGCCATTAGCTTTGGTTCCCAGGGATTGGTCCAGGACATTGTTGGCGGACTGACGCTGATTTTTTGTGACGCCATGGATGTTGGTGACCTGGTGGAAGTTGCCAGTTCCAATACGATTGTCATTGGCCGCGTGGAGGAAATTGGATTGCGGTTCACCACCCTGGTGAATTTTCTTCATCAGAAGGTTTTGATTCCCAACCGGAACATCGGCACTGTTAGCCGGTTTCCTCCAGGCGGCGTGGATGCGTACGGGCATGTCCAAATTCCGGCTGGCGCAGACCCGCAAAAGGTCGTTCAAATCGTCGGGAACGAAGCCAAAGGAATGTGGGAGCAGTTCGGCGCGATTATTTTAAGCGAGCCAATGATTGGCAAAGTTGAAACGGCGCGGGGTGGCAGTTGGTCCTTTTTTCGTGTCCACTTCAAAATCCTGCCAGGGCAGGGGGCCTTGATCGAGACGACTTTTCGTCAACGGTTGGTCAGCGCCATGAAGGCTTTCGATCCGAACTATGCCACATGGCAGGTGCCTGTGACTTATCGTGCCATTACAGTTGAAGAAAAAGTAATCCCAGCATTGTTATTGACGAAGCACGAATCACAATTTGAGCGATTAAAATCAGTCGAGACGCCAACCGCACCGCGCCGTGCAGGCGATCCAGCTATCCGCGATAGACGCAGTTAATCCTCAGTTGATGCCACAATGCTGCGTCAGGTCTGGTATGGGGGAAACACCCCATAGCGTCTGCGGCTGCCCCTGATAGTATCTTCGCATTATGAACGCGCCAGCGGCTTGAGGCGGCACAAACAAAAGAAACAATTCACGCAAATAATCGCAACAAAGACTTTATGAACACGAACACAACGTCGGATAAAGAAAATTATAATCAAGACCAGATCAAGATCAGCCACGACGAAATCGCCCAACGGGCCTGCCGGCTTTGGGAACTGGCAGGCCATCCTATTGGCCGGGACGCAGAATATTGGCTACAAGCCGAGGCGGAACTTCTCGCGGCAACGCAGCGCGTCCGTTTGCCCGAGGTGGGCGCCCGCACACAAGTCCGAAGCGCGAAACAGCCCAGCCGAGCACCGCAGCCGTCCCAGAATTTGAAGCCAGCAAAAAAAGCATCCCGTGTGCAAGAGCTGGCTCTTACGAAATAAATAATATGAAACAAAACAGATCGTTTGCGCTATTGATATTCGTTGTAATTTTGGGCGTTGGCGCAGCATTGGCATACGCCAGGTATAGAGTTGCTGGCAACTTTGAGGCGGGCGTGATTGGAGTCGGCGCTTTTATTCTGGCCATTGTTGTTTCTTCCGCCATTCAGGTTGCCGATCAGTGGGACAGGGCGGTAATACTGCGCCTGGGTCACTTCCACGCGCTTAAGGGGCCGGGACTATTTTTCATCATTCCCGTTCTGGATGCGATTCCTTATTGGATCGACACCCGCGTCATCACGACGGGTTTCAAGGCGGAAAAAACCCTGACCAAAGATACGGTGCCGGTGGATGTGGATGCCGTGCTCTTTTGGAAGGTGGTGGACCCAAAGAAGGCGGCCCTGGACGTGGCCGACTATCAGAGCGCCATTAGTTGGGCCTCCCAAACAGCCCTGCGCGATGTGATTGGCAAGACCATGCTTTCGGACATGCTGGAAGGCAGGGACAAAATTAGCGCCCTGCTACAAAAGATCATTGACGAGCGCACCGAACCTTGGGGTATCAACGTCATTTCCGTGGAAGTAAAAGATGTGCTGATTCCTTCTGGTTTGGAGGATGCGATGTCGATGCAGGCTCAGGCGGAAAGAGAGCGCCAGGCCAGAGTAATTTTAGGTGATGCCGAGCGGCAGATAGCGGAGAAATTTACCGAAGCTGGCAAGTGCTATGAACACAATCCCATCGCCTTTCATTTGCGGGCTATGAACATGCTTTATGAGGATTTGAAGGAGAACGCCACGATTGTGATCGTCCCCAGTACAGCCGTTGAATCCATGCAACTTGGGGGACTTGCCGGCATGACGGCGCTGACCATGGGCTTGGGCCAGGAACGCACCAACGGACACAAGGAAGGTAAAATCGCGGAACAAATGGACGACACCCTTGCCAAAGAAATCCTCAACGGCACCAAGCCGTAGAATTTGGGGGACCGACTGTGAACATTCCTGCCACATCTGGTGAAGGTGAAACCGAAGGAGGCGAGGGCCAGATGACGTTAGACGCAGTAATGCTCTATGAAGATTTGAACACCGGATTGCAGGGCAAGGGGGTGTTGGATGGCGCGGCACGCCTGTTCCCAGGGTCGCCGCATTTCAATTTGGCCATTTGGCGGTTTGACGTGTTGCGGGCGGCCATTGTGCGTGAACTGGCTCTGCACAAAGCTTCCATGGCGGATATCGTCGTGCTTTCTGCGCATGGGGTGAGAGCCCTGCCAAAGGTCGTCGTACGCTGGCTAAGGCACTGGCTCGGACGAAAAAGGGACGAACCATGCGCACTTATGGTTTCTCTTAACGAGGACGCGCGAAACAGCGCTTCGGCGGCCAGAATTATTTCTTCACTGCAAGCGGGAGCCAAAGCAAGGGACGTATCGGTATTCCCTCACTTCAGCAAGACGGCGTATTCTGAGGGCAACCCGAACGTTCGAACCATCCAACGCACCGCGCCTACAAGCACGCCGAGGTTGGATGACAATTGGCGTCGGCCCGAGTTGCAATCAAACTGGGGCATAAACGAATAGGCCAGGGCGGTCGGATGAGAAAGTAACTATGAACAGCAACTTCATCGAATTGAACGAAGCGAATTTCGACCGAGAAGTGCTTAATGCCATGCAACCCGTTCTGGTCGAGTTTTGGGCCGGCTGGTCCGAACCGTGCAAGGACATGGCGCCCGTGCTTGAATCTGTTGCCAAGGACGATGCCGTCCCTGTCAAAATTGCCAGGGTGAACGTGGAGCGCTACGAAAACCTGACCGAGCAATACGGTGTGCGTGCCGTGCCCACCCTGCTCATATTCAACCAAGGCATCCTGCAGGACGAGATCGTTGGACAAACCACTAAGCAGGCTGTGCGCGAGAGATTGGAGCGCTTGAAATGAATTTTCATGAGCCGCATGCAAAGAAATCCTCAGCCGCTCCCAGTCGGAGGCATTGCGCACCATGAGTAAGCACACCACGATAAACCGCCTGCGAAATTGAGCAGAACGCTACAACGCATCGGCATTGCCGCCGACCACGGCGGTTATGAATTAAAGAAATATCTGGCCGGGAAATTGCGCGAAGCTGGACATGAAGTGGTTGACTTCGGAGACGGCAGGCCAAAAGAGAACGATGACTATCCGGATTTTATCGTCCCGCTGGCTCGCGCAATTGCCGACGGAAAGGTAAAACGCGGCGTGGGCATCTGTGGAAGTGGGGTTGGAGCATCCGTCTGTGCGAACAAAGTGGCGGGGGTTCGGGCCTGTTTGATTCATGAAAATTTTTCAGCGCACCAAGGCGTCGAGGACGACGATCTGAACATCATCTGCCTTGGCGGCCTTGTGGTGGGCCATGCACTCGCTTGGGAATTGGTTCAAACATTTCTCGCCGCACAATTCAGCGGCGCGGAGCGCCATCGTCGCCGTCTGGCCAAAGTGGCGGAACTGGAAAACACGGCACCGAAGAAAAGACAATGAAGAAAGCGATTGCCATCACCTGTGTATTTGTGGATATCGGCGGCGTCCTGCTCACTGACGGGTGGGATCATCATGCCCGCAAACGGGCGGCAACATTCTTCAAACTGAAACTGCCAGAAATGGAGGATCGGCACCATCTGACCTTTGACACCTACGAGGAAGGAAAGCTCACGTTGGCAGAATATTTAAATCGGGTGGTCTTTTACCAAAAGCGGCCGTTCACCCAGTTTCAGTTTCGGCGCTTTATGTTCGCGCAATCGAAGCCTTACCCCGAGATGATTAATCTGATCGCGCAACTCAAGGTCCGGCACAAGCTGAAGATCGCCGTAGTCAGCAACGAAGCACGGGAATTGAATGATTACCGCATTCGAAAGTTCAAGCTGGGCGGGATTGTGGATTCGTTTATTTCCTCCAGCTTCGTCCATCTCCGCAAGCCCGACGAGGACATCTTTCGGCTGGCAATGGACATCACGCAGGTGCCAGCCCGCCAGGTAGTCTATATTGAAAACACCCCAATGTTCGTCCAGATCGCCGAAGGTTTGGGGATTCGAAGCATTCTTCATACGGATTACAAGTCCACCCGCGCGCAACTGGCTATGTTGGGATTGCACAATCCGTAGTAGGGTTTCACCCCATAGCGAAGCCGACCCAGCAGGCGCAAATTTGAACTGCTTGTCGCGCCCGCGCAGAGCGCGGCGCAATCGATTTATGAAACTCGCTGTCGGCCAGATGCCAACCGCGAACAAAAATGAAACGCAAAGGACGAAAGAATTATTATGCTAAACAAATCTAAAACACTACAGGGTCACAAATTGGACAGCCTTGACGGGGAAATTGGGAAGGTCAAAGAATTTTACTTCGATGACCGGCACTGGACTATTCGCTATCTGGTCGCAGACACGGGAAGCTGGCTTGCGGGGCGGCAAGTGCTGATTTCTCCGTATGCGCTGGTCGCGGTGACTGGAGAAGATCGACACATCGCCGTCGATTTAACCAAAAAGCAAATCGAGAACAGTCCCTCCCTGGACAGCGACAAGCCTGTCTCCCGGCAATTCGAGAACGACTACTATGGTTATTATGACTACCCGACGTATTGGGGCGGCTCAAGCATGTGGGGAGCTTCTCCATACCTTGTGCGTGATCGTGAAAAATGGAGAAAACCTATCCAAGACGGGAAGACGTGGAATCACCACTTGCGCAGCACGCGCGAGGTAAATGGCTATAACATCCAGGCTAAAGACGGCGAAATCGGCCACATCGAGGATTTTATCATTGATGACGAGACGTGGGCGATTCGTTATCTAATCATTAATACGCATAACTGGTGGCCGGGAAAAAAGGTCCTGATCTCGCCGCAATGGATTAAACGCGTTAGTTGGGGCGAGAAGAAAGTCTTCGTCAATCATTCACGCGAGGCCATCAAACACTCGCCGGAATATACCGGGGAGTCTCTGCTTACCCGGGATTACGAGACTGGACTGCATCAACATTACAATCGCCAAGGATACTGGATCGATGAACCAGTTGCCGTGGAGCATTCCCATTGAAATGAACACGCAAAAGGGCTTTTAGGAATGCGATTACAACGATCACTTCCTTGGAGCCTTTCCAGTTTTCCTCGTCCTTGTATTCTTCGCGGGTGGGGTGCCGCGGCGCTTGAAGCTGTGAATTGAATTGAATTTGAAACATGAAAACAAACCCAAATACGCTGACGCCGGAACTGTTGCGCAAAATGGATGCCTACTGGCGCGCGGCAAACTACCTCTCGGTCGGCCAGATTTATCTCTACGACAATCCGTTGTTGAAGCGGCCGCTGACACTGTCGGATGTGAAGCCGCTGGTGGTCGGGCACTGGGGCACGACGCCGGGCCAGAATTTTATCTACGTCCATTTGAACCGGGTCATCAAGAAATATGACCTGGACATGTTTTACATTGCCGGACCCGGTCACGGCGGTCCGGCGATTGTGGGCAACGTTTACCTCGAAGGCACTTGGAGCGAGGTTTATCCGAACGTAACTCAGGACGAAGCCGGCATGAAAAAGTTGTTCACGCAGTTCTCGTTTCCCGGCGGGATTTCCAGCCACGTTGCGCCAACAACGCCAGGATCGATTCACGAAGGAGGCGAACTGGGTTATTCGCTTAGCCATGCTTTCGGAGCCGCATTCGATAATCCCAACCTGATCGTCGCCTGTGTCGTTGGCGACGGTGAAGCAGAAACCGGCCCGCTGGCAACCGCGTGGCAGTCCAACAAGCTTCTTGATCCGATTACCGACGGCGCGGTGCTTCCGATTCTGCACCTTAATGGCTACAAGATCAGCAACCCCACGGTCCTGGCCCGCATCGAGCCGGACGAATTGGAGCAATTTTTTCACGGTTGCGGTTGGACGCCTTATTTTGTGGAAGGTGATGAACCAGAGAAGATGCATCAGCTTATGGCCGCAACCTTGGAAAAAGCTGTCGAAGAAATCCGGCAAATTCAAACGAATGCGCGGGAGAAAAAGGACGCCACCCGTCCGCGCTGGCCGATGATCGTCCTCAAGTCGCCCAAAGGTTGGACGGGGCCGAAGGTGGTCGATGGCCTGCAAATTGAGGGGACGTTCCGAGCGCACCAAGTGCCTCTTCTGGTGGATGCCGGGCATCCCAAGCATGTCAAGCTGCTCGAAAACTGGATGAAAAGCTACAAGGCCGAGGAATTGTTCGATAAGAATGGCCGGCTCATTCCAGAATTAGCCGAGTTGGCACCGAAAGGCGAACGGCGGATGGGGGCGAATCCGCACACCAATGGAGGCATTCTGCTGCGGGACCTTCGCATGCCCGACTTCCACGACCATGCGGTGCATGTCCCTTCGCCCGGCGCCGTTGACGGCCAGGATACGCTCGTGCTGGGCAAATTTCTTCGTGACGTGGCCAAGCTGAATCAAGACCAGCGTAATTTCCGCGTCTTCGGTCCCGATGAAACACTCTCCAATCTTTTGGGGGCGGTCTTTGAGGTCACGAACCGGCAATGGGACGCCCGGGAGGTAAAAAATGATGAGTTCCTCGCGCCCGCCGGACGGGTGCTGGACTCGATGCTCAGCGAGCACCAGTGTGAAGGCTGGTTGGAGGGGTATCTTCTGACTGGCAGGCACGGGCTATTCAACAGCTATGAGGCTTTCATTCGTATTATTGACTCAATGTTCAGCCAGCACGCCAAGTGGCTAAAGGTGACATTGGAACTACCCTGGCGTCGGAAGATAGCATCCTTGAACTATCTGCTCGCCTCGCATGTCTGGCAGCAGGACCACAACGGCTTCACCCATCAAGACCCCGGTTTCCTCGACCACGTTATCAACAAGAAGGCCGACATTGTGCGCGTTTACCTTCCGCCTGATGCAAATTGTTTGCTCTCGGTTTTCGATCACTGCCTGCGCAGCCGGCATTACGTCAACGTGGTGGTGGCGGGCAAACACGCCCTCCCGCAATGGCTGACCATGGACGCCGCCGTGGTGCATTGCACGGAAGGCATTGGCATCTGGCAATGGGCCAGCAACGACCAGGACGCCGAGCCGGATGTGGTGATGGCCTGCTGCGGCGACACGCCCACGCTGGAGATTCTGGCCGCCGTTTCCATTCTTCGGCAGCATCTGCCCGACCTGAAAATCCGGGTGATCAATGTCGTCGATTTGATGAAACTTCAGCCCAAAAGCGAGCACCCGCATGGTTTGAGCGAAGAAGATTACGATTCGTTGTTTACAAAGGACAAACACATTATCTTCGGGTTTCACGGATACCCCTGGCTGGTCCACCGGCTTACCTACCGCCGGACCAACCGCAACCTGCATGTTCGCGGCTATAAGGAGGAGGGAACCATCACGACGGCTTTTGACATGAGAGTGCAAAATGACCTGGACCGATTTCACCTGGTGCAAGACGTGGTGGATCGACTGCCACATTTGGGTTCCAAGGGTGCCTATCTGAAACAGCAAATGCGGGACAAGCTCATCGAGCACAAGCATTACATCGACAAGCACGGCGAGGATTTGCCGGAAATCCGCAACTGGAAATGGGGTCGGAAGGAAACACAGCAAAGAGAACCGTTGACGGAGGAGAAGCGGGTGCCTGAACTAAATCGAATCAAAGGAGTCCAAAATGCCCATTCAACTCAATGAAGAAAATGGCGGGAAAGTGCTCGCCATTCACATCAGCGGGAAGCTGGTCAAGTCGGATTACGAACACTTTGTGCCCGAGTTCGAAAGACTCGTCCGGCAGCAAGGAAAACTGTGCGTGCTTTTCGATATGACCGGCTTTCACGGCTGGGACGCCGGCGCGTTGTGGGCGGACGTCAAGTTCGACATCAAACACTTCGCCGACATCGAACGGCTCGCTATGGTCGGGGACAAGAAATGGCAGCACGGCATGGCGGCGTTCTGTAAGCCATTCACTACGGCGGCGATCCGATACTTCGATCATGCGGACGCCGCCAAGGCCCGGCAGTGGCTGGAGGAGGTCCTCGAGAAGGCAGGGAGGCAATGAATGAGCTAAAGCACAGTCAGCACCCGCACGGCGATCCGAATGGCGGCCCTGTTTCCCAGAGTTCTCGTCCTTACTGGACCCGCGCGCATCGTGACTGGCGTGTCTGGGTTGGGGTGGTTTTGATGTTGGCGGCCATGATTATTTATTTGATGACCAATGACCTGGCTTGGGGGCCTCACATGCAACCGCGACAGCCCGTTTCAAGCCCTTCTGGAAACTAGCCGTGAATGCGCAAGCGCTTACAGACACTGCAAAGATGCTGGTCGCAGATGACAAAGGCTTGCTGGCGATGGATGAGAGCAATCCCACCTGCAACAAACGATTTGCCAAATTGGGGATTCCCCAGACCGAGGAAGCCCGCCGCGCCTATCGGGAGTTGATTGTGACCACGCCCCGCCTCGGTGAGGGCATTAGCGGCGCGATTCTTTATGACGAGACGATCCGCCAGCAAAAAACGGATGGCACCCCGTTTGTTAAAGTTATTATCGATGCCGGAATCATTCCTGGAATTAAAGTTGACACTGGCGCAAAAGACATGGCGGGTCATCCCGGAGAGAAAATAACCGAAGGGTTGGATGGATTGCGGGGCCGACTCAAGGAGTATTTTCAAATGGGCGCTCGTTTTGCCAAGTGGCGCGCGGTGATCGCCATCGGCGATGATATTCCCAGCCGGAGTGGTATCGAGGCGAATGCGCAGGCATTGGCTCGCTACGCCGCATTGTGCCAGGAGGCCGGACTGGTTCCGATTGTCGAACCGGAAGTTCTCATGGACGGTGAACATACTTTGGAGCGCTGCCGCAAGGTCACGGAAGAAGTTCTGCGAAACGTATTCATCCAGCTCAATTGTCAACGCGTACTGCTGGAAGGCATGATTCTCAAGCCCAACATGGTGCTGCCGGGATTGACCTGCCCCACTCAAGAATCCGTGGACGATGTGGCCGACATTACGGTGAAGAGTCTATTACGAACCGTCCCCGCAGCGGTTCCGGGGATTGCATTTTTGTCCGGCGGGCAATCCGGTGAACTGGCTTCGGCCCGTTTGAATGCCATGAATCTTCGATTCAAGTCGCGACTGCCTTGGGCGCTGGCGTTTTCGTTTGCCCGCGCCATCCAGCAACCAGCTTTGGAGATTTGGCGCGGCGAAAAGACCAACGTCAAAGCGGCACAGCAAGCTCTCCTTCATCGGGCAAAGTGCGACCTGGCTGCGCGCCGTGGCGAATACAATGCCGAGATGGAAAAGACATGACCGTGTGAATTAGAAGCATCTCATTATGAAACCCAATATCGAGCCGTCCCAGGCTTCTGAACCGAAGCCGAGTGCATCCGCAGAATCCAAGCCCACGCGTCCCTCACCCAAGCCGGGCTCGAAACCCAACGTGAAGCCTGATCCGAGCGAGGATTTGAAAACGCTGCCTCTGCCGGAGGTGGAGAAAAAATTGGGATCATCGCCGGACGGCCTCACTCAAGCCGAAGCACAAAAACGGCTGACCCAATATGGTCCGAATGAACTTACTGAAAAGAAGACCAACCTCTTCCTGAAGTTCCTCTCCTATTTTTGGGGTCCCATCCCTTGGATGATCGAAGTGGCGGTGATTCTGTCAGGTGTGGTCGGGCACTGGCCGGATTTTTTCATCATCCTTCTTTTGCTGATGGCCAACGCCGTGGTCGGGTTCTGGGAAGAACGCCAGGCGAGCGACGCCATCGCCGCCCTCAAAGCAAAACTGGCAATTAAGGCCCGCGTGAAACGGGACGGCAAGTGGATCAATCCGCCGGCGCGCGAGTTGGTGCCGGGGGACGTCATTCGCATGCGTCTGGGCGACATTGTGCCGGCGGATGCGCGCCTGCTGGACGGCGACCCGGTGGAGGTTGATCAATCCGCGCTGACGGGGGAGTCACTGCCCGCGGAGCGCAAATCCGGAGAACCGGTGTTTTCCGGTTCGATCATTCGCCGGGGTGAAATAGGCGGCTTGGTCTATGCCACAGGTGAAAAAACCTACTTCGGCAGGACGGTGCAACTGGTGCAGGAGGCGCACACCGTCAGCCACTTTCAAAAGGCGGTGCTCAAGATCGGCAATTACTTGATCATCCTCGCTGTGGCGCTTGTGGCGGTGATCATCACCTTCGCCATCGTCCGCGGCGACAAGATTCTCGAGACTTTACAGTTCGCGTTGGTGCTCACCGTAGCCGCGATTCCCGTGGCGATGCCTACGGTGTTGTCGGTTACGATGGCCGTCGGCGCGCGTTTGCTGGCCAAGAAACAGGCCATTGTGAGCAAGCTTGTAGCCATCGAGGAGCTGGCGGGCGTGGACGTGCTCTGCGCCGACAAGACCGGCACCCTGACGCAAAATAAGTTGACGCTGGGCGATCCGTTCAGCGTGAACGGCATCCCCGCCGATCAAGTGATCCTCGATGGCGCACTGGCCTCGCGGGCGGACAATAATGACACCATTGATCTGGCCGTTTTGGGTGGACTGAAAAACAAAGAGGCCTTGAAGGCTTTCGAGGTGGTCCATTTCATGCCATTCGACCCGGTGCATAAACGCACCGAAGCCACTCTCAAAGGTAAGGATGGAAAGACATTCAGAGCCACGAAAGGCGCGCCACAGGTGATATTGGCCTTGTCAACCAATGCAGGGCAGGTGAAGCCAGCCGTTGAGAAAGCGGTCAACGAATTCGCCGCGCGTGGCTTTCGCTCCTTGGGCGTCGCGCGGGACGACGGAGACGGTCAGTGGCAGTTTTTAGGCGTGTTGCCTCTATTCGATCCGCCACGCGAAGACGCCAAGGCCACCATAGCGACCGCCCTGGCGATGGGCGTGAAGGTCAAAATGGTTACGGGCGACGCGCTGGCCATCGCCAAGGAAACCGCCAAAAAGCTGGACATGGGGACCAATATTCTCGATGCCGCCAGTCTGGGCGACGCGAAAAAGGAGGAAACTACGGAGGTGGCTGAGTCCATCGAAAAGGCCGACGGTTTCGCCCAGGTGTTCCCCGAACACAAGTACCATATTGTGGATGTCCTACAAAAACGCGGCCACATCGTAGGCATGACCGGCGACGGGGTCAATGACGCCCCCGCGCTCAAGAAAGCCGACTGCGGCATCGCCGTTTCGGGCGCGACCGATGCGGCCCGCGCGGCGGCGGCCATTGTGCTGACGACGCCCGGACTGTCGGTGATTATTGACGCGATCAAAGAGAGCCGCCGCATTTTCCAGAGGATGAACAGCTACGCGATCTACCGCATTGCCGAGACGTTGCGCGTGCTGTTTTTCATGACGCTGGCGATCCTGATCTTTAACTTTTATCCCTTGACGGCGGTGATGATTGTCATGCTGGCGTTGCTCAACGACGGCGCGATCCTGTCCATTGCTTATGACAATGTTCTTTACAAGGACAAGCCCGAGGCCTGGAACATGCGCATGGTGCTGGGCATCTCCACGGTGCTGGGTGTCATCGGAGTGGTCGCTGCCTTCGGATTGTTTTATCTCGGTGAGCGTGTCTTTCATCTTGACCGCGCACACATCCAGACGCTGATGTATTTGAAACTATCGGTAGCAGGACATCTAACGATTTTCCTCACGCGCACGCGAGGACCGTTCTGGTCCATTCGTCCCGCGAAGATTTTGTGGATAGCTGTGCTCGGCACGCAAATCGTGGCGACACTGATCGCGGTTTATGGATTGTTCATGACGCCCCTCGGCTGGGGTTGGGCCGGATTCGTTTGGGGTTATGCGTTGCTATGGTTCCTCGTCAACGACCGCATCAAACTGCTCGCTTATCGGATTTTTGATCCCCTCAAAGCTGTGGTTAAGCCTGAATCCAAAACCGACGTTAAGCCCAAACTTGAGGCGAATGGGGCTCCCGACCTTGAAGCCAAGGCCGAGCGAAAACCGGACGCCAAAACAACCGACACCAAACCCGAAATGAAATCCACACCTGAAACAAAACCTAAAGCGGCTCCCGATTTGACGCCGCAAATCGCCGCTCGGGCCTATGAACTATACGAGCGCCAAGGCCATCACGATGGTCAATCAGTTCAGAACTGGGACAACGCCGAGCAGGAGATTCGCGCAACTCAAGCCAAGGCTGAGCCCAAAGCCGAAACCAAACCGGCGGCCAATGCCGAGTCAGAGCCGGAAACAAAAGCTCAATCTGATCCAAACGCCAATTCAAAACCAGCAGCCGGGGTTGTGCCGAAGCCAGCAACGAAGGTCGAGGCGAAACCTGACGCTAAACCCGAGGCAGCTCCCGAAGCTAAACCGGAGGCCAAGCCCGAGTCGGCACCTGAAGTTAAAGCTCCAGCCACACCGGAAGCCAAAGCCGTGCCGCCATCCGCCGCCAAAGCAGAACCGAAACCTGACTCCAAAACCGACATCAAACCAGCCGACAAGGTTGAGCCAAAGCCTGATGGCAAGGCGGAAACTAAACCGGAACCGAAAGTAAAACCAGCAGTCGAGGTGTCACCGCAGCTCGTCAAACGAGTCCATAAATTTTACGAGCAATTAGGGCGTGAGGATGTTCGCGCCGTTCAGGAAGCGGAAGAAGCGGAAACCAAAAAATAAACCGGCGCGAACACAACGGCTAAGATCGCAAAAGAAATAAAGATGAAAATCAATTCAAAGGATTTTCGGGTGCGGCCGGGGGAAAAGGTTAAACTCGGAAAGTGGCCGACGACGATGAAGCCCATTTGCACGACGAAGAAAGGGTACCATAGGCTTTTGAAAGAACACATTGAGGAGTTAAGCGCCCTGCAACAACTCCACTACGCCTCCAACCACTATGCCTTGTTGCTGATTTTTCAGGGGATGGATGCTGCCGGGAAGGACGGCGCCATCCGCCACGTCATGTCCGGAGTAAATCCGCAAGGGTGCGAGGTTTTCAGTTTCAAACAGCCGACCGCCGACGAACTGGAACATGATTTTCTCTGGCGCACGAGTCGCCATTTGCCGGAACGCGGGCGAATCGGCATGTTCAATCGTTCCTATTACGAGGATGTGCTTGTCGTTCGCGTGCATCCCAAAATTCTCCACAGCCAGGGGATGCCGGACAGATTGATCGAGAAGAAGACAATTTGGGAGGACCGGTATCAGTCCATCGTGGATTTGGAAAAACATCTCCACCGTAACGGCACACGTATCGTCAAGTTCTTCCTCCACTTATCGAAGGGCGAACAACGAAAGCGATTCCTTGAGCGCATTGATGAGCCGGACAAGAACTGGAAATTCAGCCTCGCTGACATTCACGAGAGGAAATACTGGCCGCATTATGTCAAGGCGTATGAGGCTTGCCTGAGCGCGACAAGCACCCATCACACGCCTTGGCACGTCGTTCCCTCCGACGACAAGGAGAACGCCCGGCTTATCGTTTCCCAAATTGTCCTTGATGCCCTCAAAGATCTTAAAATGGCCTATCCCAAAACGACGGCGAAACGCCGGCGGGAATTAAAAGCCATCCGTAAACAACTCTGAAGGCAACACGCCTCGTTACCCTTCACTGGACTGATTATGATGGATTAGCCTGGTTTGCTGCGTGGCGGTTACTCCGATCCGTCATTCCTCGTTCATCTTCGCGGACGGCCCGCTGCACGCTATCTTCCAACCAAAGAGAAAGTGTGGCCAGCGCAATGTATCGTAACCGACCAGCGGCCAATTCGCCAAAGCGGCCAGTACGGCCATTTATTGCTTCGCTTTGGCCGTTGCCACGCCGGTGGCGTAAAGTATTAGTCTGTTGACTCTTCCAACCAACCGCTAGAATGGGCGCGTCATTCATCACCATGATGAGAATCATTCTGACAATCATTGCCGTTTTTGTGTGGAATTGGCACGGGATGCGCCGCCGATGCGCCAAAACCACCGGCACAACCGCCATCAGGACCGGGTGGAAAGGATGTCCCCCATGCGGGTGTAATCGCGGAATCGCACGATGGCGGCCCGCAAGAGTACTGGCTGTTCGAACCGGCGAAGCCTGCGCCGAAGACAGCGCCTCTCATAGTCTTCAACCATGGCTGGGGGGCGATGGATCCACGGATTTATCAGGCATGGATCAATCACATCGTCGAGCGGGGAAACATTGTGATTTATCCGCTTTACCAGGGCAGCCTGCTAACTCCGGTGAAGGATTTCACTCCGAATGCCATTGCAGCGGTGCAGGATGCGATTCGCACCCTGAAAAACGAGCCGGGTCATGTTAAACCCGAGCTGGATAAATTTGGGATCGTGGGGCATTCGATGGGAGGGCCGATCTCTGCAAACATGGCCGCGTTGTGGAAGACACAGGGGCTGCCGTTTCCGTGCGCGGTCATGTGTGTGGAACCCGGAAATACATGGAAAAAACCAGCCTGGGCCACCATGGAACTCGCCGACCTTTCGCGAATCCCGCCGGAGACGCTTCTGCTTACGGTGACGGGCGACCAGGATCATCTCGTGCGCGACATTGACGCGAAACGGATTTTCAATGAATCGACGCAGGTGCCTCTGACGAACAAAAACTACATCACACTCATTTCCGATGACCACGGGCACCCCGCATTAAAGGCCAACCACATGGTCCCGGTCGCGTGGGCGCAGATGCCGGGAGAGACGCAGCAGGAAAACAACGCCGCAGGACCGCTTCGCCAAATGCTGAAGCGGAGGATGGACGAACGGCGCGACGGCGACAACGAGATGCCCAACTTCCGCCATATGGACACTCAGCCGCATACGTTGATGCTGCGAAAGAAATCCGGGCAGCCCCGGAATTGTAATCGTTCCTCCAAAAATCAAAAGACGAACATGCCAATGGCTGCGCAAAACATAAGCAAAGTGACCAACACCATCGAAACAAAGGATAATTTCGAGGGGATCTGTTTCCGCATGATTTTTTTATCCGAACTGACCAGTAAAATGCCGATCAATAAAAAAGGCGCCAGCAAACCATTGATGATGGCAGTCCAGTAAAGGGCTTTTATAGGATTGACCTTAAGAAAATCGAGCAAGACTCCGACGGTTGCGGAGAAAATAATCACGGTGAAAAATCCACGGGCGCCTTTGAAATGTTTATCAATGCCCTGATGCCAGCTGAAGGTCTCGGCC
>Ga0182024_10006924_pt1 | contig 24674 bp, 21 predicted proteins | sample P32metaG_FD_120480 | JGI IMG/M metagenome (GOLD analysis project Ga0182024, IMG submission 120480) | Permafrost microbial communities from Stordalen Mire, Sweden - P3-2 metaG (Illumina Assembly) | ecosystem: Environmental > Terrestrial > Soil > Wetlands > Permafrost | place: Sweden: Stordalen...
GCCGCAATCGCGGCATCGAGGTCGCGATGCTCCTGCTGCAGGCGCGCTAGCTGCGCCTGAAGCTCGCGTTCTTCCTCTTGTGTCATGGCCGCCTTGGTCGAAGCCTCGAATCGGCCCTGCGGCGCGGCCGGCCGGCCGTACGCAGAGACCAAGTAAGTCACTATGGATTATCGCGTTTTGGTTAATCGCCGACAAGGCCGCGCAGCGAGCCCGTCAAATTGTGCACAACAGGCCTGCAAGGTCAGAATCGGGGGATTTTCGTAAGGGCTAAAACGGAGTATCCTTGCTTTTGGTTGTTAGGGTGTAGGATGATCCGATCAGGCTTAAATACGCAAGGAGGCAGCCCACATGGCGATTGAATCGCATCTTGCGGAACTCGAAAAACGGCACCAGGCGCTGGAACAAGAAATCAACGACGCGCTCACCCATCCCTCCGCCGACGACCTTCAAATTGCAGAACTCAAGCGAAAAAAATTGCACGTCAAGGACGAGATCGAGAGACTGCGGCACGACACGCTCGTCCATTAGTCGATAACCTCGTAATCACTGCGTTTGCTCGTCCCCGCGAATACCCGGGGCGCGGATTTTCTTTGCCTCCAATTTGCAAGCCTCCTGCATTTCCCGCTTGCGCGGGCGAGAACGAGCAGGATTTTTACATCGCCTTCACCGCATCCCGCAGCTTGAACTTCTGCAATTTTCCCGTCGACGTCTTTGGTATCTCCGCGAACACAATAGTGCGGGGACATTTGTAGGCCGCGAGATGGTCTCGGCACCAGGCGATCAGCTCGTCGGCGCTTGCCGTCGCGCCCGGCTTTAATTCCACGAAAGCGCAGGGCGTCTCGCCCCATTTCTCGTCGGGCTTGGCGACCACGGCGACCACTTGCACGGCGGGGTGCTTGTACAGCGCATCCTCGACCTCGATCGAGGAAATGTTTTCGCCGCCTGAAATGATGATGTCCTTGGAGCGATCCTTCAGTTGGATATAGCCGTCGGGATGGATGACGCCGAGATCGCCGGAATGAAACCAGCCACCGGCGAAGGCCGCTGCGGTCGCGGCCTTGTTCTTCAGATAGCCCTTCATCACCACGTTGCCGCGGAACATCACTTCGCCGAGCGTTTCGCCGTCACGCCGCACCGGCTGCATGGTTTGGGGATCGAGCACGTCGAGGCCTTCGAGTACGGGATAGCGCACGCCTTGGCGCGCCTTCTTCTCGGCCTGCTCTGGGTCGGAAAGCACATTCCACTCGCGGTGCCAGTCGTTGACGCTTGCCGGCCCGTAGACCTCGGTGAGGCCGTAAACATGCGTGACATTGAAGCCCGCCGACTTCATCGCCGCCAGCACCGCTTCCGGCGGCGGCGCGGCCGCGGTGACGAATTCGACGACATGCGGCAGCGGCTTGCGTTCGCCGTCCGGCGCATTGAGTAGCGTCGACATCACGATCGGCGCGCCGCACAGGTGCGTGACCTTATGCTTGGCGATGGCGTCGTAGATCGGCGCGGCGCGCACTGCGCGCAGACAAATATGTGTGCCGGCGACCACCGACAGCGTCCAGGGAAAGCACCAGCCGTTGCAGTGGAACATCGGCAGCGTCCACAGATAGACCGGATGCTTGCCCATGGTGCAGGTGATGACATTGGCCATCGCGAGCAGATACGCGCCGCGATGATGATAGACGACGCCCTTTGGATCGCCGGTGGTGCCCGAGGTGTAATTGAGCGTGATCGCGTCCCACTCGTCGTTCGGCATCAGCCAGGCGAAATCGGCATCGCCTTCGCGCAGCAGATCCTCATAGTCGAGCTTGCCGAGCCGTTCGCCGGGGCCGGTGAATTCTGGATCGTCGTAGTCGACGACAAGGGGCCGCGCCTTGCAGCTTGCCAAGGCGGCCTTCACGGTCCCGGAAAACTCCCGGTCAGAGATCAGCACTTTGGCTTCGCCGTGGTCGAGTTGGAACGCGATAACCGGGGCATCCAGCCGGGTATTGATGGAATTGAGCACGGCGCCGGCCATGGCGACGCCGTAATGCGCCTCAAGCATTGCCGGCACATTGGGCAGCACCACCGCGACCGTATCGCCGCGCTTGATGCCGCGCTTGACCAGCGCCGAAGCAAGCCGCCGCGCCCGCGCGTAAAACTCGTGATAGGTCCACGACCGCGCGCCGTGGATGATCGCGGTCTGGTCCGGATAAACCTCGGCGGCGCGCGCCAGGAACGACAGCGGCGTGAGCGGTTGAAAATTTGCTGCGTTGCGGTCGAGGTTGGTGTCGTAGGGCGTAACCATTATCACTCGAATGGCGGTTGCTGACTGGCAATCACTTGATCAGGCCGATGCCGTATGACGGCAGGGTACGAAACACGAAGTGATTGTTGTCCGATAGGGAGACGGTATTGTAGCCGTGACGTTTCCAGGCCACTTGCAGTGCTTGTTTGGAGAAAATCGAAATATGGCCATTGTGCGGTCCAACATACCACCAGTTCAGCCCTAATTTATCGAATTCCGCCGGCTGGACAAATGTCGAATACATCACGAGTCCAGGGTCCGCCACGCATTGCAGAAGCTTGGCGATGCTGCCGGCCGGGTCGGGCGTGTGCTCAAGCGTCTCGAAGCACGTGACCAAGTCGAACTTTTGATCGGGCAGCTGCGCGAATTCCGGCACCATGGGATCGTATGTTACCGCCACTGGGAAACCGCTGGCGCCGAGTGCGCTGCAAAACACATCGCCGCCGCCACCGTAATCGAGCACGCGCGTTTCCGCCTTGCAGAGGCCCCAGAGACCGGCGACGTATTTAGCGTTCGCGGTCGGGCGCGTTGTGCGATAGTCGGGATCGACCGCGACGTAGCCGTCGTTATAGATGTGCGCCTTGAATTGATCGGCGCTCCAATCGTCGAATGCATCTGTGAATACGAAGCCGCAGCCTTGGCAGCGGCGGTAATAGATCGGCACGCCCGATAGCGGCAGCCGGATACCTTTAATTTCTTCACAGCTCTTGTGAAAATCGACGACGCCGTAAAGCATAGCAGCGCTGCCGCAGATCTTGCAGGGGACCGGCGCTGTGGTGACGGGCTTAAGGCTGTCGATCATGGCCGCTCGCCGGTGGCGAAGGATCGCCGCCAAAGAATCGCCGCGACTTCTCAGCCTAGCCGAACGCCGGCAAATAGCTATACGTGTCTTTCAGGACCTGAGACCGCTGCATCCCTGCCACAGCAAAGCGAGCGAGATCAAAAACATCAAGAGATAGGCGATCTGATAAAAGCGTTCGGTCGGCGTCCGCCGCACCAGCCAAATGCCGAGATAGTTGGCGGCCACCGCGAGCGGCAACAGGGCCAAAGAGGTCGCGAAATTGCGTGCGGAAAACTGTCCCAGCACGAAATACGGCACGATCTTCATCTCGTTCATGAAGGCAAAGAAGATCGTGGTGGTGCCGACCAAAGTGAGCTTGTCGAGGCGCTGCGGCAAAATGTGGATCTGATAGGGCGGCGCGCCGACATTGACGAGAAGCGACATGAAGCCGGCAAGTGAGCCCCAAAACACGCCGAGGAATGGATGCGGGCGGCCGTCGCCAATATTGGCAGGGCTGGCGGCCGGGCGCAGCCACTTGATGAGCCAAGCGTTCAGCCACCTGTAGATGACGAAAATGAAGCCAATGCTGCCGACCATAAGCTCGATCGCGGCGTTGGAGACATGGCTCGCGAACAGCGTGCCGGCGGCCATGCCGATCGCGGCGCCCGGCACCAGGACTTTCAGATTCCAAAGGCTCCAGGTGCGGCGATAGGTCCACACCGAGATCACATCCTGGATGATGAGCAGCGGCAAAATGATCGCTGCGCCTTGCAGCGGCGGCACCGCCAGCGCCAGCATGGGCGTCGCCACCATGCCCAGTCCGGCAAAGCCTCCCTTGCCGAGGCCAAGGAGCGTCACGGCCGGGATGGCCAGGAGATAGAACAATGGATCGGTGATCACGGCGGATTTAAGTGATGAACAAGCGGGCCATCGTGACATAGATCAAAGCGGCCATCTGGAGCCAGTGCCGTGATGCATGTCGCTCTTGCATCCCGGCTGTTGCGGGGCCGAAAATAGAGAAAAGGTCTTGGAGGCAGCGCCATGGACGCCCGGTCGAGCCGCTATCACGAGGTTTACGCGCGTTGGCTGCGCGACCCGCTTGGCTTTTGGGGCGAGGCGGCGGGCGATATCGACTGGTTCGAGAAGCCCAAAACCGTGTTCGATCCGAAGGCCGGCATCTACGGCCGCTGGTTTCCGGACGGCGTCTGCAACACCTGCTTCAACGCCGTCGACCGCCATGTCGATGCCGGGCGCGGCGACCAAGCCGCCATCATTTACGATTCGCCGCTCGCCGGCGTAAAGCGCACCATCAGCTATCATCGTCTGCTCACCGAGACGCAGGTGCTTGGCGGCATGTTGCGCGACCTCGGCGTCGGCAAGGGCGATCGTGTCATTCTCTATATGCCGATGGTGCCGGAAGCGGCGATCGCGATGCTCGCCTGCGCGCGCATCGGCGCTATTCATTCGGTGGTGTTCGGCGGCTTCGCCGCGCGCGAATTGGCGACGCGGATCGACGACGCCACGCCGAAAGTCATTCTCTCCGCAAGCTGCGGCTTGGAGCCCGGCCGCGTCGTGCATTACAAGCCGCTGCTCGACGAAGCCATCGCGCTGGCCAAGCACAAGCCGGAGGCTTGTCTGATCCTGCAACGACCGCAATCGGAAGCAGCCCTGATCGAAGGCCGCGACCGCGACTGGGCGAAGATGCGCGACTATGCGCTGGTCCATGCGCGCAATGCCTGGGACTGCGAGCCGGTCGCCGCTACTGATCCACTCTATATTCTCTATACGTCCGGCACGACCGGGAGGCCGAAGGGCGTGGTGCGCGACAATGGCGGCCATATGGTCGCGCTGAAATGGTCGATGAAAAATCTCTACGGCATCGAGCCGGGCGAAGTGTGGTGGACGGCGTCCGACGTCGGCTGGGTGGTCGGACATTCTTACATCGTCTATGCGCCGCTTTTGCACGGCGCGACCTCGATCCTTTACGAAGGCAAGCCGATCGGCACGCCGGACGCCGGCGCATTCTGGCGCGTCATCGCCGAGCACGGCGCGGTGGCGATGTTTACCGCGCCGACCGCGTTTCGCGCCATCAAGAAAGAAGATCCGAATGGTGTGTTGTTCGCGCAGCACGATCTGACAAAATTCCGCACGCTGTTCCTTGCCGGCGAGCGTGCCGATCCGCCGACGCTGGAATGGGCCGAGGCGCTGCTCAAGGTGCCGGTGCTCGATCACTGGTGGCAGACCGAGACCGGCTGGTGCATCGCCGGCAATCCGGTGGGGCTGGGCACGCTGCCGGTGAAATACGGCGCGGCGACGGTGCCGATGCCCGGCTACGACGTCCGCGTCGTCGACGAAGGCTGTCACGAAGTGGCGGCGAACAAGATGGGCTCGATCGTCATCAAGTTGCCGCTGCCGCCGGCTTGCCTGCCGACGCTGTGGCAGGCCGACGCGCGCATGAATGAAAGCTATCTCGACGAGTTTCCGGGCTATTACAAAACCGCCGACGCCGGCTTCAAGGACGAGGACGGCTACATATTCGTCATGGGCCGCACTGACGACATCATCAATGTCGCCGGGCACCGGCTGTCGACCGGCGGCATGGAGGAGGTGCTCGCCTCGCACCAGGACGTCGCCGAATGCGCCGTGCTCGGCATCAAGGACGAATTGAAGGGCGAGGTGCCGTGCGGCTTCATCGTCCTCAAATCCGGCGTCAACCGGCCGCCGACCGAAATCGAGAAGGAATGCATCGCGCTCATTCGCGAGAAGATCGGCCCAGTCGCGGCGTTCAAGCTCGCCATCACCGTGGCGCGGCTGCCAAAAACGCGCTCCGGCAAAATCTTGCGTGGCACGATCAAGAAAATTGCCGACGGCGACCAATGGCAGATGCCCGCGACCATCGACGATCCGGCGATTTTGGAGGAGATCGGGAGTGCACTGAAGGGGAAGGGCGTGGGGGGCTAAGATTTGGAGCGGCACTTTGGCCGATTTCGTACGTTACCGGGCATGCCGCGTATTATCGGATGGTTGGTCGTGCTTGGCTTGTCGCTGTCCGGTACAGCCGCGAGCGCGCAGTCGCCAGCGACGCCACCTGTCGATCAAAACAAGTCTGCTCCTGCGCAGATCCAGACTCCACCGCCGACACCGGCTAGGCAACCCACCGCTCCGAATAATCCCCCCACCAGTGACGACATCTGCCGCGCCATCGAACAGGACGCGGCTGAGAATAATCTCCCGGTCGAGTTTTTCGCGCGCGTCATCTGGCAGGAGAGCCGCTTCAACGCCCAAGCGGTGAGCCACAAAGGCGCGGAGGGCATCGCGCAATTCATGCCAGGGACGGCGGATTATCGCGGCCTCGTCGATCCGTTCGATCCGATCGAAGCACTGAAAAATTCGGCGAGCTATCTGCACGATCTGGAGCAGAAATTCGGCAACCTCGGTCTCGCTGCCGCGGCCTATAACGCCGGCCCGGGCCGCGTCAGTGCGTTTCTGACGAACCATCGTCCGCTGCCGAGCGAGACGCGCAATTACGTCGCCATCATCACCGGCTGGACCGCCGACGAATGGGCATCGCCGTCACCGCCCAAGACGGCTGAGACCACGATCCCGCAGGGCGTGCCATGCACGCGGCTTGCTAATCTGATCCTGGCGCCGAAGGCGGAAGCCCAACGCTTGGCGGCTTACGTGCCGCGCTGGGGCGCGCAGCTCACCGCCAACTGGTCGGAGAGCAGGGCCTGGGCGATCTACCGCATGATTGAGAAAAAATACGCGACGCTGATCGGTGATCGCGAACCGATCGTGGTGCGCAGCCGCGGCATCGGCCTGGGCGCCGCCATGCGCTACAACATCCGCATCGCCGACGACGACCGGCGTTATCTGGACAAATTCTGCAACAAGCTCATCGCCGCCGGCGGGGCGTGCGTGGTGCTCAGGAATGATCGAGGGTAGGAGTGAACCGTCACCCTGAGGTGCGAGCGCAGCGAGCCTCGAAGGGCGACGGCCAGGCGCTTTGGCCGGCATCCTTCGAGGGCCGCTTCGCGGCCACCTCAGGACGACGGGGAACAGTTAGCTTACTCCGCCTTGCCGCCGAGCTGCTTGAGCTTGGCGAACACCGCATTGACGTCGAGCTCGTCCGCCTTCTTGACCTCGGCGGGCGTCGGCTCCGGCTCTTCTTTCGGCGCGGTGGTGACGGAAGCGGGCAGCAGCGTCGCGCCCTGTTCCTCGACCGGAACGGGCTTTTCCTTGGCCGCCTTCTGCACTTCGAGGTCGAGATCGATCTGCGAGCACAGGCCGAGCGTCACCGGATCGAGCGGCGTCAGATTGGCGGAGTTCCAATGCGTGCGGTCGCGGATCGCCGCGATGGTCGATTTGGTGGTGCCGACAAGCCGCATGATCTGGCTGTCTTTGAGTTCGGGATGATTGCGCACCAGCCAGAGGATGGCGTTCGGGCGATCCTGGCGGCGTGATACCGGCGTATAGCGCGGGCCCTTCTTCGGCTTGGCCTCGGGCAGCCGGGTTTTCGGCTCGGCGATATGCAGCCGGTAGTTCGGATCGGCTTCGGCGGCCTTGATTTCGTCGCGGGTCAATTGGCCGGTGAGGACCGGATCGAGACCCTTGATGCCCTGTGCCGCGTCGCCGTCGGCGATCGCCTTCACCTCCAGCGGGTGCAGGTTGCAAAGCTGCGCGATCTGGTCGAACGACAGCGATGTATTGTCGACCAGCCACACGGCAGTCGCTTTGGGCATCAGGGGCGCGGTCGCCATAGGTAAATCTCCTCTGCGCTCCGCCCGCCCATCCGGGCGAAGCCACTCAACGTCATCGAAGATGACTGGATAGCGCCCGGAATATAGGCGCAGGCCCAATCTCGCGCAACCGGCCGAAAACGCGGCTCGAACGTCGCGACTTCACAGATATGCCGATAAAATCAGGGCAAACCAAGGCTTTAGCGCCACGGCCACGCTGCCGCGGTCCAGATTTCCCAGCCCCGGCACGGCCATCCAAAGACATGTAATATATTTAAAATAGCATAGGCCGAAGGAGAGGCAGTGCCATGGCCGGGTCACTTGACGGGAAAGTCGCCATCGTGACCGGCGCCGGGCGTGGCCTCGGCCGGGTGATGACGCTCGGCTTGCTCGACGCCGGCGCCAGCGTCGTCGCGGTCGAGCTCGACGGGCCGGCGCTCGAGGAAACCCAGGACGCCGCCGAGGATCGCGGCGCCCGCGGCCGCTTCAACGGCATCGTCGCCAACGTAACCTGGAATGACAGCGGCCCAAAAATCCTGCGCGCCACCACGGAGCGTTTCGGCCGCGTCGATATTCTGCTCAACAATGCCGGCACCAATATCGGTCTGCTGCGGCGCGAAGGCGCGCCGCGCGGGAAGCTTTGGGAAACGACGCCGGAAGAGTTTCGCCGCATCATCGAAGTCAACGTCGTCGCGCCGTTCCTGATGGCGCGGGCCGTATTGCCGACGCTGCTGGCACAGCGCTGGGGCCGCATCATCAATGTGACGACGAGTCTCGACATCATGTGGCGCGGCATGATGCAGCCCTATGGCGGCTCCAAAGCGGCCAACGAAGCGATGCTCGCGGCCTTGGCGCAAGAGCTCGACGGCACCGGCGTCACCGCCAATGTGCTGGTGCCGGGCGGCGCCGCTGACACGCGCATGGTGTCGCGCACGGCGGTGCCGGATCGTTCGACGCTGATCGCACCGGACGTGATGGTCGAGCCGCTGATCTGGCTGTGCTCAAATGCTTCTGATGGCGTCAATGGGCAGCGTTTCGTCGCCGCAAAATGGGATACGAAAGTGTCGCCCGAACAGGCGGCGAAGAATGCCGCGGCGCCGGCGGCCTGGCAACAGCTCGGCCGCCAGTCGATCAATCCCGAGGGTTTGCGGTAGCGATTATGGGTTTGCCGGAACACGGCCCTTCACGGCATTGGCGAAAGCTTCGTAAGTAATGCTGCCGTCGGCCGCGATCGGCAGTTGTTCGCGCAGGCGCGCTTTGATTTGCTCGATCTTGTCCGGGGCGAGCGCCGCCAACGCCTTGCCCGAGGGGCCGATCGGCACGCTGCTGGAAGCCCAGAAATCGTCGAAATCGGCATAGGCGACACGGATGCGGATCACCGTGGTGTCGATCGATTGCAATCCCGCCTGTTGCCAAAACGCCTGCATGCTCTCGCGCCGTGACGCTTCGACATTCGGCCGCGCCGGCTCCTCCAACTCCAAGGATTTCATGGCTGCGGCAAGCGGTCGGATCGGAAAGCCGCCGCCCGGAATGTCCCACATATAAGTGGCGACCATGCCGCCCGACTTGACGACGCGAGCCATTTCGCGCGCCGCTTTCGCCGGGTCGCTCAGGAAGGTGATGACGAGAGCCATCGATGCGGCGTCGAAGCTATCGTCTGCGAACGGCAAGGCTTGCGCATCGCCGATGCGAAACTGCGCTTGCGTCGTTGCCGGACGCGTGCGCGCAAACTTAATCTGGCCGTCCGACGGATCGATGCCGGTCACCGCTGCGGGCGCAGCGCGCGCAATCAGCACTTCGGTGAAAGCGCCGTTGCCGCAGCCGACGTCGATCCAGTGCAGGCCTTTTTGCGGATTGAGCCACTCGAGAAATTTTGCGCCGGCGAGTTGGCTCCAGCGGCCCATCAGTCGTTCATAGGCCTTGCCGTCGGTAAAGAGATTTGGAGATGCGTTCATGCGCTTCCTATTGGACGCCGGCTCTATCGCGTTATTGCGCCGGCATGGTCTCTTTGATGATCGGCGTCCATTTGGCGATTTCGGCTTTTTGTTTTGCGGCCAAGGCTTGCGGTGTCTGATGGTCCGTCGGCCAGATTTCCTGGCCCAGCTTCTTAAAGCGCTCCTGCACACCCGGGTCGGCTAGCGCCACGCGGATGGCGGCGTTGAGCTTGGCGATGACGTCGGGCGGCGTACCCGCGGGTACCCAGACGCCGTGCCAGAAGCTCGCATCGATATCGGGGATGCCGAGTTCGTCGAGCGTCGGCACGTTGGGCGTTGCCCACCATCGCTTGGGCTGCAGCACGGCGAAGGCTTTGAGCTGCCCGCTTTGCACCTGCGTCAGTTGTGACGCGGCCTGCCCGAACACGAAATCGATATGGCCGCCGAGCAAATCCGTCAGTTCCGGCGCGCCGCCGGTGTAGGGCACGATCTGAAAAGCCGTGCCGGTGCGCTGGGCGAAGAACCGCGCGGCGACGTCGGTTGGGCCGCCGACGCCGACCGTGCCCATGGTCGCTTTGCCGTTCTGCGCTTTCAGCCAGGCGATCAGACCCTTCACATCGTCGGCAGGCACCGCCTTGCCGGAGACGATCCAGATCGGGGTATCGGCGATCAGCGACACCGGCGCCAAATCCTTCACCGGATCATAATTGAGTTTCATGATCGCCGGATTGAACACAGCGGTTTGCGTGTGGCCGATGCTCACCGTGTAGCCGTCGGGTGGCGAATGCGCGACGCGGCCGACGCCGATGCTGCCGCCGGCGCCGCTGATATTCTCGACGATGACGGACTGTCCAAGCGCCGCCTGCATCTTCTCCGCCAAGATGCGGGCGATGGTGTCGGTCGGTCCGCCGGCGGGGTAGGGCACCACGATGGTGATGGTGCGCGACGGATAGACGTCGGCGGCAGCCGCGATGGTGCAAGCCGCGAGTATGGTCAATACGAGCGCGACGAGCTTGCGCATGCGATTCTCTCCCTTCCGCTGCAGCGAAGAAGAGCGCGACGCTATTCCGCCGCCGCTTTCGCCCCTCCCCACGCCTGGATCGCCGCCCATACCCGGCTCGGCGTTGCCGGCATGTCGATGTGCTCGATGCCGAGCGGCTTGAGCGCATCGAGAATGGCACTGATCACTGCCGGCGGTGCGCCGGTTGCGCCGGCCTCGCCGGCGCCTTTGATACCGAGCGGATTGGTCGTGGCCGGCACCTCCGTCAGCTCCGACAGCATGTCAGGGAAGTCTTCGGCACGCGGCATGACGTAATCCTGGAAGCTGCCGGTAAGGAGCTGGCCTTCGGCATCGAACACGATGGATTCCATGAGGGCCTGGCCGACACCCTGCGCGACGCCGCCGTGAATCTGGCCCTCGCAGAGGAGCCGGTTCATGACCTTGCCGACGTCGTCGACGGCCGCATAGCGGACCAGCGACACCATTCCGGTCTCCGGATCGATTTCGACTTCGCAGACGTGACAGCCGTTGGGGTAGTTCGACGGCTCGGCCGAGAATGTGCCGGAGGCTTCGAGACCGAGCTCGAATTGCGGCGGCAGCATCATCGGACGATGCAATGACATCGCGACGGCGGTGAGCGGCAGCGCGCGATCGGTGCCGACGATGCGGAAGCTGCCGTCTTTGAATTCGATGTCGCCGGCCGCGGCTTCCATCATCATTGCCGCCATCGGCTTGGCTTTCTCGATGATGGCGTCGGCAGCGCGGTTGAGCGCATTGCCGCCGACATGCATGCTGCGCGACCCATAAGTGCCGCGTCCGATCGGCACTTCATTAGTGTCGCCCTGGATGAAGCGGATGGAGTCGATCGGCACGCCGAGCCATTCGTGCACCATCTGCGAATAGACAGTCTGGTGGCCTTGGCCATGCGAATGCGTGCCGGCAACGATCGTGACGGTGCCGCTCGGATCGAAGCGGAGCACCATCTTCTCGTTGAACACCGCGGCCTCTTCCAGGAAATAGCCGAGGCCGCGGCCGCGCAGCTTGCCATTCTTCTTTGATTCCGCGGCGCGTTTGGAATAACCGCTCCAGTCCGCGAGCTTCAGGCACTCATCCATCACGTGCGTGAAATCGCCGCTGTCATAGGTCATGCCGGAATGGGCGATCTTGTGAGGCATGGCGGACGCCGGGATGAAGTTGCGCCGCCTGATCTCGATCGGATCGATGCCGATGACGCGTGCGGCGCGTTCGATCAATTGCTCGATCAGAAAGGTCGCCTCAGGCCGTCCGGCGCCGCGATAGGGCGCCATCGGCGCCGTATTGGTCAGCACCGCTTTGGCGACGGCGAACACCGCGGGAATATTGTAGACGCCCGGCGCGAGCTTGATCGCGTAGAGCGGCACGACAATGCCGGCCTCGAACACATGCGAGCCCATCTGGTGCAGCGCGTTGACGCGCAACCCGAGGATCTTGCCCTTTTCGTCGAGCGCCAATTCGCCGGTCACGACCTGGTCGCGGCCGTGGGCATCGCCGACGAACGCCTCCGAGCGCGTCGATACCCATTTCACCGGCCGGCCGCCGACCCGGCGCGACGCCCATACGACGAGCGCATCTTCCGGATAGCCGCCGTTCTTCATGCCGAAGCCGCCGCCGACGTCGGGCGAGATCACGCGTAGCTTCGATTCGGTGATTTTCAGAACATTGCCGGCGACATGCTGGCGCGTGCCGTGTGGATTCTGCGTGGTCGAATAAAGCGTATAGCTCTCGCTGTCGGGATGGTATTGGCCGAGGGCCGCGCGCGGCTCGATGGTGTTGGCGCTGACGCGGCTGTTGGTGAGCTTGAGTGTGACGACGTGCTTGGCATTGGCGAAGGCGGCGTCGACCGCGTCCTTGTTGCCCATCATCAGCCCGACCGCGACATTGTTGGGGGCCTCGTCCCATACCGCGGGCGCGCCGGGCTTGACCGCGTCTTCGACATTGACCACCGCAGGCAGCGGCTCGTAGTCGACTTCGATGAGCTCCGCGGCGTTTTTCGCCTGGAACAGCGTTTCCGCGACGACAAAGGCGACGCGTTCGCCTAACGCGCGCACTTTGCCGATGGCGAGGATCGAGCGCAGCGTGCGGTAGCCCTTCGGGCCGCCCATATCCTCCGGCATGACCGGCGAGAAAGCGCCAAGCTTGTCGGCTTCGACGTCGGCGCCGGCAAGAACGGCGAGCACGCCGGGCGCGGCCTTGGCCTTGGTTGTGTCGATGCGCTTGATGCGGGCATGCGCGTGCGGCGACATGACCACGACGCCGTGGCATTGCTGCGGCAGGTCGATGCCGTCGACAAAGCGGCCGCGGCCGGTAATGAAGCGGGGGTCCTCGAGCCGGGTTACAGGCTGACCAATGCCGAACTTAATCACGCAGTCCCTCCCGGGTTCTTGTCCTTCCCCGTTATGCGGGGCCCAGGGAAATGTATACTTGCGATTTAGGGCATTGAGAATGGAGCCCGTTTCTCGTCGCCGGGGGGTAGATCATGCCAAAGAGCAGGGAATCGGCGTCTTTCGATTACATCATTGTCGGCGCCGGTTCGGCCGGCTGCGTGGTCGCCAACCGGCTCACAGCGTCGGGCCGCCATCGCGTGCTGCTGTTGGAGGCCGGCGGGCACGACCGCAATATCTGGATTCATATCCCGCTCGGCTACGGCAAGCTGTTCTCGAACCCCAAGGTCAACTGGCTCTATACGACCGAGCCTGAGCCCGAACTCAACAACCGCCGGGTGATCCAGCCGCGCGGCAAGGTCATGGGCGGATCGAGCTCGATCAACGGCTTGCTCTATATCCGCGGCCAGCACGAGGACTACGACCATTGGCGGCAATTGGGCAATGCCGGTTGGTCGTTTAACGACGTGCTGCCGTATTTCCGGCGCGCCGAGGATCAGGAGCGCGGCGGCGACGAATTGCACGGCGTCGGCGGCCATCTGAAAGTCTCCGACGTCTGCGAGCCGCACCCGTTATGCGAGGCCTTCATCGAGGCGGCGCAAAAATCCGGTTTCCCGCGCAACGACGATTTCAACGGGCCAACTCAGGAAGGCGCCGGATATTTTCAATTGACCACGCGAAACGGCCGCCGCTGGTCGACCGCGGTCGGTTATCTGAAAGAGGCGAAGCAGCGGCCCAATCTCACGGTCGTTGCCAATGCGCTCGCCGCCCGCATTCTGTTTTCCGGCCGCCGCGCCATCGGCGTCGAATATCGTCAAGGCGGTGTCACGCACACCGCCCACGCCAATGCCGAGGTCATCGTCTCAGGTGGCGCATTCAACTCGCCGCAACTGCTGCAGCTCTCCGGGCTTGGGCCGGCCAAGATATTGCGCGAGCTTGGCATCGATGTCGTCGCCGACATGCCGGGCGTCGGCGCCGATCTGCAGGATCATTTGCAGATCCGCATGCTCTACCGCTGCACCGAACCGATCACCATGAACGACGTGATCAACAATTGGCGCCACCGCTACGCCGAGGGACTGCGCTATCTGTTGTCGCGCAAGGGACTGCTGACCATCGGCGCCGGCTATGCCGGAGCGTTCCTGCGCACGCGGCCGGATTTGGCGACGCCCGACGTGCAATTTCACTTTCTGATCTTTTCCGCCGATGCGGCCGGCGCGACGCTGCATGCGTTCCCGGGCTTCATGGCCTCGGTCTGTCAATTGCGGCCGGACAGCCGCGGCTTCGTGCGCATCACATCGCGCGATCCAGCCGTGCCGCCGGCGATCCAGCCGCGCTACCTCTCGGCCCGCACCGACTGCGACTGCGTCGTTGACGGCCTAAAGCTCCTTCGCCGGGTCATGAACCAGCCGGTGATGCGCCGTTACATCGCCAAAGAATACGCGCCCGGCGAAGAATGCGCGAGCGATGCGGACCTGCTCGCGTTTGCGCGGCAGACCGGCACCACGGTCTATCATCCGACATCGACATGCCGCATGGGCGCCGATCCGAACGCGGTGGTCGACGAGCGGTTGCGGGTGCGCGGTTTCGAGGGTTTGCGCGTTATCGACGCCTCGATCATGCCGACGGTGGTGTCGGGCAATACCAACGCCGCCGCGGTCATGATCGGCGAGAAGGGGGCGGACATGGTGCTGGAAGACGCGCTGGCAAGTGCGGCGGCGGCGTAGTTTTTACGCCCCGCTTAAGCCGTCGCCAGTACCGTAAGACGCACCGGGCTGCGCAGCGCCGCCGCGGCACCGAGTACAATGCCGGTCGCGGCCAGGACCGATGGCACCGCCAATGTCGACAGCCCGGTCAGGCCTTGGCCGATCGAGCAGCCGTAATCCAGGGCGCCGCCGCATCCCATCAGCGCCGCGCCGCCGATCGAACGCAGCATGTGGCGCGCGGAGCTGTAGCCCTCGACTTCGAAGCGCCGCGTGACGAGCGCGGTGGCGAAGCTGCCAATGAGCACGCCCGCCACCACGACGATGCCGAAGCTGAGCGTCGAGCCGGTCGAGAGCATGGCGTATTGCAGTGTGTCGGCGATCGGCGCAACGAAAGTCAACGAGGCCACCGGCGCCGGATTGAAAGGATCGTCGCCGAGAGTGCCGGTGACGAACCAGCCGGCCGGGATCAGAAGCCCGATCGCCACTGCCGCCGCGATCTGTGCTTTGGCTTGCCGGAACGGTCCGTGAGAAAAAGCAAAGATCAACAGTGCGCCGCTCGTCAGTGCGACGACGAGGAAGCGCGCAACCGAATCGCTCGGCCCCCAGGCAGAGAGCAAAGCCGGCACTGAAATGTCATGCAGGGTGGTCTGCGACCAGTGCAGGACCGCGAGGCGCAGCGGCGCGATCAGACCTTTTAAGGTTATTTCCGCGGTCACTCCGACAGTGGCGACGACGACGAGCGAACGGAGATTGCCGCGGCCGAGCAGCACTAAGGCGCGCGAGGCGCAGGCATTTGCCGCGACCATGCCGTAGCCGAACAACAACCCGCCGAACGCCATCAGCGGAGCGGAAAACGCCGGTTGCAGATAGATGGATTGGCTGAGATCGACCATGCCGCGCGCCGCCAGAATTTGCGTGCCGGCAATCGCCACCGCCAGCGCCAACGCAAAGCTGCGCACCAGGCGGCCATCGCCTTGCGTCCACCAATTGCGCAGGCCGCTGGTTAGGCAAAAGCCGCTGAGCAGCCCGATGGCGCCAAAGATGAGGCCGATGAGCAAGCCGGCAGAGAGGACGATATTCGGGATGGGGGCCACGAGCGCACCTAAACCCCGCACCAAGCGGGGTCGGGTGGTTGAATTGGCGTATTAGGGCCTCAGATTCAACGATTTGGCCCCGGGGCGGTCGGAATAAGAAAAATTTACCGCGAATAGCCAAAACCGTAGGAGAACATCATCAGCATGCACTAGATTTTGGAACGACTCTCTATCACTCCAGCGCGCCGATAAGACCAAGCGCCGAAAGAGACTATGAGCTTTGCTGAGCCGGCTTGGTGTATTCGAGCGTTTTGAATTTACGCCGTTTGTCCGCTTTGGTGTGGACCGGATTGCAGCCATTGCCGCCGCAGATGATCGCGGCCTCGCGCACGAATGACGAGCTGGCGACGATCGATGACGATGTGGGGACTATCGTTCCGGCTCGGCTGGTGGGCGTTCCAACGGTGAAGAAAGCTGCCGCGGCGAGCGCCGTCAGGAATGTCTTGTGCATGGGTGTTCTCCGTGGCGTTCGCCCTGTTCGCTCGTTAGAAGCTTATGGTGAACGAAGCGTTAACGGCGCATTGCGCGAGCCCCGGCGCGGGTGCATCATTCGCAAAAATACGGCGCAAAGTCGCAGCCCAGGGAGCGGCTCTCATGCATGACATCGTCATTCGCGGCGGCACCATCGTCGATGGCACCGGCAAGGCGTCTTTCACCGGCGACGTTGCCATTGCGGACGGCCGCATTGTCGCAGTGGGCGGCAAGCAAGGACCGGCCCGCCGCGACATCGACGCCGACGGACTTCTGGTCACGCCCGGATGGGTCGACGTGCACACCCATTATGACGGTCAGGCGATGTGGGATCCGCTGCTGACACCGTCGTGCTGGCATGGTGTCACCACGGTGATGTTCGGCAACTGCGGCGTCGGTTTCGCGCCGGTGAAAAAGGAACACCGCGGCGCGCTGATGGACCTGATGGAAGGCGTCGAGGAAATTCCCAACCCGGTTCTGGCCGCCGGCCTCACCTGGGAATGGGAAACGTTCCCGCAATTCATGGACGCGCTGGAGCGCCGTCCACGCGCGATCGATATTTGCGCGCAAGCCGCGCATCTGCCGACCCGTGTCTATGTCATGGGCGATCGCGCCGTGCGACGCGAAGCCGCCACGCCCGACGACATCGCCGAAATGCGCCGGCTCACCGTCGAGGCGTTGCAATCCGGCGCCTTCGGCTTCACCACCTCGCGCACCGACTCGCACAAGACGCCGGACGGCGAGCTAGTCGCTTCGCGCGACGCCGACGATCATGAATTGCTCGGCATCGGCTCGGCGCTGGGCGTCACCGGCACCGGCGCCTTTGGCATGAACTCCGACTTCGATGACGAGGAGTTCGAGCTGCGCTGGATGCGGAAGCTTGCCAAAGATACCGGCCGTCCGATCTGGTTTCTGCTTACCGATCGCTACGAGGACCCGCAGCGCTGGCGCCGCCTGATCAAGGCGGTGCATGAGATGCGCGCGCAAGGCCTGCCGATCACCGCGCAGATGGCCGGCCGCCCGATCGGCGTGATGATGGGCGTCGGCACTGCGCTTAATCCGTTCACGGTGCGGCCGAGCTACAAGAAGCTGGAAAGCCTGCCGATCGAGGAGCAGCGCCGGCGGCTGCGCGATCCGCAAGTGCGGGCGCAAATCCTCGCCGAAAAACCTTCGGACGCCGAAGTCGCCAAGCTGGCGCAGTTCCGCCAGGCCGTCACCCGCAAATGGGAACGCTTCTATGTCATGGGCAATCCGCCGGACTACGAGCCCGGCCCGGAGAAGAGCGTCGCCGCCATCGCCGCGCGCACCGGACGCCCGCCCGACGAAGTGGCCTACGACACCATCATCGAGGACGGCCAGTACCTTTACTTCCCGGTGGTGAACTACGTCACCGGCGACCACGCGCCGATTTATGAAATGCTCAACGACCCGGCCTGTCTTCTTGGTTTGAGCGACGGCGGCGCGCATTGTACCTCGATCGTCGATGCCGGCGTGCCGACTTTCATGCTGACCCACTGGAGCCGCGACCGCTCACGCGGGCCGAAGCTGCCGGTGGAAATGCTGATCAAGCGCCAGACCAGCGAGACCGCCGATTTCTTCGGACTCGCCGACCGCGGCCGGCTCGTGCCGGGGCTGCGCGCCGACGTCAACTTGATCGACTACAACCGGCTGCAAGTGCAGAAGCCCGAGCTTGTCCACGATATGCCGGCAAACGGCCGGCGTTTCGTGCAGAAGGTCGATGGCTATGAAGCGACGCTCGTCGCCGGCACGCCGATCTTCGAACACGGCGAACATACCGGCGCACTCCCTGGCCGGCTCGTTCGCGCCGGCCGCGTTGGTGCGGCGATGGCGGCCGAATAAAGCGCAGTCGACGCTACTGCGCTCTCTTCGCCGCCGCGGCGAACTCCTCGTAAGCGCGATCGAGTCCGGGTTTTCGCTTCGCCACGTCGGCGCCGACCGCGATCAGCATCTTCATCATTTCGGCTTGCTCGTTCGCAGGCAAGCTGATGAGCTCGCCGTGCTCGGACCAGGTTTGGCGCGACTTGTTGAAGAAGTCGACCTCCCACGGATTATCCTCTTGGGCGGCCTTGGCAGCGTCGGTATCCACGATGGTCTGCAGATCCTTGGGCAGCGAGTCGAACCACTTCTTGCTGAGAAACGCCATCGAGAAAATGAACGGCTGATTGGTCTCGGTGACGTATTTCGCGGCGTCCCAGTAATGCATGGTGGATATCACCGTCATGGCCAGGACGGAGCCGTCGATGGTGCCCTGCTGGATTGCCGGCAGCACGTCGCCGAGCGTCATCGCCACCGGTGACGCGCCGAGCCGCTTGATCATCTCCTGCTGCATGTCGGCTGCCAGCACGCGAATCTTCTTGCCTTTGAGATCGGCGAGATGGCGGATCGGATCGCGCGCGATAATCAAGGACGGCTGGGCGACGAACAATGCGGCGCCATGGATGCCCTTATCGACGCCGAAGCTGAGCATCATCTTTTGGAGTTCGGGGTCGCTGGCGATGCGCACGCCTTGTGCCATATCGGTGACGAGCCCAGGCGCGGACAGCACCTCGTAGCGCGGATCGACGCCGACCAGGAACTCCGGCGGTCCGACAAAGCCCTGGATTTCGCCGAACTGAACGCCCTCGATCTCGCGCGGAATCGGCCCCAACTGGCTTGCCGGATAAATCTCACCCTTGATCCGCCCGCCGGAATCTTTCTCCACCATCGCCGCGAAGCGCTTGCACCATTCATGCTGACCTTCGTTGATAGTGGCGGTGCCGAGCTTCATCACATAAGTCTTGTCCTGCGCCTTTGCCGCGCCGAACGTCAGCGCCAACAACAAAAAAAGCGCGACCGCGGCAGATGCTCGACGCGCGCGCAATCCATGCGTCATGACATGCATGTCATTCTTCCCCGATTGCTCGTTCTGGACGGCGTTGTTTTTCTTGAATTGTACAGAGCGCGGCGCGAAATAGGAAACCGGTTTTTCGGCGAATTGCCGCAATCCGGCGACCGGACTCGGGCGGCCGCCGGCTACTGCAGCCCGAGCCGGTGCGGCAGCCACAGCGATATGGCCGGCAGATAGGTCACGAGCATCAGCACCGCGAACATCACGGCATAGAACGGCCAGATGCGGCGGAGCACCTGCTCGATGGTGACGTTGCCGACCGCGCAGCCGACGAACAAAATGGCGCCGACCGGCGGGTGGCACAGCCCGATGCCGAGATTGAGCAGCATGATCATGCCGAAGTGAACCGGATCGACGCCGAGCTTGAGCATCACCGGCAGCAAAATCGGCGTCGAGATCAGGATCGAGGGCGCCATGTCGACCAGGCAGCCGAGCAGCAGCAACAGCGCATTGACCAGCATCAGGATGACGTATTTGTCGCTGGAAATGCTGAGGAAGAATGCCGTGATCTTGGCCGGCATTTGCGTCAGCGCCATGATGTAGCCAACGCTCGAAGCGCAGGCGATCAGCGTCAGGACCATCGCTACCGTGCGCATGGTCCGGTACACCAAAGCCGGCAAATCGCGCCAGCGATAGTCGCGATAAACAAACATGGTGACGAAGAAGGCCCAGACGCAGGCGACCGCGCCGGCTTCGATCGCGGTGAACACGCCGGCGAGGATGCCGCCGAGAATGATTATGAGCGTAATCAGGCCCCACAGCGCGTCGAATGAAATTTTGACCGCTTCGCGCAACGGCACCGCGCTGCCGCGCGGGTGGCCGTCGCGATAGGCGATGACAAGGCACAGGACGACCAGCGCCACGCCGAGAAGAAGGCCCGGCACCACGCCGGCCATGAACAGGCTGATGATGGAAACAGTGCCGCCGGTCGCCAGCGAATAAATCACCGCATTGTGGCTGGGCGGTACCAACAGCGCCTGCACCGAGGCCGAGATCGTGACATTGGTGGCGAAGACACGAGGGTAGCCGCTCTTCTCCATCTGCGGAATCATTACCGAGCCGATCGCCGAGGTATCGGCGACGGCCGAGCCGGATATGCCGGACAGGAACGTGGTGGCGACCACGTTGACCACCGAAAGGCCGCCACGCACGCGGGTGAAGCCGACCAGCACGTCGGCGAACGCCACCAGCCGCCGCGCCATGCCACCCTCGGCCATGATCGCGCCGGCCAATACGAAGAACGGAATGGTGAGCATCGCGACTTTGCTCACTCCGTTGGAAATCTGCAGCATGACCGCTTCCAGCGGAATGCCGATCCACAGCGCGCCGGCGATCGCGGCAAGCGCCAGCGCATAGGCGATCGGCATGCCGATCAGGAAGCCGGCGAACATCGTTGCGAGCAAGACGAAAATGTCCATCGGCGCGCCCTTGGCCTAATCGAAAGCGGCGCTGTCGACGCGCCCGGCCTCGGCCGGCGCGCCGATGGTCACACGCTCGATCACGAAGAGAAGCAGGACCGCGCCGCCGAGCGGGATCGGCAGATAAGTGACGCCGACCGAGAGCGATGGAAAATCCGCGATGGAGTTTTGCCAGGTCGCTGCCACCAGCCGGGCGCCCCAATTGATCATGAACAGCGCGATCAAGCCCATCAGCAACTCGACGGCGAGCGCGGTCGCGCGCTGCAGGCGCGGCGGCAACAGCGACACGAAAAACGACATCCGCATATGCAGGCCGGCGCGGTAGCAGACCGCCGCGCCGAAGAAGGTCAGCACGATCATCAATAACACCGCGGTCGGCTCCGGCCACGACGCGGCGCGATTGAGCACGTAGCGGGTATAGACGGCCCACGGCATGATGGCGGAGATCAGCACCAGCGCAGTGCCGGCAATGGCCGCGCACAGCGCATAAAGCGCGTCCATCAGCCGGCGGATTGCATGCGCCATGGTCTGCGTAATCAGTTGACGGCCTGGATGCGCTTGACCATTTCGGCAAAGCGCGGCCCGTATTTGTCCCAGACCGGTTTGACCGCGGCCTGGAACGGCGCCTTGTCGATCGTCTCGACGATCTGCACGCCGTTCGCTTGCGCCTTGTCCATCGCCTGCTTCTCGTAAGCCGCCCACAGCACGCGTTCCTCGGCCTGCGCCTCGCGGGCGAGCTTCCGCAACAGATCCTGGTCGGGCTTCGCCAGCGTATCCCAGGTCTTGCGCGAGAAGATCAGGATTTCCGGCACGATCAGGTGCTCGGTGAGCGTATAGAATTTTGCCACCTGATAATGGTTGTCGAAAACGAAGCTCGGCGGATTGTTCTCGGCGCCGTCGATGACGCCGGTCTGCAGCGCGCTGAACACCTGGTCGTAGCCCATGGCGACGCCGTTGGCGCCGAGCGCATTGGCCATGTCGACGAACATCGGATTGCCGATGACTCGCACTTTGAGGCCCTTGAGATCGGCGATGCTTTTGATCGGATGCTTGGTGTCGTAGAAACTCCGCGCGCCCGCATCCATCCAGGCGAGGCCGACGAGCCCGGCCTTGTCATTGGCGGTGACTTTGTCGAGGAGCTCTTGGCCGATCGGGCCGTCGATCACCTTCTGCATGTGCGCGGTGTTGCGGAACAAGAACGGCAGATTGAATACGTTGAGATCGTCGATCACCGGCCCGATCGCGCCGACGCTGATGCGGGCAAACTGGATGGCGCCGACCTGCGCCTGCTCGATCGCTTCCTTTTCGCCGCCAAGCTGCATGGAGGCGTACATCTGCACGCCGAGCCGGCCGTTCGTCGCCTGTTCGAGCTTCTTGCCGAGATTTTCGACGGCGACGACAGTCGGATAGCCGGGCGGATGGACGTCCGAGGCTTTGAACTGCGTTTTCGCCTCCGCCAGGGCGGGCCTTTGTGCCGTCCCGGTTGCAGCCAGCGTGCCGAACAGGGCCGCTGTGCCGCGAAGCATGTCACGTCGGCGCATTTCATTCCTCCCTTAGTTTCGTCTTTTATATCGTCTTAATCCGATTACAGGTCATTCCTCGCGATCGACGTCATATTCGTTGCTGCAGTAAGGTCCACCCTGATAGCGCCCCGCGATCGCATCCGCGGCGAGTTTCTGCTGCGCCGCCATCGCCTCGGCACGGAAATCCTCGGCGCGGCCCTGCGGGCGATAGCCGAATCGCCGAGCATTGCTGTTGTCCCACCAGCTCGCTGCGTTATCGGAAACGCCGTAGAAGATCTCGTAGCGGATGTCGGGATGCTCGAGCCCGATGCGCACGAGTTGCGCCAGATCTTCGGGCTTGATCCACATCGACAACCGCCGCTCGTCGACCGGCGCATCGGCGACATTGCCGATGCGCAAACAGCTCACGTGCAGGCCGTGTTTGTCGGCATAAAGCGCGCCGAGTGCTTCACCGAAGGCCTTGCTGACGCCGTAGCGGCTGTCCGGCCGCACCGTGACGCCGACGCCGACTCGCTGGCTACGCGGATAGAACCCGACCGCATGGTTGGACGAGGCGAACACGACGCGCTTGACGCCGGCGCGGTACGCCGCCTCGAACAGATTGTAGCAGCCTACGATATTGGCGCGGTGGATGGTGTCCCAGTCGCCCTCCACCGAGAATCCGCCGAGATGCACGATGCCCTCGATGCCGGCGACGATTGTCTCTACCTGTGCGGGATCGGCGAGATCGGCGGCGATAAAGTCGTCGCCGGGTGCGAGATCCGGCGGCGTGCGGATGTCGCTCGACCGGATGTGCGGGTAGGCGCCTTTGAGCAATTTACGCAACCGCGTGCCGATGTCGCCGGCTGCTCCGGTGATGAGGACGGACTGCATCGGGGCGCTCGCCGCAGGGTTGCTGTCTAGGCGCTCGTATTGTTCATTGTCCGAGCGCGGGGTCAATCGCGACCCACCGGCGATATTCTTGCACTTTTGCCTGGGCTGGTCGATGCTCGCGGCAAAGGCGCGGGGGAGGACAATGCTACATCAACCCGGCGTGACCGAGCGCTTGGCGAATTTCGTCACCGCGGCGCGGTGGAGCGATCTGCCGCATGAGGTCGCGCATGCGGCCAAGCGCTCGCTCCTGAATTACTTCGCCGTCGCCTTGACCGGCTGTCGCAATGAGACCTTCGAGATCGCATTCCGCACGCTTGCCGAATTCTCCGGTGGCAAGCAGGCGATCCTGATAGGCCGGCACGAACGCATCGATGCGCTGAACGCGGCGTTTCTCAATGCCGCGGGGGCCAATGTGCTCGATTTCTGCGATACCCACGTGCCGACCGCGATCCATCCGACCGCGCCGCTGGCGCCCGCGCTGCTTGCGCTCGCCGAGCTGCAACGCGTGAGGGGCCGCGATCTGCTGCTGGCTTTCGTGCTTGGCCAGGAAGTGGAATGCCGCGTCGGGCTTGCGATGTCGCCGAGCCATTACAACAGGGGCTGGCACATCACCGCGACTTGCGGCGTGTTCGGCGCCGCCGCCGGCAGCGGCAGGCTTTTGGCGCTGAGTCCGCAGCAGATGGTGTGGGCGTTCGGCAGTGCAGCGACGCAAGCGGCCGGTCTGTGCGAATGTCTCGGCACCGCGGCAAAGAGCGTCGGCGTCGGCAATTCGGCGCGCGGCGGGTTGCTGTCGGCGCTGCTCGCGGCGAAAAATTTTGCCGGGCCCGCCGAGCCGCTTACCGGCACGCAGGGCTATTACAACGCGCTCAACGAGACGCCGAACTTGGCGGCGCTCACCGATAGTCTCGGAGAGACCTGGGAGATCTTGAAGACGTCCTACAAGCCTTACCCGTGCGGCTTTGTGCTGCATCCGGTGCTCGACTGCGTGCTCGATTGGCGCCGCGACAATCCGGCCGCCGTCGTCGAGCGGGTCAAGGTCACCGGCAATCCGCTGCTCGGTCTGCGCGCCGACCGTCCGAAAATCTCGACCAGCGCCCAATCGCAAGTCAGCGTCCAGCACGCGGTTGCCGCCGCCCTTGTCACCGGCAACGCGGGTGTCGAGCAGTTTGCCGCGGCTTGCGTGAACGATCCGAAAGTCGCTGCGCTGCGCGGCAAGGTCGAAGTGATGCGCGATGAAAGCTTCACGACCGTCGCCGCCGCAGTCGAGATCGTCACCGCAGACGGCAAGCTGCATAAATTATCGCAAACCGCGGCGCGCGGCAGCGACTTAAATCCCATGACCGATCGGGATCTCGAAGACAAATTGCGCAATGCCGCTGGGAGCTGGGATCCGCGCCATGACGTGGCGCCGCTGATCGCCGCGATCTGGGACCTCGACAAGGCCGAAGATGCTTCCAAACTGGTGGCGCTTGCGGTGCCGCGCGCGTGAACGGGGTCGATGCCGAGGGTGCGTCATGAAAACTTACGAA
>Ga0182024_10006925_pt1 | contig 24673 bp, 23 predicted proteins | sample P32metaG_FD_120480 | JGI IMG/M metagenome (GOLD analysis project Ga0182024, IMG submission 120480) | Permafrost microbial communities from Stordalen Mire, Sweden - P3-2 metaG (Illumina Assembly) | ecosystem: Environmental > Terrestrial > Soil > Wetlands > Permafrost | place: Sweden: Stordalen...
CGTCGCAAGACCGATTTGCCGCTTGGCCCAATCGAAAGTGCAGTCCCACAGGCCAGCCCAAGACCGTTGCGCTGATGGTCAATCACCATGAAGTTTTTGCAGGGCGCAGCCCGCATCCTAAACAAAAGGGAAGTACAGTCCTAAAAGTCAGGTCAAGACTGTTGGGCCGCTTGAAACCTCATGAGGGCAAGAATATACTTGACAACTCCATCGGCTTGGTTCATAATTGATTCATGGAGCCAATTACTCTAAAAGACGCAATCGTCTACTTCTCTAATCCCGTTAATTGCCGCGAGTATATTGTTGCTCGCCGTTGGCCAAAGGGCGTTATCTGCCCGCGTTGCGGGAGCGACAACGTGGCCTTTCAAGGAAAGTACAACCGCTGGCAGTGCAACAAACGCCACGACAGGCGACAGTTCACCGTCAAGACTGGGACAATCTTTGAGGATTCGCCGCTCGGATTGGACAAGTGGCTTTCCACTATGTGGCTTATAGCCAATTGCAAGAATGGTATTAGCTCTTGGGAGATTCACCGCGCTATCGGCGTCACCCAAAAAACCGCGTGGTTCATGCTTCACCGCATCCGACTCGCCATGCACGACGAGGATAACAAGCTGAGCAGTGGCGAGTTTGAGGTAGATGAATCTTTCATAGGCGGCTCCGCCCGATTCATGCACAAAGATAAAAAGACCAAAATCACGGGCACAGGCGGAGCCGGTAAAGCAGTCGTGATGGGATTGTTGGACCGCAACACCAAAAAGATTCGCTTGCGCCATGTTGCCGATACTAGCGGCCCGACACTCCAAGGCGTCGTGCGCGAGTACGTTCAAGGCGGCTCGTATGTATTTAGCGACGCTTGGCGCTCCTACAACGGTCTGAGCGCAGATTATGTCCATCAGGTGATCGATCACGCCGAAAGTTACGTTAACGGCAACATTCACACTAATGGCATCGAGAATTTCTGGTCGCTCTTGAAGCGCGGCCTGAAAGGCACCTATGTCAGTGTCGAGCCGTTCCATCTGTTTCGCTACTTGGACGAACAAGCCTTTCGATATAACAATCGCAAAGACATGGACGATGGCGACCGATTCGATGCAATCGTTTCGCAGATTGTTGGCAAGCGGCTCACCTATCATCATCTAACCGGCAAGGACGGTTCTACGACGCCACTCTAAATCTCGCCAAGGTCGTGGGAAGCGGAAGACTTGACCTTTCGCTTCGGGCCGCGCCGTTTTGGATTCTGCGCCGCTTGCTTCTGGTAGTCTTGCTCGCGGCGTTGAATTTCCGCATGTGGCACGCCTAATACGCGATCCACCAAATTAGTGAATGCGTTAAATTCTGCACTAGATTTTTGCTTCATAAGGTGATTATCGCCCCTTTCTGAATTTGACCTCAAGCAACAAACGCGGTCTCATCTTACCTTGACGGCATTGGCCTCTTCTAAGAACTCGATATATTTTTGCAAAAGAGCTTCGGTCGGTTTCACGATCATCAGATTGTGCTTCCGATTTAGCAGATCAATTACGGGGTGACTCCAGCCCTCTTGGCGAATTTGCTCAATATATCCGCGAGTAGTCTCATAGACCAACAAATCCGCCGCCTGCAATTGTGGATATCGCTCTTTACCACCGAAGCCAAAATCACCAATAACGCCAGCAGGGTCGCTGTCAGACTTCTTCAAGTCTTCGTATATGCGAAGAGCGGTCCCTTGGAATTCAGGTTTGCGGTCAAACAAGACATATAGCGGCTTGGGCAGCCTAGCCCTGCTACTCTCCTCAAAATTCAGAAGCATCACAAGGATTGTATAGAGACAGAATCCGTAAGCATCTTTACCGAAATAAGCCTGCACACTAGCGGGTATCGCGCGATCGTACTCGTCCTGGCGAATGGCGCAGCCAATTCCGAGAGTGGTATGTTCGGAGGCAATGTATGCTAATCGGGTGATGAACTCTGTGCGTTCATTGTCCGACCATCCGTTCTTGAATTCACCCCATCGCCCAAGAAAATCGGTGGCATGAAAGCACTTCACTTTCCAATGGTTTAAAGTCTTCTCCCACTCAACATGAAGGTCCATCCAAGCGTCGAACGTTGATAGATAAGCGGTCACCGAATAGATGGCCGGACCATATCGATCTTGCCGACTTTCATCCATGAAAACGTTGAGCGGTTTTTCAACGTTGATGACCATTAAGACGCGCTCCGCGCGGGCCTGAGAATTGAGCATCCATAGTTCGGCGAACCTCTGGACGCTGGTGGCGAGGTTCATCGCGCACCTCGCTGACCATTTGGCAATTCATCGTTATCACTGCCTACATTTTGGGCAGACGAGGATGGAGTTGTCAAGTATATTCTTGCCCTCATGAGGTTTCAGTGTCTGAAAAAACTCAAGGTTTTGCGTTCTTGAACCACTCTCCTTTTTCTTTCCTGATCGGCGCTTTTGAATCTAAACCGCCCACTACCCAGATGTAGCGTGGATTGATCGATCGCGGCATCGGCGACGTTTGATTCCAACGCGCTTGCGCGTATCGCGCGGCCCCTCGATCAATTGCTCGGGCAGCAGGCCGCCGCATCGGCGGTGGCGCTTATCAGATTGGTCGTCCGTAATATGCGCGCGCGGCAGATCGCTAAGTTTGGAGTCCGTCAGATCCGGCTCCGCAGATCAACGCGCAGATCCGCTCACCGTTTGCGGCCCGATAGCGTCCGCTCAGGACCGCTGCCACCGCCGCGGCGCCACTTAGCTCAGCGGCGATGCCCAACTCGAACCAGAGCCAACGCGCACCGGCGCGCATTTCGTCGTCAGAAACCAGAACGATTTCCGCGACGTACTCGCGGACCAAATCGAGATTCAACTGGGAAGTCATGCGCGCCCCCAGCGTTCCCGCCGCGGTCTCAATCTTCTCAAGTTCCACCACGCGCCCGGCTTTGAGGCTCGAGTACAGCGTCGCTGCGCCAATCGGTTCGACGCCCACGATTCGAATGCGCGGATTGATCGCTTTGGCCGCCACGGCGATGCCGGAAATAAGTCCGCCGCCACCGATTGCCACCAGCAGAGTCTCGCTCTGTGGCGCGTCATACAGAATCTCCAGCGCGATAGTACCCTGTCCCGCTATCACCACCGGATCCGCGAACGGATGAAAATATGCCAGGCCTTCACGCTCCGCGACGGACACGGCGATCCGATTGCTATCGTCCCAGGCGGCGCCTTCGATTACGACGTCTGCTCCCCACTTCCTGAGTTTTTCGATTTTATCCGCCGGTGCGGTGGTCGGAAGATAAATTCGCGTCGGCACCCTCGCGAGCCAGCCCGCATACGCAACTGCCAGCCCATGATTTCCGCCCGAAGCGGTTATTATCCCGCGCGATAGGTCGTCCGGCGAGAGCGATTTGAGCTTGTTGATCGCTCCGCGCGCCTTAAAGGAGCCGGTCACCTGGATACACTCGAGCTTCAACATCAGGGAGTCGCCAATTTCCGCCGAGTCGTGGACCGGCGCGCATGAAATCAAAGGTGTTCGACGGATGTAGCCCTTGATTCGGCTCGCGGCCTCATGAATCTCGTCGATCGTCAATTCGCTCATGCGCAGCGTCCCGAGCTCCAGAACTAGCACCTTGCTGATATCCCGAGAACCCCGTGCGTCCAGGGCTGCGTCGTGCGTTTTTTCACGATCCCGCAAGCCAAAAGTGAAAGCTCTCGTTCGCCCTTGAAATTGATACGCAGTTTCATTATCAATATCCGACCATGAAGGCATTAATTAGCCGGCTGATCAAAGTCCTGGGGAAAATCTTTGGATCAGAGTCGAGCGGAATTTCATTCCTCTTGCGATGCAAGTCCCGATCACCGAAGCAACCATTGCCCATCGTCGCGATTGTAGCGATTGTGATCATGGCGCTAGCGGTTCCATCTCTAGCAGGCCCTCAACAAGTATCGGGGACCGTCACCGATATGCTCGGCAGGCCATTAGCCCAGGCTAACCTTGAATTGCGCAACGAAAATGGTGGCGCGATCGCCCACACGGCCACCGATCAGGCTGGACGGTTTAAGCTGGCACCCGCAAAGCCGGGTGTTTATTCGCTCGTGGCGATTAAGCCTGGGTTCAAGTCCGCAAACAAAATTATCCTCTTTCCGCGCCGCACCTCAGATACTATCTCGATGACGCTCGCTGCGGAGACCGCTCTTTCGCTGCCGGTCCAGGCCAGCCTGCTTCACGCACCGAATAGCGTCTCCTCAACTGGCGCAAACAAATACACCGTAACCGCACAGGACATTTCTAACCTACCGCGCGGCGATAACTCCACTATCACCGACGTACTCACCCAGATGCCCGGCGTCGCGATCGATCAAAATCAGCAGATCCACATACGCAATACCGAAGGCCCGCAATTTCAGTATCAGATAAACGGGGCCATGGTGCCGGTCGACATCAACACTAACCCGCCCTTCGTCTCGATGATAAATCCGATGTTTATCAAGTCGATGAGTCTCCTCGACGGTATTTTGCCGTCGCGCTACAGTTATGCGACCGGCGGCGTGCTCGACATCCAGACTAAAGATGGATGCGATCAGCCGGGCGGCAGTGTCAGCATGTACGGCGGCCAGCGCGATACGATGCAGCCGAGCTTCCAATACGAAGGCTGCGACGGCGCGTTCAGCTATTATGTCAGTGGACAGTATATCCGGAGCAATAGTGCTTTCAGCTCAGCAACGCCGGCACCGGATGCGATTCATAATCATACCGATCAGGGCCAGGGATTCGGTTTCTTTGCGTATGATTTGAATTCTACTACCAGGCTGAGCCTCATTACCTCGCTAGCCGCGAGTAACAACCAGCTGCCCAACCAGCCTAATCTCGCACCCCTACCCGGGTTTACGCCGACAGGTGCGAACTACATTCCATCCTCCGATATTAATTCTTATCTCGACTTTCGGGATTATCTTGGAATTCTGGCATTAAATGGGGCGCCTGCGCCTGGACTTACCTATCAACTCGCCTATTCGGCTCACTATATCTCGCAGGCTTTTCAGCCGGATAATGTCGGCGAGCTCACTTACCAAGGCGTAGCGTCAACCGGCTTTCACAGCGACCTCGACAATACCTTGGAAGGCGATCTCACCTACAAGCTTAGGAATCACACACTTGGTATGGGCTTGTACCTTGGTGAATACGGAGTGGAGGCGGACGATAACTCGCTGGTGTTAAACGTCGACTCCGATGGTGTGCCGACCAGTTCTACTCCAGTCCGAGCCATCAACAACGCCAACAAAGTCAATCTGCTGTCCGGAATCTATCTGGAAGACACCTGGCAAATCACTGAGCAACTACGCGCTAACGTCGGTGTGCGATGGGATCGTTTGAGCGGCTTTACCTACAATTACCAGATCGATCCAACCATCAATCTTGTTTATTCGCCAAGGCGGGATACCACCCTCCATGGCGGATTCGCCCGCTATATGCAGGTGCCGAGCTTTCAGGGAATCTCGCCCGGCGCTCCGGCGGCGTTTGCCGGCACCAGTGGCTTCGCGGGAGTCGGCGCCGTTTCTCCTGAGACCGAAGACGATTGGGAGTGGGACGCCGGTGTGGTTCATCAACTAACGAAGCACATCGCCATATCGGAAGACGCTTTCTATGAGTACAATAAGCACTACCTCGACACCGGGCAGTTCGGGGATGTGCCGATTTTCGCGCCCTTCAACTACAAGCATGGTTACATCTGGGGGACGGAAACCGCGGTTACCTATAGCACGGACAATCTTTCGATGCATATCAGTACCACTATCGGCAGGAACCTGCAGAAAGGTGTAGCTACTGGCCAGTTCAACTTCGATCCCGATGAACTTGGTTACATAAACCGGCACTATATAGTACTCGATCATCAGCCACTTTACGGTGCCTCAGGCGGCATTACCTATAACTGGAAACCATACGTTTTCAGTCTTGCAGCTCTCTATAGCAGTGGATTGCGCGGAGATTTTGCGGATTTGGAATCGTTACCGAATGTGATCCAGGTCGATCTGAGCGGGCAGAGAAGCTTCGAGATACCGCACATCGGCAAAGTGACAGATCGGATCACGCTGCTGAACATCTTCGATCGCACCAACCTGATCCGGCCCGCCGAGGGTATCGGGATCTTCCAGTCAGCGTATGGTCCGCAACTTACGGTGTATGACACTCTAACTGTTCCGCTGCCGGCCCTTAACCGATAACCGATTCTATGATCCGTCATTCACTAACTAACCGAACAGCGACAAAACCCAGCGCTGTGGATAAAGCAGGTACTCTTACCGTCGCTTTGTGAGTGGGCGAGCGTTCGCTTAACATCCGCGGGCGGTCTGGTGGCCGACGCGGCGGTGCAGCCGTGTATCGCCATGAGTTGCGACTGCATCGTTATCGATATCCGCGATTCGCAGCTCAAGACGGCGGTCTGGACACGGCATTGTACTCGTAGTTTGGAGCCCTTCGTCATATGTGCGATGCCCGACGGGCATTGCGTTCATGGAACCAAAGGTTGCCCTCGCAATGCTTCGCACGCGCAGTTCTTCTCTCAGCCGCACTTCATCTAGTCTCTGCTAAACAATTGGGTCAGGCGGACCAGGCCGGACGGAAAAATGCTAAGTCGGGTCATGTACGGGGATGTTCTGTAGGGCACCTATATCTACGAATGCAGATGGAATGCCGGTGGGTGTTATGTGAAAACTAATGATGGCCCAAAAACCCGAACGTCGCCGCAAGCACAGCGCGAAATGGGAATCATCAGTTGGTGGCGATTCAGTTTAACCGCTTTGAAGTTTTCAGAGTCCGGCAATCGTAGCCTGATAAGGAGTGTACATATGGCCCTCTTCAAGCATCCAGCCGCACGCGCAGCCAGCGCGGCGGTAGCTATGCTCGGCGTCATCGTTCTCGCCAGCCCTTTGTGGGCGGCCTCCGGTGATTTCTCGCAGGCGGCCGCAAACAACGCGTCCGCGAGTCGCGAGATCCTCGCGCAAGCTGCTCCCCAGGTGGCGATGGCTGCGCCAAGCTCGGATGCTGCGCGACCCGCAACCGTCGAGGCCCGGATTAAGGAGCTGCACAAAAGACTTCGCATCACAGACGCTCAGAAGACTCAATGGGACAACCTGGCTCAGGTGATGCGCGACAACGCACAAGCGATGGTGGACCTGCAGAAGGAGCGGTCCGCAGACGCGCAGTCAATGAACGCAGTCGATGTCGTCAAATCGTATGCATCAGTCATCGAAGCGCATGAAGCTGGAATGAAGAAATTCATTCCGCCGTTTGAAGCTCTCTACGATACTATGTCCGACGCGCAGAAGAAGACCGCCGACTCTATGTTTCGCAACCGCGAACGAGCCTCGGCCGCAAAACAGACCGCGGAGAACAAGTGAACCGGGAGCTGCTCCCGCGATGGAGACTCACCATGCAAGTATCGCCCAAGCCGAAAAAGGCATCGCGCTCTAAGATAGGCGGAATCGCGACGGCCATCGCGCTTGCCCTCGTGATTGGTAGCTTTGCGGTTGGGCCAGCTTGCGCGGACGACCACCACGGCAACGGCAATCGAGGCGACGCTCAGCATCATGGTGACAGCGATCGTGGCGGCCACCGACCTAGCGCCCACTATGCGCGCCAGCCGTATGACTATTACGCGCCTCCGCCGAACTACTACTATGCTCCTGAGCCGGATCAGTACTATGCCCCTACTCCGGTATACTCCGCGCCGCCGCAGGGTATCAGCCTCTTCCTTGGATTTTAACTAAGAAACGGATCGACAGCGAAATGCGATGGTCGGCTTTCTCGAGCACTTGGCGTACCAGCAGACTTACTCTTGATCGGATGTGATCCCAGCGTCAAGCAACCTGTGGCACGAGACACCTGGCCTCTCACTCCTTCCCGCCGGGCAGGGGTGAGAAGCCCTGCGAGGTGAGCGCAATCCAACAACAGGCGAGAAATTCGCAGAGGATGTTCCGCCTCGCAAAGTCCAGAAGCGGATCATCCGGTAGTGTTACTCGAAGGCATATAGCCAGTTGGTGTTATGCCTTATTGACTGTAACAGCCATATCTGAAGGGGGCTGCTGCACAGAATACTTCTGAGCCGGCGAGTTTGTACGACCGACGCTAACAATTCACTGCTACAGGCCCCTACTGCACCGTTATCGGAATGCGCACGTCAAATTCCGATGCGATCGCAACTCCGCTCCTAATCGCCGGGAAAAACCGCCACTGCTTCAAGGTGTGTATTAGTATTTGGTTGAGTTCAGGATTCGAGGTCGGTTTCACTAGAGTCATGTCGACCTGCCCGTCGTAGCCGACTTTGAAATGCGCGATCGCGACCGTGTCCAGAGCCTCCTCGCGCAGTTCGTCCGGTATCGTGGGAACCGGCGCATATAGCGCCCGCGCACCCGCTGTGTCGCTCCCGAGTCCCAATCCGCGGCCGGCTCCCGTTCCGCCCGGAACTCCGCCGCCCTCGGGATGAGTCGCGGTGTTGCCCGATGATGCCTCGGGGGGCGTCGGCTCGCTCTTGGCGGTTCCGTTCTCCGAGGGCATCATAGGTGGAGTGACGGGTTTCAATCTTGCCCGAGGATGGACTGTAGTACGACGATGTACCACCGGCACCGGCTTCACCAGCGCGGGGTGTGGCTTGACCGCTGCGGCTGGAGCCGGGCCACCTTGCAAACCGCCAACCTCGGGCGGCAATTCTACCAGGCGTGCCTCAATCGGTTTCAGTTCCGGGGGTGGCGGCGTGGTTAATTCGAGCATCCGCGAGAATCCCATCAATAGCGCGAGCCATATCGCTATCGCCATCGGCAGTGTCCACACCAACCGCCGATTCGGCTCATCAAGATAGGGCGAACCTGGCATGCGCGCGAATCCGTTCATTCGCGCCTCACCGCAATTAGAAAATGTTCGACTCCGGCGCGCCGAGCCTGCAGCATCGCCTGGACCACGATTCCCTCAGGAGCCGCGCTGTCGGCGTTGACCACCACCCCCCGATCGGCGCTCGTCAGCAGCGTTTTCAGCTTGAACGCCATGTCGTCGAGCGTGACCGGCGTCTTGTCGAGAAAAAGATGGCTGTCTTTGGTGACCGTCAATGTCACCGGCTCCTGATGTTGAAGGCTGGGCGCATCGCCTTGCGGCAGTTCGACGCGCAGCGAATTGAGGCTTTGCATCGAGAGCGACGCCAGCATGAAGGTCACCAGTAGGAAGAACATTACGTCGATCATCGGAATGATCTCGATGCGGCCGCGGCGATAGCTTCGCGATCTTCTGAGCTTCATCGCCCCGACCTTCTCTCTCTAGCCGCGACCGCCGCAATCGGGATCGCTTCACCGTCGTTGTTCTCCTGATCCAGACGAATATGATCAACCAGCCGCGACCCGAGTCGCTCCATCCGATCGAGTGCCTGCGATTGCATCCGCGCGAAGAAGTTGAAGCCAAACAGCGCGAATATAGCGATCAATAATCCGAGCGCTGTAGCGATCAGCGCTTGCGCCACGCCGGAGGTTACCTGTGTCGGCGCGACCAGGCCCGACCCGCCGATTAACTGGAACGCCTCCATCATTCCTGTGATGGTGCCGAGCAGTCCCATCAAGGGTGCGGCGGTCACCACCGTCTCCAGTACCCACAGGCCGCGGTTCAACGATTTCTCGATGCTGCCGGCTTCGTCGCCCGCGCGCGATTCGACCCACCAAGCCGGCTGACTCCGATGCGTCGCGATTACGCTGAAGAACCGGCCGTACACATTCACCGGCGCCAGCCCCTTGAGTTCTCGCTCAAGCTCGCCCCACTCGAATCCATAGGTTTCGACCAGATCGAACAGCGATTGCGGCAGGCGCAGGCATCGTAAGTAAGCCACCGCGCGATCTATAATGATGGCCATCGCGATGATGCCGAGAAGTAGCAGCGGGTAGACCATCGGCCCGCCAAATGACAACGCCTCCCAGGCTGTACGAAGTTCTTGCATGGTTAAATCATCCTGATCTTTAGTGTCCGCTTAAGTTTCGAATTCTCCGTGCTCGGGCTGAGACCACTCGCGCAGGTCGCTCAGTGCCGGGCAGCCTCCTCTAATAATAACGGATATTGAGAATCATTTTCATGTCGTATACGTCAAACATAAACCAATCGCGCGCTCATTGCGACAAACTATCGATCGTCGCAGCAACTACCCGGGAGCATCAATCAATGCGTTCCAGCTCCGCTCGCACGCAGGAACGGAATGTACACTATTGAATTCCGCCCGTTCCCCCGATAGGCGGCAGCGGCACCGTAATCCCACCGTAAACCGCTCGGCGCGGACCAAAGCCAGGTTCGAATATCCCGATTCCGGTGCCGTTGCGTAGCTCGTTGATATTGTCGGTGACGTTGATGAGCACCACGCGAGTTTTGACGTCGCCGAGTCGTGGTACCTGCCAGCCTTTCTCCAGCGCCAGATTAATTTGGAAGTTCTCCCCCAGTTCGTCGGTATTGGCGAAGCCGGAGCGCAGACCGCTCCCAAAGGTACCATCCACACTGGCGAGGTAGCTTCTCCAACGGTAGGTGATTCCTCCGGAGGCGGTATATTGCTGGGTATGATCGAGGAAAATGTAGTGGTTCGAAATGAAGGCAATTTCCGCGGGCGAGAAATTGAACTGGCCGGTGGCAACGTCATTGCCCTGCGCCACCGAGTACGTGAAATTGCCACGCACGCTCAAATTTTCCCAGTTGAAGACGGCGCTGCTTTCTGAGCCCCAGATCCGACCGTTCTTGTAGTTGAATGGCTCAAAAACTGGCACAAAACCGAATTGCCCGGAATCGATAAGGTCCTGTGACAGGCGAAAGTAGGCGTTCTCCTCTACCGTCAAATGAGAGCCGAAATGATGCAGCACGCCGGCATTCCAGTAATAGTCCTTCTCTGGCAGCAGCTGCAGGCTGCCCGGTGAAACCGCGGCGGTGGTATTTTTAAAGGCCTCAAAGCTGGTGTTTGAGATCGTTTCGAAATCGGGGGTCTGAAAATAGCGGGCAAACCCGGCATGAAAAGCCGTATTCTTGTCGAGATTATAAAGCAGGTTAACGCGCGGGCTCACCATATTGTTGTTGATCACGCCGCTTACGCCATCCCAACGAACGCCTGTGGTCACGGTGAATTTTTCGTTGACCTGCCAGATGTCCTGCAGGTAGATGCCGTAGAGCATGTTGATGTTGTTATTGTTCTGGACGATGCTGACCGGAGTTCCACTGGTTATCATCCCCGCCGAATTGGTTGGAAAGGCCAACGTTGTATCGTCGACCTGTGTGCCGTACTCGCCTAGATAGAAACCCGTGCCGATATTGTGCGAGCCAAAGTCGTGCGAATCGAACTGGCGGGACACATCGGTCTGAAGAGTATTGTCGAATTCGCTGCGGAACGACTTCGACGCTACACCCTGGTAGATCAAATCACCAATCGGATCGGGATTGAATTGGATGGTACTGTAGGCGCCCGTGTAAGCCACCTGGTAGTTGATCTCGGGCCCGATTATGCCGCTCAGCGCCAGTATCCCGAAGTAGTAGTCCTGGTCTAGGCTCTCGTTGATGTCGGCCGAAGGAAAGTTCGCGGGGTTTATCCCGATAAGGCCGGGGATAGGCGGAAGGTTCGGCTGGTTGGGAACCTCGCTGTTGTTGACCGAAATCCCCGTAGTCAGGCTCAACTTGGTCAGCGGATTCAGTTGGTAGGTGAAGTAGCCGAAACCTTGGCCCTGGTTAGTAATGTTGTGAATCGGTGTCGGGCCCGGCGTGGCCGAGCTGAAAGCCAGATTGTTGTGCAGAAATGCCCCGGTGAAGTAGTAGCTTAGGGGTCCCTCACATCCGCCATATTCGAAGCTGGGTTGCAGGGTTTCGCGCTGCCCTCCGTAAAATCCCACGTTGCCACCCGGGTCCGTACAACCGTCCTTGGTCTCCATGTCGAGCACGCCGGCATCCCGGAAGCCATAGGTGACCGGCAGGATCCCGTCGAGCAAGCTCATCCGTCTGACGAAAAAGCTGTTGAAGATCTGGCCGAATCCGCTGAAGCTATCCATCGGCATCATAACCCCGTTGACGCGCCACTGAAGGTCTTCGTGCTCGCCATCGACGTGGATCTGTGCTTCGTCGTCCTGGACTACCCCTGGCATCTGCAGAAGCACTTCATTGATAGGAGTATTCGCGCCCTGCGGAAGCGCGGCGATGTCGCGCTGTGTCAAAGTATATTGGCTGTTGCCCGTCTTTGAGAGGCCGTTGGGCTGAGCATTGATCCTCGTCGTCACTACGCGGAGACTCAGGGCGGCTTCGGCTTGCAGGGCGACCTCTAGATTGGCGGCCCTGCGCGAGGGCACCGCCACTACCTCGACTCCCTGCCTAAAACCTTCCTTGGTCGCCTCGATCGCATAGGTGCCAGTGGGTACATTGCGGAACTCAAAGGCGCCGTTAGGACCACTTCGCGCTCGCGCCACAGTATGGCCATCACCGGCCTGCAGCACCAACTGGACGCCGGCCAGCGGCCGGTTAAGCGCATCCTTAACCGTGCCGGTAACATTCTGCCATGCGCCCGTACTCGCTGCCCGAGCTATGGGCACGAAAACAAAAGCGATTGCTAGCAGCTCCATCGCTGCAACTACACATTTTCGCATCACCAATTTCCCTCATACTCATCTGGGGGCCGCACCATAGGTCGCCATACGCCATCCATAAGCCGCAGGATTGAAACATGAGAGGCTCAATACCCGGCAGGATGAGTATGTGTTAAGTTCCGTACGTGTTGGGATCCGTAGAGGCGGGATCCAAACGGGACAGAACCCATACACACACGACCCGTGCGCGGCATTCGCCACGCGGTCCCGTTAAACGAATTTCCGAAATGTCAGCAGGAATTCGTCAGACGACCGGGGCGGGCGGTGCTCGCGTCTGGCATGAGGAGAACGGACCAGAAACGCGAAGGCCCGCGACCACGGTATCCACCAGCCGAACCTCGGCGTAGGGATATGCGATCGAGGGTGTTGCTGCCGGATTGAGCGGCGCATGAAAGGCGAGAAGGCAGAGCGCGCACAGGCCATCGTCGGCGACGACCTGAGGCTGCGCATTGATCTGCTGGGTGGGGGTGCCCTGATGGACGTGGGCGAGCGCTAGCAGCTGTGCGCCGAGAATCAGGATGCCGCCCAGTAGCGCAATCGACTTTGCGCCGCCGCGAAACCACCGCCCAATCCCGCTTCGCCCTGAAATCATCGCCCGGAACTCATCGGACATACCATCCCGACACTATCAATCCACGAATATCACCGCATCCATAAGTATCATCGCGGCGGCGCTTAGACGATACCCCTTACTTGAACCACCCGGCACGGCCGGAGGCGGCTGCATGCCGACAAGAAGAGGTGGCGGCGCGCCAAAAAAAGAGACACCTGCACGTCGGCGAGAAGGGCAAAGGCGTCGAATTCGTTCTCGATACGGCCCGCGTCCAGGGCGGATGCGGCCTCGACCGTCGCGCTCTCTGCCCGAAACCCACCCCACCTCCCTGGGCCCACCCTTGAAAGCCACGGTGAAGTCAACGATGAAGAGCTTCTCCTCAAACAGATAGCGGCAATGTTTCACGTGAAACATCTCCACCATAATTTTGTGGTGAAATCCTTCGCGGGCGCTTCACCCGGAGTTGCCCGTCCGGCGATGTTTAGACGCTCGGTGCTCAGGCGCTGCCCTGCTGTCGCGTCGATCGAGATCCGCTGCCGAGGAACTACTTCCCGCTGAACTGAGGGATGACTTGGGTGGCGAAGCGCTCCATCGAGCGACGCAGTTCGCGCTGATCGAGGCCGCCGAGGTCCATGTAAACCCAGAAGTGGGTGACGCCAAACTCCTCCTGAAGCAGTCCGATTCGTTCCACGCACTGCGCCGGGTCTCCACACAAAACCTGGTTGGGATACATCATCTCCCAGGACACATGCTTTAGCGCCTCACCCGAGCGGCGCCACGATTCATATTGCTGGCTGGTGTATTCCTCCGCGGGATTAATCAGGGACCCCACAAAATTCATGTAACGAAGATAGTGGGACTGCCATTTGCCACAGGCCAGCTCGGGCGTTTCGTCGACATAGGTGTGGTAGCCTGCAACAATCTCAACCCCGTCGGGAGAATGGCCGGACTGGCTAAGGGTCTCCTTATAGAGTTGAACGTTTTCTTTGAGCATGCCGCGCGACTGGGTGAACGGCGCCAGCATGATCGAATGACCCTTTTGTCCGGCGGCCACAAAGGATTCGGGGCTGAGCGCCGCGGCCATGAAGATTGGCGGCGCCGGCTTTTGTAGCGGCCGCGGTACAATGGTGACGTCCTTGGCCTTATAGAACTTCCCTTGATAAGAGAAGTTAGGCTGCCGCCACAATCCCCCAATGATTCCAGGCATTCATTGAAGCGGTCGCGGCTCTCGGCCATAGACTGATTGAAGCCGTCGTAGCCGGATTTGATGAAGCCACGGCCAGCCCCGAAATCAAGGCGCCCGCCGCTCAGCAGATCGACTAGGGCGTAATCCTCCGCGAGTCGAATCGGATCGTGATGCGGGAGCAGCGCGATAGCCGTACCAATGCGAATCTTCTTGGTCCGCTGAGCAATCGCCGCGGCGACTATCTGGGGTGCAGGACAGATATAGCGGCAAAAGTGGTGCTCGCCGATCCAGATGGAATCGAAGCCAAGTTCTTCGGCGTAGCACGCTTCATTGAAGAATTCTTGTAGTACTGCTCCTCGGAACAATCCTCAGCGTAATGATCGAAGAGTGTTAATACGCCAAACTTCATTTCAGCACCCCCATGGGCCGCTCGGTTTTGACGGCGAAGAACCCTGGCCCGGCGCGAGTCGCATAGGTAATTGCGCAGAATTTGCGATTGCCCAGAGTTTGCGCAAAGTCCTCAGGCCCCTCCGCCTCCGGTTGCGGCCGCATGCGGCGCTCCCGCGGCTCCATTCACTGGCACATAGCGTCTGATGAACCACGGCCTAAACGCCGACACGAAGCTCGGCAGGATCACTACGCCCGTGATCGCGTTGGTGATCATCAGGAAGATCAGCAATTGCGCCATACGCACATGGAAATCGACCGGCGAGAACAGCCAGACCGAAAGACCGCCGATCATAACGAACAGCGTGTTGAGAACCGCTCCTCCCGTTCCTCTCATCGCGGTCGTGATGGCGTCCTCGATTTCTTTACCTCTGATGACCTCATCGCGGATCGCGGCCATGGTATAAATGCCGTAGTCGATTCCGAGACCAATACCGAGTGATACTACCGGTATCGTATCGATAGTCAGGGTCAGTCCGCGCAGGTTCATGTAGATGAAGGCGCCGAAATTGCCGAGTACGCTCGCCGCGATAAACAGCAGTCCAGCGGGAATTGAGCCGAACTCAAAGGCGCAGCATATTCCCACGGCGATCAGGGTCAGTGTCAGGTTGAAAAAGTCGGTGTACTTCAGTACCTGATTGGCAGCCGCGTATAGTCCTCCGATCCCGCCCAGCACCATTACTTTAACCTTGCTCACCGAGGGATCTCCGTGGGCTCGTGTCTTGTAAAATTGGTCGATCTCGGTGAGTAGGGTGTTCAAGGTATCGTAGGTATGGTTGCGCAGCAGGACCCGAACGCAAGTGGCCTCTGCCGCCGAATTGGGGATATACCGCTCCATCTCGCCCGGCGCCGTTCCCGACAGGTACAGGTACCATAGGTTGCCGGACAGCAAGGTACTCTCGGGGATGCGCTGGAACTTCGGATGCCCATAATGGAACATCTGGTTGAACGGCTTCTCGATATCGGATGCGAACGACACTACCTGGATTACGTTCGGATCTCGTTCACGCAGGTAGTAGCGGAGATCGTCCGCCAGCCGTAATGGATTCGGAGCGAGCGCTGATTGGTCGCTCGGGTACGGCGGCGTTTCGAGGACGACCCAGGCCTCGTCGACCGGGAAGTCTTTGGCGATCGCCTGGATATCGGTGTTCACCTTGGCGTCAGACTTGTATAGCGGAGTGCCGATCGTCCGATAGCCAATTTCCGCGCGCTGCCCTGACAACAAGCCGAAAAGAATGAAAGCGGCGGCGGCACAAAGAATCAGCGTCCGCGCTTTCCCCGGACGGATCGGAAATTCGACGAAACGCTCGATCCCTCGCTCGAGCATACCTTCGAAGCCTTCCGCCATATACTCATCGATCTTGAGCTCGGTCTTGGGCGGGGGCAGATAGCTCATCACGATCGGCTGAAACACGAACACCATGAGCAGGCTGGCCGCGACCCACACAGCGCCGGTCAGGGCTATATGGTGCAGTACCGGAATGCCGCTGAAGGACACGAAGATGATGCCGAAAATGTCAGCCAGGATCGAAACCAGGCCCGGCGGCAACATCAGGTTAGTGGTCGAAATAACCGATGCGTGGACATCGCCGCCCGATCTTTCGATCTCACTATAGAAACGCCTTTGCCACTGAATTCCGTGGCTGACATCGCGCGCAGTCAGAATAAACGGGATGACCAGCATGACGGGGTCGAGCTGATAACCAATCAGCCCGGTGAATCCCATGCCCCACAAGGCCGAGCAGGCACCGGTCATCAGCGGTGCCCACCATCGCGCGATACCACGGATGCCGTAGTAGTGGATCAAAACGATTACGGCCAGCGAGGTGAAGATAATAATGAGCAGCCGGGGCAGATAATGATAACCCCAGCCCCGGGTCATCGGTTCGCCCGCGACAAAGATCTGATTATTGGCGTCCTGATTTTTTTGGATGATTTGCTGGACGTCCTGAAAAAAATCACGATAGTTGATCGCCGCGTCGTTGAACGATGCAGTCACCATCGCGCTCTTGAAATCGGCACTGGTAAGTTGCCGCAGCGCATCCCAATGCGCCACTGCATTGGCCTTTAAGGCATCGATTCCCGCCTGCGTCTTTGGCACGTCGGGGAACATATAGGGCTTGGTAATCAGCGCCCCGGACTGCGCCTGCACGAAGGTTACGCGAAACGACGCCAGCGAGAAGACTTCCTCGTGATTCACGCCGGGCAGCGCGTCCATCGCGCGGGTAAGATCCTGGATCTTTTGCAGTGTGACCGGGTTGAAAATGTCGCCGTGCTTGACCCGGATCATGATGGCGAGCGTTTCGGCTCCGCCAAACGAGCGTGTGTACTTGCTGTTAAGCTGGATGTACGGATGGTAGCTCGGAAAGAAATCAACGAAACGGGTCCCAACCTGCACCCTCGATGACGCATAGATCATGAAGAGCGTAACCAGTGAAAGAAAGATACCGATCGGCGCGCGGAAACGAAGGATAATCTTGCCAATATTGAACGAGTGTTTCATTTGTCCGCATCCTGTCCCTGGTTTTCGAGCGCCTGGTTATCGAGCGAATGCCAATGCTGGCCGCCATCGTTGCTACCGAGCAGCGTTCCTGACAACCCTACGGCCATCGCGAAGCGATCCGAAAATGCCACTGCGGATATCGCATTAGAGGTGCCGGTCTGCACCGGCGTCAACTGTCCGCCGGCAAGCTGGGCTGCGACGCCGGTCTCGCCTGCTAAGTAGTACGCGCCAGCGGGTTTTGCCAAGGCGGCGATCGCATAAAATGACTTATGCTCGATCGAGAGATCGACGGGCTTCCAGGTCGCGCCGTCATCGCTGGTTTCAAGCGCACTGCCAGCCAGCCCCACCACTACCCCATCGTGACCGGCGAAAGCGATCGCGAAATAAGGATCGCCGCTCTTCATGCGGTCGCCACCCGATTGGATTTTCCAGCTCTTACCCCCATCGGCCGTATGCACGATCGCCAGAAACTCCCCTACCGCCCAGCCGTTGTCCGCATCGGTGAAGGTCATATCGAAAAGCCCGATGTCCCCGATATTCTGCAGGCTCCAATTCGCCCCGCCGTCGGTGGTGCAGACGATCGTCCCGTGATCGCCACCCGCACAAACCTTTTGTGCGTCAACCACCGCGACCTTAATTAACGCACCGGTGACCGCAGCCGGCGCCTTTTGTTCGATCCAGGTCGTGCCATGATCGCTGGAGTGATAAATTATGCCATTGTCCCCGACCACCCAGCCGCTCGATCCGTCGGCGGTAAACGCAACGCTATAGAGGTCGTCATACTTGACCCCATGCTTGATCTGCTGGCGGGCCCAAGTCTGTCCCTGATTGTCGGATATCATAATCACGCCCTTATCGCCCACTACCACGGCGCGTCCCGAAGGCAGGATTGAAACGCCGAAATAGTTCTCCCAGGATCGATCTGGCTGGGCGGTGGATGGTTGTGCGCCCGGCGCGGCGGCCACCACCCCGGAGAGGGCGATAAAACAGACGCAGGCGCATAGCGCTATCCAGGCCGGCGTCAGACCCTCTGTTCCCCGATTTTGTCCCCTGTTCATGCTCCCTTCCTTCTCCTAGCCGCAAATTCCCTAAGACAACGCTGCCCCCAACGGAAAGTCGGTTGACCGTAATGCAATTGAGGCGGTTGCGTCCATACCTCGGGACTGTGCAATCGAGCATTTCGCCTCGGGTCCCGATGATCGCGAATCCGGCGAATCGCCCGAATCGAATCCGGTCGGCGCGGCCGGGCTATCCTTTATTTTCAAGCCGCAGCTCCTGAATCGCCGGGTCTTCCAGAACTCGGCCGCGCACGCTAGAGTGCGCGAACCTTTCAATCATCGCAATCCTCCGGGCTCAACTGAACATTCGTATAAGTCTCCCACGCTCTCGATTTGCCAGTTATCCAGCTTTCGGGCAAAATGTTACAGGACTTAATTATTTAGTCATGAAAGTGTTCTCATTCGTATTCAACAACGGGTAAGCTTGTCAAGGAATAGGTCTGTTCCCCGAAGCAGGCAGCCGCTTGATCGATTCCGCAAACGAGATGGCGTCACGAATTCGGAAGATCCAGGTCGAAGAGCACGCTGCCGAGTTGCTCGAGCTGATTTACTTCGTTTACGACAAAGGAATCCCTGCGCTCGCCCACGTGATGCGCGGAGAGCTGACCCGCACGCAGGCCGGAATCCTGTGGCTGATTCGCGCAGAGGGCGATTACGCAGGTAGTCTGCCGCGCAAGGACATCGCTCAGCGGCTGCATAATTGGTTCGACCTCAGCAGTCCGGCGATCACAAATGCGCTGCATGCGCTGGCGCGGCCGCCGCTTGGGCTTGTTCGCCTGGTCGAGAGCACGGATTCCGGGCGGGAAAAGCGGGTATTTCTGACGGCCAAGGGCGAGCGTTTCTTACTCGCTATGACCGCGCGCGGCCGGCAGCTTGTACAAGGATTGATCGGGGATCTCGGGCAGGATCTATCTGAAGCTCAGATTATCGCCGGGGTAGACTTTCTCCGGCTGGCGGTCGCCTTCTTTCAGCGAATTCACCCGAATAGGCGGCTGAATCTTACAAGACTCTCCGGCGAACAAGGCTTGCGAGCCGCTCGTCGAGTTGCCGGGACTCGACCCCGGATTAATCCAAACCATACCGCGAGTTAGAAGATGATCGATGGCGGCAAATCCGGCTTACCATCGGGCGGATGATCGCGGATCGACGATTGACGCAGCGCAGGTGCTCCACCCATGCGTCTCCACGCCACCGATTTGTCCATTCGAACAAGACGAAAATCTCTTTTAGTATAGCTACTTACGTGGCGCCCCCTGCGGGATTCGAACCCACGGCCCCAGGATTAGGAATCCTGTGCTCTATCCATCTGAGCTAAGGGGGCGTGCCGAAAATTCGTTGTAAGATTACCTGTAAGATTAAATGGTTGTGAGCTTTACTAATTTTGAGCGGCTCTGACGCGGAGATCCAGTGCCCACTTTTTACCCGTTTTTTTTCGGATTCCCCAAGAAGCCTTGCGCGAACCGATCGACTGCGCCGGTGTCAGCATCCTTAAACCAATTGATCGAAGCCACTAGTCCCCTTGTCTCTTCCCAGTCCGCGACCATCGCTCGGTAGCGATTCTTTGAAGAAGTCTGGCGGCGGGTTCGGAGATCGCCATTTCGCCGCGCTCCCAGCGGGCTACGGTGTTCGAGGTTACTCCAATCGCCTCGGCCAAAGCCATCTGAGTCCAGCCCAGTTTTTCTCTGAACGCACGAATTTTCACACCGGTCATTGCTATACGCAACGTATAGTAATGACCAAGGGGAAGTCAAGCGGGAGAGCGACAGAATATTGATCTGCTAATTGGGTATAGCTGACAATGATAGTCTTGAAGGCCGTTGCAGGCTCACCTGTCATAGCCTTCGATAGCTCCCTCTGACGGAAACGTTCTGTCCTGTAGGCAAACGCTCGTGAGTCGGCGCGGATGCGTGAGCTGACTACGAGTCTCGTAGGGATGCGCGAAATGGTTCGGGCGCACGGCTATCAGTGAGAGTCATAGATGTTCGAATACGCACGATCTAAAAGCAGTTCTGCTAAGACAATCAGCCGCCGCCGCTTCGTTCAAGGGCTGATGGCCGGCGGCGTGATCGCGGGGTTCGATTTATGGCGATGGCCAGCGTTGGCGATGAGAAGCGTCGGCGAACCGGCGGTGCTGGCGGGCAACCACTTCGATCTTGTGATCGACGAGACGCTCGTCAATTTCACCGGCAGAAGCGCCGTTGCGACCGCTATCAACGGTTCGATTCCGGGACCGCTGCTCAAATGGCGCGAAGGCGACACGGTAACGATCTCGGTCGCCAATCGTTTAAAGGTGCCGACCTCGATTCATTGGCACGGAGTCAGATCGCCCGCGGATATGGACGGCGTTCCCGGTCTCAGTTTTCCAGGGATCGCGGCCGGCGAGACCTTTACCTACACCATCCCGGTACGGCAGAGCGGCACCTACTGGTACCACAGCCATAGCCGCTTTCAGGAGCAGACTGGCCACTATGCGCCGCTCGTTATCGAGCCGCGCGCCGAGGATCAGATCGAGTACGATCGCGACTACGTGATCATGCTGTCTGATTGGACGGATGAGAATCCCGAGACCGTCTTCAGCAATCTCAAGCAGCAGAGCGGCTACTACAACTATCACGAGCGGACCGTCGGAACTTTCTTCTCCGATGTTAAGCAGCATGGACTCGGGGCAAGCGTGTCTGACCGCCTGAGGTGGGGCGCGATGAACATGAACCCGACCGATATTCTGGACGTGAGCGGCGCGACCTACACGTATCTGCTCAACGGCACGCCGCCTGCGGCCAACTGGACGGCAATCTTCAGCCCGCGCGAACGAGTGCGTCTTCGCTTCATCAACGGTTCGTCGATGACCATCTTCGACGTGCGCATCCCGGGTCTGCCGATGACGGTAGTGCAGACCGACGGCAACGAGGTCGAGCCGATCACCGTCGATGAATTCAGAATTACGGTTGCAGAGACCTACGACGTAATCGTGCAGCCGCAGGATGCGTCCGCATTCACGATCTTTGCACAGTCAGAGGATCGCACCGGTTATGCGCGAGCAACGCTGGCGCCGCGCGCTGGCATGAGCGCATCGATTCCCCCGATGGATCCACGCCCGACGCACACGATGGTCGATATGGGAATGGGAAACCTGCCGGGAATGAACATGGGCGGCATGCCGGGAATGAAGATTGGGACTGCGAGTTCCACTGCCAGTCCAACAGCCGCCCAGCACGGCATGTCCGGTATGAAGATGAAGGGCATGCAAGGCATGGATATGGGCGACGACAGGTCCGGGATGGATAGGGGGAAAATGCCAGGCATGAAGGCGGCGCCTAAGTCACCTGCGGCACGCGGGCCGTTCTCTATGCCCTTCCCGCAGCCCGGACCTCAGACGAACGGAATGCCAACGCCAACGATAGCGGGAAAGCCTACCCCGCCAAAGCCTGTTGGGCTGCATGTCGGCCCGCAAGTGGACAACCTCGCGGAAGCTCCAACCGAGCGGCTCTCGGATCCGGGAGCTGGACTGAACGGCAACGGCCGCCGCGTGCTGACCTATGCGGATTTGCGGGCGAGATACCGAGGCGTCGATCCGCGCCCTCCCGAGCGTGAGATTGAAATTCACCTGACCGGCAACATGGAGCGATTCATTTGGGGATTCAACGGAGTGAAATTCTCCAGCGCCGAGCCGATTGAGTTAAAACTCGGAGAGCGGGTGCGGTTCATCCTGGTGAACGACACGATGATGGAGCATCCGATCCATCTGCACGGGCTATGGAGCGAACTCGAGAATGGCAATGGCGAGCTTCGGCCCTACAAGCACACCATCAACGTCAAGGGAGGCGAGCGTCTGAGCTATCTGGTCAGCGCCGACACGCCAGGGCGGTGGGCGTATCACTGCCATCTCCTCTACCACATGGAGGCCGGCATGTTTCGCGCGGTGGTCGTGTCATGAGCGGGCAGAGTTACCTGGTGCCGTGGTCGTGTCGCGCGAGAGTATCCGGGCTCGCGGCGGCAATCGCATTGACCTGCATCGGCTCCGTCGTCGCACACGCTCAGTCGTCATCGTCGTCAGGCGCCGCGCAGCCCGCATCTGCTGTGTCCAGATGGGAGCCGGCAGTGATGGACAACCCAATTATGTGGCACGTCCTTTTCGATCAGTTCGAAGGACGCACCAACGGCCCCGACAATGAATTTCGATGGGACGGTGAGGGATGGATCGGCACCGACATGAACAAGCTGTGGTTCAAGTCCGAGGGCTTCGTTGAAAACGGCAAAGCTACCGACGGCGATACCGAGGCGCTCTACGATCGACCGATTCCATTTCTCAGGTATTTCGACGCGCAGGCTGGAGTCCGCTATGACCTGGACTCGAATCCCGGACAAACCTGGGGAGCCCTGGGAGTCGAGGGATTGGCTCCTTACTTTTTCCAGTTCCAACCAACCTTTTACGTCAGCAATCGGGGCCGCTTCGCAGGACGTCTAATGGGTTCCTACGATCTCCTGATCACCCAGCGCCTGATATTGCAGCCTGAGATCGAGATGAACTTCTACAGCAAGCGCGATCCGAGTCGCGGTATCGGCGCCGGACTTTCGGATCTCGATACTGGACTTCGCTTGCGCTACGAAATCAGCCGGAAGTTCGCTCCCTATATCGGAGTCGCCTACGGCGGAAAATTTGGTGAGACGACCGACTTCACTCAGGCCCAAGGTGGCGTGGTCAACGACGTGCGCTTCATCTTCGGAATACGGCTCTGGTACTAGGCGGCCTGCATCCGCCTTCTTGGACATCGAAACCGTGAAAGGAGCATTCTTCTATTTCTTGATATTGACCGCCCTAACGGTGATCGGCGGATGTATTTAGCGCAGCGAACGCCACCACTGAGAGCGGCGGCGAAGCGGAGACGCAGGTTGGGTCAGGCGGGGCTAGCGAATGAGCGCGAGCGGCGGAGCTTGCGGAGTTCGAGCGGGCTTCTCATAGCGGAGCGCTGCGTGCGAGTCGGAAAGCGTGAGGTCAGTGATTCTCTGAGAGGGCGATCTTGGTATCGGATGGTTTTCTATCAGCTCGAGATTGGCGGATTTGACAGGAGGCTTTGGCCGGACGAACAAATCTTTGAAGGAGGCGAAATGACGTCGGAAGGAGGTTCGAGTGGCGGCAACCCAGACTCAAGCCCAGGTCCAATGCTGCGGTTTTTGAGTGAAGACCACAATCGCATCGACGAGCTACTAGCGCGCGCTATCGGCACGGAAAATCAGATAGACGCCGAGGTTTATGACGGTTTCCGCAGGGCGCTTCTTAGGCACATCGGGATGGAGGAGAAAATTGTGCTGCCGGCGGTGGAGCGCCGTCAGGGCGCGCCGCTGCCGGTGGCTGCGCAACTCCGTCTGGAGCATGGGGCAATCGCGTTGCTGCTCGTTTTGATTCCTACTCCGCAGATTGTTTCTGTGATTCGCAGAGTTCTCAAACAGCACAATGCTCGCGAGGAAGGTTCGGACGGAGTCTATTCGGCGGCAGAGAGAGTCTTGCGGAGTTCAGCCGTCGAGGTGCTCGATCAATTGCGGGCGGCACCGGAGGTCCCGCTCAAGAGATGTCTGACGACACCAAGAGTCATCGCGGCAGCCAGACGGACGCTGACGCTTGCTGGGTTCGACGCAACCTTGGCGGATTAGAATCGAAGACGAGTTTTCCCGATGTCTTGGCTTCAAGACGGAGACAAACGCGATGAAAGTGATTCGGATTAAAACATTCTGAGAATCGTTCTTGTGCAGCAGGGTGTCGCGGAATTCATTTGTCGGCAAAGGGACAACTTATTTCTTTAACTACCTCGCCGCTCGGCGAGCACAGTTTCAGTCCCCTTCTCATCGGGGATCGGTTTGAAGCAATTGACTCCCCGGAGCACCGCGGGTGTAATCGCTCCATCGCAGCCGATTCGGTCGGAAGAGCGACACTATAAAAAACGGGCTTGGCCGCACCGTTCGCCCGTCAGGAGGAGAACGATGAGTATTATCGATAAGGCGCTAGAAGCAAACCTCAACTATGCAAAAAGTTACGATCCAACGCTGGGGAAGCGTCCGGCCCCCAAAATCGTAGTTGTAACCTGCATGGATCCACGGCTCTCAGACCTCCCTGGAATCTTGGGTCTGCCGCAGGCCGATATAGACGTTATCCGAACCGGCGGACCCGCGGTAACAGAAGATGTTCTCGGGGAACTTGTTGTTTCCAACCGTGTACTCGGAACCACAGAGATACTGCTTCTCAACCACACCGGCTGCGGGTTCACGACATTCACAGATGACGAGCTGAACGCGAAGCTGAGCGCTTCGACCGGAGATGCATCGC
>Ga0182024_10006926_pt1 | contig 24673 bp, 26 predicted proteins | sample P32metaG_FD_120480 | JGI IMG/M metagenome (GOLD analysis project Ga0182024, IMG submission 120480) | Permafrost microbial communities from Stordalen Mire, Sweden - P3-2 metaG (Illumina Assembly) | ecosystem: Environmental > Terrestrial > Soil > Wetlands > Permafrost | place: Sweden: Stordalen...
GGTAGAAACGAGGCGGTCGCTGTGCCGGCGCGAGCGCCGAGTGGAGTTGCGCCCTGCACAACTCGAGGGAGCGCTTGCGCGAGGCAGGTATGGCCGCGGGGGCTACGGGCCGCGGCATAATTACGCGCAGCGAGCGCGGCGGTCGGCATCACTTCGACCGAGGATTTCACCTGTGTGGCCGCCGTTCCCCTGCCTATTCTAAACGTCGCGGATTTGACGTCCACTACGCGACGGTCAGGGTTCACGGCGCCCGCGCAGCGGGCGAATTCCGCGCTCTCCCGCGACGGTGCGCCGCTTTCTCGTTCCTCCAAGCCGACTACGGCCCCGGGCACGTCCGCGGCCACGAGGTTGACTTCGTGGGCGTATGCGATCGCCTGCTTCTTGCTGATCTGGCCAACCGCGGTCGAGGCGCGGCCACTCTGGGCGTCGGTCGTCGTGGTCGTTGTGGAGGATCCGCTGCTGCCGCATCCGACCACGAGCGAGATGACCGCGCCAAGTGCGAGGATGCTGGAAATAATCCGCACGCCCCACCTATACCCCGAGGGCACGACTCGAAACATTGCGAACGTCTGACACGCGCGATGTGAGGCTGTCCTGGCGCCTGCTCATGAGAGAACGGAGCCGCCGTCTACTGGCGAGAGCGCTTCCGCAGATAGACCGCAAGACGGTCGTGATCGCTCAAATCACCTCCGTCGTTTCCTCCTGAATAAATATCAAAAGGAGTGCACACGACGTTCTCGCCGTAGGGCCCGTAGCGGAAGGTGCGTTCTACTTCCCGGTCGAGCTCACGAGGCCGATGATATCTCTTCGCGCCGCGGGCCGAGAGCGACGTTCACGATTGGATGGGAACCTGACCAACTGCCACCCCACAAATCAGTGATGAGGCCGGAGTCGAAGACGTGTGCGCCACGCCAGTTCTCAGCCATGCACGTGCAGAGGGGCGGCGTCAATCTCAGAATTTTGCCGAATAGACCGAGGAGGTGTCAACGATGAGGCCAAGCACGTCTCCGTGTTGCGCGGATCGGTCGGCGATCCAGAAGACGGTATTGGCGGCGTGCGTTGAGTATCCGAAAGCGACTCGTCGTGGTTCTTCCAGGTGTAGCAGCCTCAGCTGTGGTAGGCGCCAGCTGCGACGCTTGCCGGTCGCGAGCTGGTAGGCGCTGAGGACGCTCGGGGAGCGGGATTCCACTGCTTCGTCGACTCCCTCACTCCTGTAGCCGGTGTCCCATGTCAACAGACCGTCGCTGAGGTCGAAGTCGCGTGGTTCTCCTCGTCCGGGAAGCATGATCGGGTGTCGCGTGCAGCGGTCGATCTCGACATAGCCCGCGCGCTTGGCAGCGTGTACGAACAGGCCGTTTTCATAGGCAAACGGCGACGGGGAGTCTGCTTTCTCGGCGGCGAGCACGCGGTGTCGCAGGTCCGGGCACAGCGCCAGCGAGGGCGCGCCGGGGCGGTTGAGATCTACCAGGCCGGGCACGTGGCGTATGCTGATCGCCCCCGTCGACAGATCATACAGAGCGATGCATTCGTCGTACCCTCTGCACCCGGTGTCCGGGCTCTCGGCGTAATGGGAGCCGACCAGGGTCCACTTGTAGCGACCAAGATCATCCGGTAACATTTGAGCTTCGCCGGTGTGAATGTTGAGTACCTGTCCGTACACCGGACACTGCAGCAAAAAACGCCCGGCGCCCGCGTTCGGGGTTGCGGCTTCGCCGTACGGCGGCGTAATCTGATCTTCCTGGGACTGCAACGTGCAGCCCGCGGGCGGCGTAACGCTGCGTGTCTGCCCGGTGGTGGTGTCGAGCACGATGATCGGCGAGCTTTCGCTTTCCTGCCAGGCGGCGTAGCGGGACCCGTCGCTTGCGAACGTGACCGTGCTCTCGGCGCTGTCGCGCAGCGGGGCCGACGGCGCGGCCACGTGCGCGCGCGCAGCCGTCGGCGTGATCGCCATCGCAAGTGCTCCGCCGAGGGCAAGCGACGCCCGCAGAGCCTTACGTGCGCCACGCCAGCTCTCAGCCATACATCCCTAACCCCTCAGAAGCCGAATCGGTGCGGCCGAGCTTGACGGCAGGGCTTCTCGTCCAGCGAGGCCTCGGGAAGGCCGCGTGGCCTGTGACCGAATCGGGATGCGCATATCGCTAGCTTGTCGGTGTCTTAGACTTGTAGATCGAATAGATGTGGCGAGGGGTCGACGGTGGCCTTTTGTTGTATGTTTCTTTGCCTTCGTGTTCGGGCTGCTCTTCGAGCAGGCCGGAGTCGAATGTTTCGAATTCCGTTTTGCCTTCGGTAGGTTTGTCTTCGGCGCGCATCTGGTAATAATAGAACTGTTTTATCTGCCGATCTATACGCGTGAGATGATGTTTGCCGTCTTTGACGAACGCGGAGAGGATGCTATCGGCGCGGCCTTCGTTCTCCCTGCCAATCGGCGGTGGTTTCCTTCCGGGCAGCGTGAAGACGGCGCCTTGCTCCAGGAGCCAGATGTTCGCGCCTGGGTCGTATTTCATCACGACCTCGGCGAAGTTCTTGAACCGTCCCCACCATTTCTTGCGATGGCCTTTATATGGAGGCGTTTGCGTCTTTTCCCCGTCTTCGTAGGCGTGCCATGGACGTTCAACGCACAGGCGCGGCGTATACCGAGGTGGTGCGAACAACGGAGCCGCTCAGTGTCCTCGTGGCGATCCAGAACACCGTGTTCGTGGTGTGAGTCGAGTATCCCCAGATACTCGGCGGGAGCGGGAATTCGCTTTCGCCGCCCGACACAGATAGACGGGGAAGCGCCCACGTGTGCCTGGAACGGGTACGAGGATCGTAGTTTGTCAAGTGCGCAAAGAACAACGAGCGCCTTTCTTCCTTCCCGCCCGGCTCTTGAGGATTTGCTTCTGTTCCGTTGGCGGTATCCCAGCTCAAGAGCCCGCCACGCAAGTCGAAGTCCCGAGGCCTGCCGCGATTGTGCAGGGTCTCCTTCGACCCGTTGCACCGTTTGAGGATCACATTGTGTTCGTTATGTGAGTCATGGGCGGCGAGACCGTCTCGGTAGGCGTGGAAGCTCCCGTTCAGACGAGCTTCGATGGCCGCGCGATTCAGCTTTGAGCAGACGCGTTGCGGCCCTGCGCGATCCAGATCCACCGCCACCGTTCGCTGATGGGCACTGAGGGGGCCGTCGAGATATTGTATAAGGCCGGGCATTGGCCTGGCGCGTGACTCAGCTGCGCGCAGCTCACGGTTTCGCCTTCGACATATGCGTCCCCGACCTGCGACCACGAGAAATAGCCGTCAGCCCGCAGTGGTGTGTTGGCCTTTGTGCGGACGTCCAGCAGCGCCTGCTGTAGACCGTTAGGACCGCAGTCATCGAGTAGGAAGCGACCATCTGCCGCGACCGGTTCCGGTTCCCCGTCTCCTGCTTGAGACGCCAGTTCGCAACCACTCGGTGCTCGCACGGTCCAGCGCGCACCGTGCAGCGTATCGAGAACGGTGATGACACCGTCGCGCTGAGTTTCCCAGGCCACGTAACGAGTCCCATCGCTTGCGAAACTCGTCGCGCTCGCTACAAGCCTCCGCAGCGATGCGCCGGAAGCGCTGGGCACTGCCATCGTTAGGACGAGCATGACCACGATGGCTGACGTTCGCACGGGCGCTGGGGATCGGACCCCCGACATGTGAGGATGGCAGGATCTCATTGTCCTCAAAACACGCTAGCTGGCAGAACGTTGCGCCACTTGACGGGTGGTATAGCTGACTGTCGGTCGCTGACGTCCCGGCAGAGGCTCACGAGCCGCCCGTTTTGGTGGCGTACTTGGAGTAGATTCCGTAGATCGAGCGGGGCGTTCATGGTTCCTTTTCATACGGTTCGAACGCCGCCTTCGTGTAGCCGAGCGTGCTGCTCTCCGTGTAGGTCACGGGCAGGCGCGGTGATTTCAGCCCCCTCGACGCGCCAATCCGCCAATTCGTCACAGCCCGCGTGTCGCGCGAAGGTAGGGTGAGCGTGCGGCCGGGCTCTCCGGTCCGCGCAGCCTCATTGCATCCGTGCCTCGAACACGACAGACGACCGCGCGACACATCCTACATTTGTGGGTTCGCAGCTTTCCGTCGCGATCCAAAACACCGCATTCGCGGTGTGAGTGGAATATCCGAGCGGATATTTGCTAAGTGACACACCATTACCTTTTTCCCTGATGCGTTCTATCGGGAGTTTCCACCGCTGCACCCGTCGAGCACGATACTGGTAGATAGAAAGAAACCGCCGCGGAGAGCCTCTTTCTACGTCTACGCCGGATGGTTCGCCAGTGTCCCAACTCAGCAGGCCACCACGCACGTCGAAGTTCTCCGGTTCGCCGGCCGTGCCCCCCGGGCGCAGGAGTATCCGTGACCCGGAGCACCTATCCAGTTCTACCGACTTGTCGTTCTGGGTCGGCTGCGCGTAGTAGCCTTCGCTGTAGTCGAGAAAGCGTGGGATGCTCTCGCGTGTTTCCGTGATCAGCTTGGAGCGAAGCGTTGGGCAGATCTCCGGCGCGCCGCTCACATTCAGATCGGGCCACAGCGACTCGGGCCGATAGGTGACCATCTTTTGCGAGAGACCCATGATCGCAAGACATGGAATCCGCTGGTCGAGTTCGAAGCGCGACTGAGGGCAGAAGCTCGGTTCGGGCTTGCCTTCATCCGTCGGGTAGCTCAATCCAAGCGCATAATCCGTACCCACTGCTACCCAGTGGTCTCCGTAGCCCAGCGGCGGAAGTTCAATAAGCGCGCCACTCCTCGCATCGAGCAAGAGCTGTGCTTCGGTGTGCGGCGGCGCGCAATCGAGCAAAAACCGTCCGCCACCAGCTACGCGACCGTATACGCGTTCTGCTTCGTTCGCGAGCATGCAGCCGGCAGGGATGGCGAACGAGCTAACAGAGCCCCTGCGTGTGTCGAAGACCTCGATCGGGCCCCCTGCCGCGTGCTGCCAAGCCACGAACCGCTGCCCATCGCTTGCAAACGACGCGACGCCTCCGGCAAGCCGCCGGAACACAGAGCCATCCGCCACGCCAGCCGACCACCCCAATATACAGAGCATCGACACCACCGAAGCGATAACACGCGCAGGCATCCGCACTCTCAAACGCTGTTTCGACTCCATATGGCATAACAACGTTCCGAAGGCACCGAAGTTGCGCCGCCCTCCGTGGATCCGGACTTTGAGCCCGACGAACAGACGCTAAGCGCCGCCCGCGCAAGCACCGCTCTTTGAGCCGGTGTCCGCTGGCCGTCGGTGCCGCTCCTGCGTTTCATCCTCCGGGCGTTTTCTGCTTGAAGATGCGATAGATCGGTCGTTCGGCATTGGTCGGCAACGCAGTCTTGAACCCTTCCGGGAGTTTTTCTGCTTCTAGCAATCCGCTGTCGAAGTTTGGGGCGCCGCGCATTGAGTAGTAAAAGAACTTTGAAATCTGGTGCCCTTGGTCGGTGAGTTGATTTGGGCTTTTGACATACGCATTCATGTCCTCTTCAGCAGCCGCACGGTCTGCCCACACTTTTGATTCATTTTCTTTATTTGCAAAGAAGAACTCCACGCCTTGCTCGGTTAGAAGTATGTTTGGTTTCGTGTCAATGCCATACTTCTCGATCTCGTCAATGGCTTTTTCGTAATAGTGGAAAGCGCTCCACCACTGCTTCGGGCTGCCCCCGTGGTCCAGGGTGATCACGTTAGCGCCGTCCCAGTAGGCGTGCCACGCCCAGCGGGTGGCCGTCAGCGGATGCCCCATTCCATGAACATACGCCTTGAGGTAGGCGTACCCATTGTTCTTCCCTTTTGCATTGTACGGGTCGCGCATATATTCATCAAGGAACTCACCAGCAGAAACTGCGCACGGTTTCTTTTTTTCAGCTTCGCGCACTGCCTTGGAGCAAAGATAGCTCAAGGCTCGCCAATACTGTCCCGCTAGTTCGGCACCCGAGGATTTTTCGCCTCTTTTTTCCTGTTCGCTAGTAAGTTTCTCCGAATACGTCGGTTTGATGTGTTCGTTTGCTTCATTTGTTTTCGCGTTATCTGGCTCATTGAGTGCCGCGAAGTTCGTGACTTCGGCTAGTATCGCGTGCTTTGCACTCGGTTTGAGGAACTTTGCCACAGCCTCTTCATATTCATGTTTGCCAGGAGGTTGGCTGCACGGATGTGCCGGCTCTGGCAGTTTACCTGGTGTCGCCCATTCGGGCGCCGGAGTGAAGCACGTGTCGTCGAAGGACACAAACGGTTCGGCCCCGGAATGCTTGACTTCTTTGATCCACGCTTCGACGTCCTCGAGGTTCTGCAGCGCACCGGGGTTGTCTTCCGCCACTTCTTCGTCGTGTTCGGCTTCTGAGACCATGTTCCACGGCACCGTACGGCGCACCCACTTCACCTTCAGCGCTTTGAACGGCGACTGCGTAAAGATGTCGAAATACGGGTGTGGTTCCTTTTCGTTTTCGTGTTTGGCCTTTTTTTCTTCTTCCTGCTTTTTCGTCGGCGCATAGGCGTTCAGCCAGTTGTTATCGGCGATGCCGTAGTTTTCTGTGTGCAGGTCTTCGGTTTCTTCCGGTGGGGCATCTTCATATCCGCAGTCGCTCTTGCCTAGTTCTGGGTCTTCTTCACAGTAACCGGCGGGAACTTCCACTGGACTGGTACCGGCTTCTTGTGCGTCTGTTTCTTCTTCGGGACTCGTATGCTCGCCAAGTGCGGTGTAGCAGACCGTGTCCGTCGTGCCGGCTGGTATCGAAGTGATGACGGTCTCATAGACATCGGTGGCGGGGTTGCACGCCGGCGCCGTGGGGGTCTGATAGCTGAACTTCGCGCCGGTCGTATCGCCTTTCGTTTCGCCGCTCGTGGAGGTGTAGGTGAGTTCGCTCACCTTGTTGCCGTTCATGGTGATGCTGGTGGTGCCCTGGGCGCTTGTGATCTTGTCGAGGTAGCCGCTGCTCGCGTACCCGTATTCGGTCTTCGCGCCGGAGGGGGCGGTGTAGCTTTCAAGCTCGCCCGAGGCGTTGTATGTGTAGCGGTGCACGAGCCCGGCCGGGTCGTGCACTTCGGCGACCTTGCCGGTGCTGTTGTAGGCGACTTACAGCGGTTTGCCCGATTCGCCGCTCAGCGAGTGCAGCACGCTTTCACCCGAGAGCGTCGTGTCGCCCACCGCGAAGGAGCCTCCTTCCGGCATGCTTTCGCTGGTCAGCGTACCTTCCGCGTTGAACTGGTAGGTGACGCCCCTTTCCATCGCCAGCGTATAGGTGCCCGCTTTGCTTTTTGTGAGCGTCCCCAGGAATTCTTCGGGCGCCGCGTAACTCGTTTCGCCGGTCTGCATGAAGATCGCCGTGTAGCCGCTCGACCCGTGCAGCGAGACGAATGACCCCCTGCTGCGCAGATAGACACCTGGCCCGGTCCCCCAGCTCCAGCGTGAGCCGAGCGTGCCCTCCTTCGCGGCCGCCTGGGAGTTGTAGTAGCGCATGAAGGAGAGCTCGTGGGTCGCTTCTTCCGGCGCCACGTCTTCGGCGCTGAGGAGCAGGTTTCCGCTGGCGAGATCCACCGACGCTTTTTCGCCCTGCCCGACATCCTCTTCTTGAAAAGCATACCAGCCGCTTTGCCCCGTGCTCACGCCGTGGTTGATGGATTCCACTTCATCGAGCACGTTCGCGCAGTAGATGAGCGGGGATTCTTCACCCCCTTCGGTTTCGGTGACGACGGTCGCCTTCTGCGTGCTCGTGCACGGCGAGGGTGCTTTGCCGACTTCGTAGTAGGTGTAGGTGGTCGTTGGCCCGCTTTTTGCCCCGTATGGGATCTGCTCGACGCTGGTCACCTGTTGGGTGGAGTTGTATGCGATCTTGATCGTCGGGCCGCCGCTGGGTTCCACGATTTCGGTGAGCAGTTCTTCCTGGGTGCCCGTTCCGTACGCGTACTTCGTGATCTGTTTGCCCTTGTTCGTGTATTCGACGAGCTTCTCCGTGCCGGCTTTGTTGGGCTTCTCCGTGTAGCTGACCGATTCGCCCTCTGGTTCGAACGCCGCCTTCGTGTAGCCGAGCGTGCTGCTCTCCGTGTAGGTCACGGGCTGTTTGGCGGTGTCCGTCCACGAGGTCGGAAGCGTGAGGCCGCTTTTGTAAGATGGAGTCTCGAATTCTTCGTCGAGATACTCGATCGCGACGGGATACAGGGTGCCCGTTGTGCCCTTGAACAGGACCTGGATTTCCTGGGCGAGGAACCACAGGTCATACGTTGCGCCGTCTGGCAACGTGCCGGGACAGAGGTCGTCTTTCACGCCGCCTTCACACAGGACGGCCTTGTCCGGCCCGCTTTCCAGTTCGGGCGGCGTGCGGAGACCCACCGGCTTGCCCGCCTGCAGGCCGGACCTGTCGAAGACGTACGTGTTGCCCGTCGCGCTGGTGAAGCTCACCGCGTCGTTCTGCTCGATTTCGATGTGGGGCGTGTTCGCGTCCATCCAGCCGGCGCCGTAGCCGAACGCTTCAGGGCTGAGGCCGTTGAAGGTCCGCGCGACTTCGAACGGGTTGCCCCTGCTGGCTATCGTGAGATCTGTGCTGTGCGCGACCAGGTCGCCGCTTGCTACGTTGACTTCCAAGCTCGTCGCCGTGCCCGAGGATGCCGGCAGCATCGTGTAGCTCGGTTCGGCGCCGACGCCGCGCGGCACCCATTCGATCGTCAACGCCGGCGCATCCGCCTGTCCGCGTCCGGCGAAGGTGACGACGTTGGTAGTTTGGCCTTCGAGTTCGTCCGCCAGCAGCAGGCCGAGGTTCTGGTCGCCTTCGCCTCGCGGCGCGCTCGGCCCGTTCAACCACTTCTGCACGATCCCCGTTGGATACCAGTAGTGCCAGCCTTTGCTCGTGCCCACCGGGGCGGGCGCCGAGTCGATGTTGTTGCCCATCAGGTAGTCGCCGCCCGGCGTTTCCCACGGAGTGCTGCCGTTGGTCGTGTCCCAGGTGACCCCGGCGGACCATGCCGTCAGGGAGCGATAGACCGACATGTTGACCGGTTCGCTGGTGGTGCTCCCCGTCTCGTAGAGCTCGAGACTTGCGTCGAGCACCTTGACGTTGTTGTGCAGGTTGGGCAGCGAGAACTGCAGCAAGCTATGCACGCTCCGTTCCGGATTCACAAATGGTTCTGCTCCCGCGCGCAGACTCGAAGCATCGCATTCCGATTTGGTCGGCGCTGTTCTTTCGATCGTGCATGCCAGTTCGTCTTCCCCGCCGCCCGAACCACGGGTCATCGGCGTGAACGCAGCCTGCGCCGCCGGCGCCGTGCTCGGCTGCGCTCCCGCTCGTCCCCTCCCCGTTCGAGCGGAGGCAGCGACCCGCGTCAGCATGTGCCCGTTCGGCAGGCGATAGGTGTCCGAATCGGCGGTCGTGTCCTGCGCGACCAGCTTTCCCGTTGCGCTTGCGATCGCGCCGTGGCTTTGCTGCTTCGCGCCAGGCGCTTTCGCCGCGAAGCTCTCCGCGGGCTGCAATCCCAGCACAAGCGCCAGCAGCGCCACCGCCGTCACGAACACGAACAGAACACGAGCGGATGAGCTACGGCCGGACAGAGATGATCGCGACATGGAACGCCTCCAGATTGCAGACGACGGACGGGGCCAAAAGCTCCCGATTCATAGGTCCCGTTCCGCATATATCGGAGCCGAAGCTCCCTCGAAGCTTTCTAGCAGCTCCGAGGCACCATGAATCAATCCGCAAGCTAGAAAGTTTCGCAAATAGCGATAGATTCCGTAGAGCGGGGTGAGGGATGATGCTCGCGGCGTCCAGATCGGCATCATGCAGAAAGTGCAGTCCGGCGACCTTCGTCGCGATGTGGTCCTCGCGCGCGACCTACGAGCCGGCGCGTGGAACGGTCGCGGGGTGGGCGATGAGCGTGGCGACAACCTCTGAGGCCACCATCCGGGCCTGCCGATCCGCCTCATAAAGCGACTCGAACGCGCGCACCGGCGCGACGGGCAGGTCGGCGAGCGTTCGCTCGATCACCGCAGGGATCCCGTTGAAGCGCAGGCGACCCTCCAGGAATGCATGGACCGCGACCTCGTTGGCGGCGTTCAGCACGCACGGCGCCGTCCCTCCCGCCAGTGCCGCCTCGCGCGCCAAGCGCAGACAGGGAAACGCCTCGAGGTCGACCGGCTCGAAGCTCAGCTCACCGACGGCAGCCATGTCGAGCGGCGCAATCGGCAGATCGACGCTTTCACCGCCGTGCAGCGCGTAGGAGATCGCGATCCGCATGTCCGGCGGGCCGAGGTGCGCGAGCATCGCCCCGTCGGCCAGTTGCACGAGACCGTGGACGAGCGACTGCGGGTGAACGACCACGTCGATCCGGTTATAGGGCGTGCCAAACAGGTGGTGGGCCTCCATCACCTCCAAGCCCTTGTTCATCAGTGTCGCCGAGTCGATCGTGATCTTGCCGCCCATCGCCCACGTCGGGTGATTCAGGGCCTGCTTCACGGTCACGTCCTGGAGTTCCGCATGCGTCCTGCCGCGGAACGGCCCACCGCTGGCGGTGATCGTCAGGCGCTGCACCGCGCCCGGGGGCTGCCCGGCGAGCAGCTGATGCAGGGCCGTGTGCTCGGAGTCGACCGGGATTATCTGTGCGCCCGTCGCTTCCGCGAGCGCGCTCACGAGCTCACCGCCGACGACCAGCGACTCCTTGTTGGCGAGCGCCAGGTCGATGCCCTCACCGAGCGTCGCAACCGTCGGCCCGAGACCCGCCGAGCCGACGAGCGCGTTGAGCACGAGGTCCGCGCCGGACTCGACCACAAGCCGCACGAGCCCCTCCGGCCCGCCGAGCACCTCCCCGTCGGTCCACGCCTCCGCTGCGCGCGCCGCGGCGTCCTCGTCGACGAGCGCGATCCGCCCCACTCCATGGGCACGGGCCTGCTCTATCAGCGCCTCCCACGAGCGCTCGGCGGACAGTCCGATCAGCTCCAGGTCCTCGCTGCGCCGCAGCACATCGAGCGCCTGCGTACCAATCGAGCCGGTCGAGCCGAGAATCAGGAGCCGCTTGGCGTTAGACATACGCGGCCCATATGTAATACCCAACCACCGCCGCGAACAGCACCGCGTCCAGCCGATCCAGCGCCCCCCCGTGCACGCCGAACACACCCCCCGAGTCCTTCGCGCCGGCCTCGCGCTTGACGAACGACTCGAACAGGTCGCCGATCGGCGCCACGAGCGCGACGCCGAGGCCGAGCACGAGCGCGTGGGTACCTGGCAGCCAGCTCTGGTAGCGCCCGGCGAACCAGACGCCGAGGACCGCACACACCATCCCGATCAAAAGGCCCTCGACCGTCTTGTTCGGCGAGATCTGTGGCGCCAGCGGACGCTGCCCGAAAAGCTGCCCGCCCAGGTACGCGCCGGTGTCGCCGAGGAACGTGCCGACGAGCACGTCGATCACGATTCCCAGCCCGTGCGGCAGCCCGCGCAGGAGCACCGCGTGGGCGAGCGCGAAGCCGATCCAGTAGATCCCCAAGAGCGTCACCGCCATCCCCCCCACGCTCGGGCGGCACTGGAGCAGCGTCAGCGCGAACAGCACCGGCAGCGCGGCGACCGCGACGAGCAAGACCTGGGTCTGGTCGCCGTACAGCGCCGCCGCGAGCAGGCCGGCGAGCGCGAGGAAGCCCGCCAGGCGCACCGGATGGGCGCGGTCGTACATCCCGTACAGCTCGTGCATGCAGATGCACCCGAGCGCGAACAGCCCGAGCGCGAAGATCGCGCCGCCCTCGATCACGATGAACAGGGCGAAGGCGATCGCCGGCGCCGCGGCGAGCAGGCGCGCATTCAGATCCGAGCGCTGCCTGCGCCGCGCCGGCCGAGCGCTGCCCGCCCGCCGGGCGCTCATCGCCCGCCGAAGCGCCGGCGGCGCTCTGAGAACTCGGCCAGCGACTGCTCGAGCGCCTCACGCGTGAAGTCCGGCCACAGCTCGTCGCGGAAGATCAGCTCCGAGTAGGCGGATTGCCACAGCAGATAGTTCGACAGCCGCCGCTCGCCGCTGGTGCGGATGATCAGGTCCGGATCGTGCATCTCCGGCGCGTACAGGCATTCCCGGAACTCCGCTTCGTCAGATTCAAGAGCGAGGGGCCCAGCTGGTCGGCCTTCGGCCGACTGCGCCACCCTCTTGGCCCGAAAGCGCCGCGCGGCGTCGAGGATCTCGGCGCGTCCGCCGTAGTTGAAAGCCACGAACAGCGTGATCCGCCGGTTCTCCGCGGTCATCTCCTCCGCCCGGCGCATCTGCTCCACGAGCTCATCGCTGAGGCCCTCGCGGCGTCCGATGAAGCGCATCCGCACACTCTGCTCGTGCAGCTCTGGCGTCTCGTCGGCGATCCGCCGCAGGAACATCGTCATCAAGCCCTGCACCTCCGCGGCGGGTCGCGACCAGTTCTCGGTCGAGAACGAGTACACGGTCAGCTCTTCGATGCCAAACTCGGCGGCGTCGCGCAAGCGTGCCTTGACCGTGTCGGCGCCCGCGCTATGACCCTCGTTGACCGGCACGCCGCGCGCGCGCGCCCAGCGGCCGTTTCCGTCGGTGATGATCGCGAGGTATTTAGGACCCACCCCGGGGCGGGCGGGGTCCGGATCGGGCGGCGCTCCTCCCGTGATCGCACCCATCAGACCGCGCCGACCAACTCGTCCTCCTGGTGCGCCGGCACGCCCATCAGACCTCGAGGATCTCCTCTTCCTTGGCCTTGAGCACGCCGTCGAGCTCGCCAACCCTGGTGTCGGTGAGCTTCTGCAGCTCGACCTCGGCGCGGTGCTCGTCGTCGGAGCTCGCCTCCCCTTCGGACTTCAGCTCGCGCAGGTGCTGCATCGTGTCACGGCGGACGTTGCGGATCGCCACGCGCCCCTCCTCGGCGAGATTGCGCACGACCTTGACCAGCTCCAGGCGGCGCTCTTCGGTCAGCTCGGGGATCGACAGACGCACGAGGTTGCCGTCGTTGGAGGGGTTCAGACCGACGTCGGACTCGTTGATCGCCTTCTCGATCTGCTTGATCGAGGACTTGTCGTACGGCTGCACGGTGATCAGGCGCGCCTCCGGCGCGGAGATCGTGGCGAGCTGGTTCAAGGGGGTCATCGCGCCGTAGTAGTCGACGACGACGCGGTCGAGCAGCGCCGGGCTGGCGCGCCCCGTGCGCACCGTCGAGAACTCGTGGTGGGCGGACTCCAGCGACTTGGTCATCCGCTCGCGCGCGCCGGCGAGCAACTCGTCGATCACATCCTCAGTTGAGGCCATCGTCCACTCCTTGTGTCGATACCAGGGTGCCCACGCGTTCGCCTGAGATTATCCGCGCGACGCTCGTCGCATCGTCCATGTTGAACACGTTCAGCGGCATCGCGTTCTCCATGCACAGCGCCAGGGCGGTCGAGTCCATCACCCGCAGGCGGCGCTCGATCGCCTCCATGTGGGTGATCTCCGGGATGAACGTCGCGCTCGGATCGATCGCCGGGTCGGCCGTGTAGACGCCCTGCACGCCGTTCTTGGCCATCAGGATGATCTCCGCGTGGATCTCCGCGGCGCGCAGCGCCGCGGCGGTGTCGGTCGTGAAGAACGGGTTGCCGGTGCCCGCCGCGAAAATCACCACGCGCCCCTTCTCGAGGTGGCGCATCGCGCGGCGGCGGATGTAGGGCTCTGCGACCTCGGAGATCCCCAGCGCGGACTGCACGCGCGTGGGGCTGCCCTGCTTCTCCAAAGCGTCCTGCAACGGCAGCGCGTTGAGCACGGTCGCGACCATCCCCATGTAGTCGGCGGTGGCGCGGTCCATACCCGCGGCGGCCCCCTCCATGCCGCGATAGATGTTGCCCGCACCGACCACGATCGCGACCTCCACACCGCGGTCGCGCACGTCTGAGACCTGCCGCGCGACGTCTAGCACACGCTCGGGATCGGTGCCGTAGGCAAGCTCGCCCATCAGCGCCTCGCCGGAGAGCTTCAGCAGGATGCGTTTGAACGCGGGGTAGGCCATCCCGCCCTGAGCCTACTGTCCTACTGCAAAGCGTGTAAAACGGCGGATGACCACGTTCTCGCCGGTGGTCGCGGTCAGCTCGTCGCGCAGCTGCTGGACGGTCTTACCCTCGAACTTCGGGTTGTGCAGCTCCTGCTCGAGCAGCACGATGCCCTGCAGCCACGCGTCGAGCTTGCCGGAGACGATTTTCTCGCGCACGTTCTCGGGCTTGTCCGCCGCCTCCTGCTCGTAGATGCTCGCCTCGGCGTCCCGCTGCTCGGCGGGGACGTCCTCGCGGCTGACGTACCGCACTGTCGGCGAGGCCGCGATCTGCATCGCGATGTCACGCGCGAAGGTGACGAAGTCCTCGTTGCTCGCCACGAAGTCGGTGTTGCAGTCGACCTCGATCAGCACCCCCACCCTGGCGCCCGCGTGCACGTAGGCTTGGACGGTGCCCTCGCCGGCGACACGCTCGCCCAGATCCTGGACCTTCTTGCCTTGGCGCACACGCAGGATCTCGATCGCCCGCTCGATCTCGCCGCCCGCCTCGGTGAGGGCCTGCTTGCAGTCCATCATGCCCGCGCCCGTGCGCTCGCGCAGGGCCTTCACGTCTTTTGCCGAGATCTCGACGGCGCTCACGACGCGCTCTCCTGCACCGTCGCGCCCTGTGCTGGAGCAGGCTCCCCTGGGGGCTCGGCCACGGGAGCCTCGGCGGGTGCGCTCGGGGCCGCCGTCGCCTCAGACGAGGCGGGCTCTTTATCCACCGCGGCCGGCGCCGGAGCAGCAGCGGGCGCGGAGGCGGCCGCACGCTCGGCCGCCTCACGCTTAGCCTGCTCCTCAGCCTCGCGCTTAGCCTGTTCCTCGGCCTCGCGCTTGGCGCGGGCCTCCGCCTCGATGCGGGCCTTCTCTTCGGCCTCCTCGCGCGCGCGGTCCTCCTCGGCGCGGAACACGGAGTGCCCCTCGGCGACGACCTGGCCGATCGCCTGGGTGATCAGCGCGCAAGAGCGGATCGCGTCGTCGTTGCCGGGGACCACGAAGTCGATCCCGTCCGGGTCGCAGTTGGTGTCGACCAGGCCGATGATCGGGATGCGCAGGCGCCGGGCCTCTTTGACCGCGATCTCCTCGGTTTTCAGGTCGATCACGAACATCGCGTCGGGCACGCGCTGCATATGCTTGACGCCGCCGAGGTTGGCGCGCAGCTTGGCCAGGTCGGCCTGCGCGGCCATCCGCTCGCGCGTGGGCAGCAGCGCGAGCTGGCCGTCGGCCTCGAAGCGTTCGAGGTCGTGCAGGCGACGGATGCGCTGGTTGATCGTCTGGAAGTTCGTCAAGAGGCCGCCCAGCCAGCGGTGGTTGACGTAAGGCATGCCGGACGCCTCGGCGACGTCTTTGATCGTGTCCTGGGCCTGCTTCTTGGTGCCGACGAACAGCACGGTCCCGCCGCGGTGGGCGAGCGTCCCGGCGAACTCCTGCGCCTGGTTCAGCGCCGCGGAGGTCTTGAGCAGGTCGATGACGTAGATGCCGCCGCGCTCACCATGGATGAAGCGGCGCATCTTGGGGTTCCAGCGTCGCGTCTGGTGGCCGAAATGGACGCCGGCCTCCAGCAGCTCCGCTATGCCTACTTGAGCCACGGGTTGCTCCCTTTTGTATGCGATTGGATGCCGTGCGGGTGGAGCGGACCCGGAGCTCACGAGGAATTCGCTATCCGGGCAGGGCCGCGATCCATGACCGCACGGGTCGAAGATCTGGTTAGCCGCCCAGGATAGACGAGTTAGAGGAAAAGGACCGCCTGGCGAGGACCGATCGTGGGCGACACCTACTCAGGGCCACCCCCCTGCTCCGCGCGCGACAGCGCCAGCGCGAGGTCGGCGGGCAGCGGCGAGATCACCTCGACGGGATCGCCGGAGAAGGGGTGCTCGAAGGCGAGGCGCGTGGCGTGCAGGAACTGGCGCTCCAGCCCGAGCAGACCGGCGGTCCCGTACTCGGGGTCGCCGCATACGGGGTGGCCGATCGCCTGCAGATGGACTCGGATCTGATGCGTGCGCCCCGTGTCCAGGTGCAGCCGCAGCAGCGATGTCTCCGGGAGCGAGCGGTCGAGCGTGAAGTGGGTGCGCGCCTCGCGCGGGTTGATCCCGCCGATCGTCATGCGCGTACGTATGCGCGGATCGCGTCCGATCGGGGCCTCGATCGTCCCGCTGCGCGCCGGTGGACGTCCCTCCACGAGGGCGATGTACTCGCGCGCGATGCGCCGCTCCGCCAAGGCCGTCTGCAGCAGCCGGTGGGCCTCGTCCGAGCGCGAGACGACGAGCAGGCCGGAGGTGTCGCGGTCGAGCCGGTGCACGATCCCGGCACGCCCCTCCTCACCGCCGGCGGCGAGCGGAGCCAGCAGTTGCGCGAGCGTCCCCTCGCGATGGCCGCGCGCGGGGTGCACGACCAGACCGGGCGCCTTGTCGACGATCAAAAGATGATCGTCCTGGTAGGCGATCGTGAAGGGCGGGGGATCGGTCACTGGGAGTCCCGGCGCGGGCCCTCGAGCACGAACAGCAGGAGCAGTACGCCCAGCGTGATCGAGGTGTCGGCGAGGTTGAACGGAGGCCAGCCGAGCGGGAGCTTGATGAAGTCGGTCACGTAGCCGTCGCGCAGGCGGTCGAGGATGTTGCCGAGCGCGCCGCCGATCAGCATGCCGGTGGGCAGCCAGATCAGGGGGAGATTGGCGTGGAGCGCGAAGTAGACGAGCAGCGCGAGCAGCGCGAGGCCGATCGCGAGCGTCACGGCGATGTGGTTGCCGGGGAGGAAGCCGAAGGCGACGCCGTTGTTGCGCGTGTTCACGAGCTGTATCCCGGGCAGCACCGGACGTTCTTCACCGGGGACGATCGAGTGGCGGATCAGATGCTTTGAGAGCTGGTCGGCGGCGACCACGACGATCACGACCAGCCCGGCGCGCAGCCAGACGCGGACGGCGCTCATGTCACGCTCATCCAGCGTCTCAGCCGTGGATCAGGCCCTGGACGACGAGGCTGTTGAGAATCTCCAGGGTGATGATCGCCAGCAGCGGGCTGAGGTCCATCCCGCCGAACGAGGGGATCACGCGCCGGAAGATGCGCAGGAACGGCTCGCAGATGTCACGCAGGAACCCAACGACGACATCTGTCGCGCGCGAGTAGGGCGGGCGTACGTTGAGCGAGAACAGCAGCTGGATCACGATGTAGAGGATGATCAGCAGCGTGTAGACGTAGATCAGCGTCGACAGGTATTCGGCGATGTCGGTGCGCGCGCTGGCGAGGATCATTGGGGAGAGGACCCGAACAACCGCGAGCACAAAGATCATCGCCGTTGGCCGGCGGGCTCCAGGACCGCGTCGAGGGCGTCACTGAAGGCCGCCCGCAGCCCCGCGCGCTCCAGCGCGGCGAGACCGCGGGCGGTGACTCCGCCCGGGGATGCCACCTCGCGGCGGATGGCCAGCGTGTCGTTGGAACGACGGCGCAGCAGCTCCGCGGTACCGGCGAGCGTCTGCACGACCAGCTCCGCGCTCTGGGCGGCCGGAATGCCGCGCCGCACGCCCGCGTCGATCTGCGCCTCGGCGACGAGCGCGACGTAGGCGGGCGCGCATGACATCAGGCCCATTGCCACGTCGACGAGCGCGTCGGGCAGGACGACGAGCGTGCCCAGCTCGGCGAACAGTTCGCCGACGGGCCCGTCGAACTCGTCCTGATGTTCAGGAGCGGCCTGGACGACGGCGCCCTGGCGCACCTCTACGGGAAGCGAGGGGATGAAGCGGTAGACCGGCCGATCGGGATAGGCGTCGTTCAGGGCCCGCAGCGAGGTGGCGGCGAGAATCGAGGCGACCGCCTTGGCGTGCGGCGCCACTTCGAGCGCGACATCGGCAAGCTGGGCCGGCTTGTGGCAGAGCACCACCAGATCTGCGCGTTCGGCTACCTCACGATTGGATGCGAGCGCCTCACCCCCAACCTCGGCGGCCAGCGCCTGGGCGCGATCGGTGACGGGATCGGCCACGAGCAGCGAACGGTTCCACCCACGCGCGAGCGCACGCGCCATATTCCCTGCGCCGATCAGTCCAATATCCATGAGGCATCCAGGCTACCGATCGTGATCGCCAGCACGCGTTCCTGAGGTGCGAGAGTCAAGACTGGCAAGGACGCAAGAAGCGAAGTGTGCGCTAGCACATGAGCGACTGAGGACGCCGCCAGGCGCCGACTATCGCGCCTCAGGACTGATTGAAGAAGCCCTTCTCGATCAGGCGCGCGCGCTCCTCGGCGGAGATCTCGACGTTGCGCGGGGTCAGCATGAAGACCTTGTCCGCGATTCGCTGCATCCCGCCGTCGAGCGCATAGGTCAGGCCGGAGGCGAAGTCGATCAGGCGCTTCGACAGATCGGTGTCGGTACCTTGCAGATTGAGGATCACTGGGATCGAGTCCTTGAACTTGTCCGCGATCTGCTGTGCGTCGTTGAACGACTTCGGCACGACCAGGTGCACGCGGACATCGCCGTTGCCGCTGCCACGGCCGCCGACGGGGCGCAGCGCGGTCGTGGAGCGCCCGCGGGGCTCATCCTCGGCGAAGATGTCGTCGAACTCGTCGCGCCGGCGGCGCAGGCGGCGGACGTTCGGCCGCTCGCGGTAGCGGTCCTCGATGTCAGATTCAGGACCCGCCCCCCCCGGCTCGTCGTCGTAGCCGTCGTCGTGGTACTCCTCGGCTAAGCCGAAGTACACGAGCGCGCGGTGCCAGGAATCACGGAAGGCCATTGGTTAGAAGAGTTTTCGCCCGAAGGGCGGTTTTCCCTGCTCATGCTACGGGTTCGTCGCGGCCGAGGGGCACCGTCAATCGTACAGTCTCGTGCCGATTCTCACTATAGTCGCCCCCTCCTGCACCGCCACGCGATAATCCTGCGAGGTGCCCATCGACAGTCGCGTAAGGCTACGCTCGTCCGCCAGCGCGCGCAGTGCCGCGAACCAGCGCCGGCTGTCCTCGGGGTCGGCGGCGCTTGGCGGCATCGTCATCAGCCCTGCGACGGGCACCGGCGAGCGTTCGATCATCACGTCGATCTCCTCCGGGGCGACGCCCGCCTTGCCGGGCTCGCGTGCGACGTTAACCTCGATCAGGATCTCCAAGCCGTCCCGTGCCTGGGCCTGGTGACGGGCGAGCTCGCGCAGCGCGGACTCGGAGGCCACCGAGTGGATCAGCCGCACATGCGGAACGATCGCCCGGACCTTGCGACTCTGCAGCTGGCCGATGAAGTCCCACTCGAACAGCCCGCCGCCGATCGAAGATCGGCTGGCGGCGACCTTCGCGACGAGGTCCTGCGCGCGGTTCTCACCGACCAGCCGAACACCCGCCTCGGCGAGAATCGGCAGGTCCGCCGCGGACACGTACTTGGTCGCGGCGAGCACCTCGACCTCCGCGGGCGTCCGTCCAGCGGCGGCCGCCGCCGCCGCGATCTCCGCGCGCACCTCGGCGAGGTTGGCCCGAACGACATCCGCGCGCAGATCGGAGATCGGCTCAACCATGCGGCTTCCCAGGGTGACTCACGAGTGCGATCAGCTGTCTTTCGCAGGTCAGTCGAGCCACGCCACTCCCCCCTGGCGGCCCGCGCGCGCGCCTTCGCGCCGGTATGAGAAGAAGCGCTCGTCGCAGATCGTGCACGCACCCACGTCCCGCACGTCGGTCACGCCCGCCGCGAGCAACCGGTCGCGGGCGATCGCCTGCAGGTCGATCCGGGTGGGCGGGATCCCAATCCGATGAGCCCCGCCGAACGCCACGTGCACCTCCTCGCCGACCTCATAGCAGCACGGGCCGGCGCCGGGGCCGATGACCGCAACGATGTCATCCACGCCGCCCAGCTCCCGGAGCGCGCGCACGCCCTCCTCCAGTACGCCCGCCGCGAGCCCACGCCAGCCGGCATGCACCATCGCCACGGCGCCGCTCGAGCCGAGCGCGACGGGCAGGCAGTCGGCGGTGAGCACCATCGCTCCCACGCCGCGCAGGGCGGTGGCCTGCCCATCGGCCTCGATATCGGGATGGGCGTCGGTGTCGGTCGAGATTCCGATGTCCGGCTGTGCCCCCGTCTCCATCGACGTCCGGATGCCTCCGCCCGCCTGCGCCCCTTGCGCGTTGGCCCGGACCCTCTGCACCGTTGTGCCGTGAACCTGGTAGCCACGGAGCAGACATCGCACGCCAAGTCGCTCGCGCAGTCGCTCGCGTGCCTGGAGCCCATACTCCGCATCGTCGCCGCCGACGCTCGACAGGTTGCCGTGCGCCCGCGTGGTGAACAGCGTGTGAGCTCCGCCGGGCAGGTCGAAGGCGAGCTCGTCGGCGTTCATGCCCGCGCCTCCAAGGACGCGGTCAACTCTGCGTCGCGGCCGTCGGCCAGCTCGCCGTCGAGGCGCAGCTTCAAGACCCGCTCCAACCGCCGTCCGATCTCCGGCCCCTCCGGGATGCCGGCGGCGAGGAGATCATCGCCGGTGATCTGCAGACGGACATGGCGGATTTCCGTCAGCCAGCGGCGAGCCGCGAGGCGGACCAAGGGCTCTCCACCCTCGTTCTCCATACCCGCGGAGTCCCCACCCTTCAGCGCGCCCGCCAGGGCGACACCCTCCACGGGCACGCCGAGCGCAACCGCGCGCAGGGCCGACGGGCGCTTGGCCCCGGGCAACGCCTCGATCAAACGCGGGACCGCCGTGGCCGCCGCCGCCACGCGGTCGCGATCCCCCGCCGGGAAGTCCCAGCGGTCGAGCAGCGCGACGATCTCCGCGCGCTGGTCGAAACGGGGATTCGCGCCGAAGGCGCGTGTCTCCCGGCTTCGGTCGTCGCCGACCGATCGGAGATCACGGGATCTCCGATCGGCTAGCAGCGCCGGCGGGAGCACCAGCGACGCGAGCAACGCCAGGTCTGGCCGGCCGTCGGCGGGGAGCAGCGCGAGCGCCTCACTGGCCGTGGGCTGCTCGAAGCGCAGCCTTGGGTGCAGCGCGCCGAGCACCCCAAACTGGCGCAGGGCTGCCAGCGCGGCAAGCGCGTCCGGTTCGCTTAGCGCAAGACGCAGCTCGGCGCCGATGCGGGCACCCGACACCGTGTCCAGCGCGCGTGCGGCTAACGCCTCGCGAGCAAGCGCCGCAGTGTGATCCTCCACCTCGAACCCGAGCCGTGCCCCATAGCGCGCGAGGCGCAGCAGACGCGTCGGATCGTCTGAGAAGCTGTGCTCGTGCAGCACGCGCAAACGGCCACTTTCGAGGTCCTCCCGCGCGGGCAGGTGTCGCGGTTGGCGCAGCTTTCCCTTGTGCGGTCCGCCGAGCGGGAGGGCGATCGCGTTGACGGTGAAGTCGCGCCGTTCCAGGTCCTCCTCCGGGGTGCCCGCGCGCACATCCGGTAGCGCCCCGGGAGAGGCATATGACTCGGCGCGTCGAGTCGCAACATCGATCCGTCCGCTGTCCCACTCCACGAGCGCGGTGCCGAAGCGCTCGTGCTCGTCCACCTCGGCCTCGGTGTCGAGACGGGCGGCGAGCTCCTGGGCAAATAGCGCCCCACCACTGGCAAACGACGCCCCCTCGCCGCCCACCACAACGTCCAGCTCGCGCGGCTCGCGCCCCAGCAGCAGGTCGCGCACGGCGCCCCCGACCAACTCGACGTCCCCCCGGCCCGCGGCCACTTCGAGCAGCGCCTCACCGCCAGGCAGATGACGCAGTTGCTCGAGCACGACCTCTGGGGCGCCTACCGACATACACTCATTCTCGACGATCGCGCTACGCGGGTTGTGGACTCACCGCGCGTACCTGAATACCGGCGGCCGCCAGGTGAGCCTTCGCCTCCGGGATCGTGTGCTGTCCGTAGTGGAAGATCGACGCGCACAGCGCCGCGTCGGCCCCGGCGCGCAGGGCCTGCGCTAAGTGCTCGAGCTCGCCCGCGCCGCCGGAGGCGATCACCGGGACCTCGACCGCCGCGCTCACCGCTTCGGTCAGCGCGAGGTCATAGCCGTCGTTCGTGCCGTCGCGGTCCATGCTCGTCAGCAGGATCTCCCCCGCCCCCCGCTCGGTCGCCTCACGCGCCCACGCCACCACATCGCGGCCGGTGGCGGTACGTCCGCCAGCGACGAACGCGTCCCAACCATCGTCCTCGCGCGGGCCGTCGTGAGCTCGCCAACTGGCGTCGATCGCCAGCACCACGCACTGCGCGCCGAACCTCATCGCCAGCTCGTCGATCAGCTCCGGGCGAGCCAGCGCCGCGGAGTTGATCGAGACCTTGTCCGCCCCCGCGTCGAGCACCGCCTGGGCGTCTGGAACCGAGCGGATGCCGCCGCCGATCGTGAACGGCACGAACACCTCGTCCGCCGTCCGCCGCGCGAGCGCCACGATCGTGTCGCGCTGCTCGTGCGTGGCGGTGATGTCCAGGAACACCAGCTCGTCCGCGCCTTCACGGTCGTAGTGGGCGGCCAGCTCGACCGGATCGCCGGCGTCGCGGATGTCGAGGAATTCGACGCCCTTCACGACGCGGCCGGCGTCGACATCCAGGCAGGGGATCACGCGCTTGAGGTGCATCCGCCCAGCGTAGATGGTTGATCGACCGTGCCACATGTGGCACGGTCGGCAGGGCCGCATGCGGCCCTGCCAGGGACCGCACATGTGCGGTCCCACGGTGGGCGCATGCGCCCACCGCCTGGCGGCGCATGCGCCGCCAGGAACAGCCCCTACGCCTTCAGGACTTCCTTGGCCTGCGCGACCGTGAACCGCCGCTCGTACAACGCCTTCCCCACGATCACGCCCTCGAGGCTCGTTTCCCCCAAGCCCGCCAGTCCCTCCAGATCCGCCAACTGCCCGATCCCACCCGAGTAGATCAGGCTGCCCTTCACCGCTTTCGCCACGCGGCGCACTTCCTCCAGGTCAGGCCCCTCGAGCATGCCGTCGCGATCGACATTTGTGAACACGAGATCGGCAGCGCCGCGCTCGGCCAAACTGTCGACCACGGCCTCCGTCGTGATCTCCGTCGTCTCCGTCCAACCCGCCGTCGTCACGTGTCCGCCGCGCACGTCCACCGACACCAGCACGCGTTCCTTGCCGTGCTCTGCCAGCACATGCTCGAGGAGGCCTGCCTGTGTGAACGCCGCCGTGCCGAGGATCACGCGCGCGGCCCCCGCTGCCAGTGCGTCGCTGACCGCCCGCGCCGAACGCAGCCCGCCTCCGTACTGCACCGGCACGCCCAGCTCGCCCGCGATCCGCCGCAGGTGCTCCAGGTTCACCGGCGCGCCCGACTTCGCGCCGTCGAGATCGACCACGTGCAGGTATTCCGCGCCGTCCTGCACCCAACCGCGCGCGGCATCCAGCGGATCCTCGTCGTAGACCTTCTTGGCGTCGAAGTCGCCCTTCATCAGCCGCACCGCGCTGCCGTCGAGGATGTCGACCGCGGGGTACAGATTCACGCGGGTACCGCCGCGCGGCCGCACAGGCGCGTGAAGTTCTGAAGCAGCGCGAGCCCGTGCGCGGAGGACTTCTCCGGGTGCGACTGCGTGCCGAACACGTTCCCCCGGCCGACGATCGCGGCGAACGGCTCACCGTAGTCCGCGGTGGCCAGAACCACGTCCTCCTCGGCCGGCCAGGCCGCGAAGCTGTGCACGTGGTACAGGTACGCCGGATCCGGCAAACCCTCGCTCAGCGGCGTTTCCCGCAGCCAGCGCAGCTCGCTCCAGCCGATATGCGGCAGCTTCAGCCCGGGGGCGCTCAACCGCCGAACCGTCCCCCCCAGCAGCCCCAGCCCCGTCGCGCCGCCGTGCTCCTCGGAGCCATCGAACAGCAGCTGCATGCCCAAGCACAGCCCCAGCAGCGGCACGCCCGCGCCCGCGCGCTCGGCCAGCAGCTCATCGAGTCCGCGCGCGCGAATCGCCGCCATCGCAGCGGGGAACGCGCCCACTCCGGGAAGCACGAGCCCGTCCATCGCGCGCAGCCGCTCCGGGTCGCCGCTCACCTCCACGCGCGCGCCGACGCGCTGCAGCGCCTTCTCGGCCGAGCGGCGGTTGCCCATGCCGTAGTCGACAAGGCCAATGCGCGGCGTCATGCCGTCAGGGTGCCCTTCGTGCTCGGCACCCCGGACTCCGTCGGGTCGATGCTCACCGCTTCGCGCAGCGCGCGCGCGAACGCCTTGAACGCCGCCTCGATCATGTGGTGCGCGTTCGTGCCGTCCTGCACCCGCAGGTGCAGCGTCAGCTTCGCGGCGTTCGCCAGCGCGCGGAAGAACTCCTCCGTCAGCTCGTGCTCGAACCCCCCCGTCGAGCCCGCCGGCAGCTGCGCCTGAAACAACGTGAACGGGCGCCCGGAGATGTCGATCGCGCAGCTCGCGCGCGCCTCGTCCATCGGCACCGTCGCCGCGCCGTAGCGGGTGATTCCAGCGCGGTCGCCCAGTGCCTCGTCCAGCGCCTGACCCAGCACGATCGCCGTGTCCTCGGCGGTGTGGTGCGCGCCCGTCTGCAGATCGCCTGAGACCTTCACGTCGAGGTCCAGCCGCCCATGACGGGCGAGCAGGTCGAGCATGTGGTCCAAGAAGCCCACGCCCGTCTCGCGCGTGCCCGCGCCGCTGCCGTCCAGCCCGAGGGTCAGACGAACGTCGGTCTCGCCGGTCTTGCGCTCGATTGTTGCGCTGCGTGTCTCGGTCTCGGACATCTCTTCATTCTCCCTGAGTGAGCTGTCGTTGCCAGCTTAGGTTAGGCGCCATCTGCGGGTGGGTCGACGCCCACGCTTTCGGGCGAGCGGGCCTCCA
>Ga0182024_10006927_pt1 | contig 24668 bp, 19 predicted proteins | sample P32metaG_FD_120480 | JGI IMG/M metagenome (GOLD analysis project Ga0182024, IMG submission 120480) | Permafrost microbial communities from Stordalen Mire, Sweden - P3-2 metaG (Illumina Assembly) | ecosystem: Environmental > Terrestrial > Soil > Wetlands > Permafrost | place: Sweden: Stordalen...
GCTCCCGTTGGCCGTTTGGGCCGCAACCGGCGCTATCGCGGACAAGAGTGCGCCGGTCGGTTTCTATCTCTCGATACTGCTGTGCGGAAGCGGAGTCGCCATCCTCGGCTTCATGGACGACCAGCACATGATTTCCGCCGGGGGGCGTCTGTTGATGCTCGCCATATTCTCCACGATCGCCCTGCATCTCGATCCCGTGCTGGCCATCGACCGCGTGCACTTCGCCTCCTGGGGGTGGCTCGCGACTCCCCCGCTCGTGCTGCCGACCCTGACCGTCCTCGCTCTCGCCGGCTTTTCGAGCGCGGTCAACATGACCGACGGTCTCAACGGCCTGGTGCTGGCGCTGATCTGCATCTGGTCGGTGTGCCTTTGCTTTCTTGGCGGTCCGGAGATTTCGGCTGCGGCTTCGGCCATCGCTGCCGCCTCTTTTGTGACGATGTTGTACAACGTGCGCGGACGGCTTTTCCTTGGCGACTGCGGGGCATTTGCCATCGCCTTTGTCGTCGGCATGCTCGCGGTCCGTTCTCACAATACCGGGCGGTTGCCGCTCGAGACGGCTCTGGTCTGGTTCTATTTGCCGGTGCTCGATTGTCTGCGTCTCATTCCGTTGCGGATTTGGAGAGGGCGCTCGCCTTTCCGGCCCGACCGGGAACACTTCCACTACCGTCTCAGCGCGCGGCTCGGCGAACGCTGGGCAATTTTTGTGTACGCCGGACTTGTGGGATTCACCTCGCTGCTCGCCACTCTGGCGCCGCGGTTTTCCATGTTTGGCCTGATGGTCGCATCCGTGGCCTTTTTCGGTTTCCTGCTGGCGGACGGACTTGCGGCGAAGGGCGAAGAGAGTTCCGCCGTTGCGGCCCTGCCGGCAAACGTTGTTCCACTGGACAAGAAAATTGCCAGGGGACCGTGAAGCCTCGCTCCGCCTGGTTCGTCCACGAGAGGTAACGGAATGATCAAGGGCATCTGGAACCGCTATCTTCTGCTGGGGCTTGCCGTGGCGGCGATCAGCGTTCTCGTCTACGCGGTCGGGTTTTTCTATCAGAGATTTGTGAACAACCCACTGGATTTTGCAGCTCTCGTCTTCATCGTCGGCATTTACGCAGGCGCCATCTATCACCATCTGCAGAGGTCCGCAGATTGAGTGAGCCGTCGGCGGCCGCCGAGGACACGATTCTTCCGGGGGAGAGTCGCGAGGCCCGGCAGAAGCGCCGACTGGAGACGCGCACTGCCTCTGGTGGACCGCCCGGCGTTCCCGCGCGGAGCTTTCGCCACAGGGTGCATATGGTCCTCGAGGCGGGACGGAGTTCCGGGCGGGTCGGCCTCGCGTTCGAGATATTTCTGATCGTCCTCATTGTCGCCAATGCGCTCGCGGTCAGCCTGGACAGCGTGCCCGCGCTCGGCGCCGCCTATGGCCGGTATTTCGAATATTTCGAATATGTGTCGGTCGCGATCTTCACCCTGGAATACGCGCTTCGCGTTTGGACGGCACCCGAAGATCCCCGGTATGCGGAACGGCCCGTCGGCGACCGGCTGCGCTACGTGTTGCAGCCCTACATGCTGATCGACTTTGTCGCGATCGCGCCCGCCTACATAGCGCTCTTCGTGCCCTTCGCAGATTTACGGATTCTCAGGCTCTTTCGGTTGTTCCGGCTGCTGAAGATCGCGCGCTATTCGCCAGCAGTGACCACGCTCATCCATGTGCTCTCGCTGGAGCGCCGCGCACTTTTCGGAACTCTGCTGCTGCTTCTGTGCCTCATGTGCCTTTGTGCGGAAGGTATGTACATCATCGAAGGTCACGTCCAGCCGCTTGTCTTCGGCAATCTCCCCGGCTGCATGTATTGGGCGATCATTACGCTCACGACCGTGGGATATGGAGACGCGGTTCCGGTCACCGCCGCCGGACGCATTCTGGCGGGCGTCACCGCGATCATGGGGCTGGGTCTTTTCGCGTTGCCCGTGGGAATCATCGCCTCGGCTTTCGTCACGGAGATTCACCGCCGCGATTTCGTCGTCACTTCGAGCATGCTTTCCCGGATACCGATGTTTTCGGGCCTCGACATCGAAGTCATGAGCGAGGTGATGGTCGCGCTCCGATCGCACATGGTGGCGCCGCATGTTCCCATCGTCGTCGCGGGCGAAACCGCGACGACCATGTATTTCATCGTGTCGGGACTCGCCAAGGTGGCGGGACAGGGCAGGGGGCGGGGCGGCGGCGGGAATTCCACCCTGGGGCCGGGCGACGTGATCGCAGCCGACGCGGTGCTCAACGGCACGGCGTATGAGGCGACCATCTTCGCGCACACGCCCATGCGCGTGCTGGCGCTTTCAAGCCAGGACATCATGGTTCTCCTACGAAAGTTTCCCCGTTTGCGCCGCCGAATCCAGAAAACGACGGCCCAGCGGATCAGGAAGCTGAAGAGGCGGCGCACGGAGGAGGCGCCAAATCTCTCCGAGGAGGGCATGGAAGGAGACGAAGAGCAGCATGAGCAGCACCCGGCCGCCTGAACTGTTCGCCGGGGAAAAAGCACCAAGCAGCCATGAAAGCGCCTTCCGCCTCTTGGTTAAGACTCTCGATCGGCCCTGCCGGCCTTTCGAGGTGGGCGGGCCGGCTCCAGCGGGGTTTGCTTGCAGGGCGAACTGCGCGCCGCTATGTAGTACTTCGCCGACGGCGCCGCGCGCGCCAGGTATTTCTTACGATCGGGGCATGCGGTGGAACTTGCACAGACGGTAGATCAGCCGAACAGGGTTAACCACCTCAAGCGACTTGAGGCAGAAAGCATCCATATCATACGCGAAGTTGCGGCCGAGTTCCGCAACCCCGTGATGCTTTACTCGATCGGCAAAGATTCTTCCGTCATGCTTCATCTCGCATTGAAGGCATTTTATCCGTCGACGCCGCCCTTTCCATTGCTGCATGTCGATACGACCTGGAAATTCCGCGAGATGATCCGGTTTCGCGACGAAACCGCTGCGCGCCTGAAGCTGAAGCTGCTCGTGCACATAAACCAGGACGGCGTCGAGCGCGGGATTAATCCTTTCGATTCGGGGTCGGCGCTGCACACGCAGGTGATGAAAACCGAAGGGCTGAAACAGGCGCTAGACAAATACGGGTTCGACGCGGCATTTGGCGGTGCAAGGCGCGATGAGGAAAAATCGCGGGCCAAAGAGCGCATCTTCTCCTTTCGCACGGCCCAGCACGGCTGGGATCCCAAGAATCAGCGGCCGGAGCTTTGGCATGTCTACAACACGCGCGTGAGGCCGAAGGAGTCGATTCGCGTTTTTCCGCTGTCGAACTGGACCGAACTCGACATCTGGCAATACATCATGGTCGAGAACATCCCGATCGTGCCCCTTTACTTTGCCAGTCGCAGGCCGGTCGTCGAACGGGACGGATCGCTCATCATGGTGGATGACGACCGGTTGAAACTTGCCCCCGGCGAGAAACCGGAGATGAAGCTCGTACGTTTTCGCACTCTGGGCTGTTATCCGCTCACGGGCGCCATCGAGTCTCCGGCCGATACGCTCGAGGCGATCGTCACCGAGATGCTGACGGCACGTACTTCCGAGAGGCAGGGCCGGGTCATCGATCACGACGAAAACTCATCGATGGAAAAGAAGAAGCGCGAGGGGTATTTCTGATGACCGGCCCCACAGGCGCGCTTGCAACCTATCTCGCGGAACAGGAACGAAAGACGTTCCTGCGCTTCCTCACTTGCGGAAGCGTGGACGACGGCAAGTCCACGCTGATCGGGCGCCTGCTCTACGATTCCAAGCTGCTATTCGAGGACCATCTGGCCGCACTGCGCAAGGATTCGAAGAAGCACGGCACCACCGGCGGCGACATCGATTTCGCCCTCTTGGTGGACGGGCTCGAAGCCGAGCGCGAGCAGGGAATCACGATAGACGTGGCCTACCGGTTCTTTTCGACAGATCGGCGCAAATTCATCGTCGCCGATACACCCGGGCACGAGCAGTATACCCGCAATATGGCGACCGGCGCCTCCAATTCCGAGGTCGCTGTCATTCTCGTGGATGCGCGCAAGGGCGTGCTCACGCAGACCCGGCGTCATTCCTACATCGCGTCGCTTCTCGGAATTCGGCACGTCGTGTTGGCGATAAACAAGATCGATCTGGTCGGTTACTCGCAAGCCGCATTCGAGATGATCGCTGCGGAGTTTGCGGACTTCGCGCAGAAGTTAAACTTTTCCAGCCTCGTGCCGATTCCCATTTCTGCGCGGTTTGGCGACAACGTCATTTCCGAGAGCGGGAATACGCCGTGGTACCGGGGGCCGTCGCTTCTGGAGCATCTGGAAACAGTCGACGTCGAAGCCGGGCTGACGAAACTGCCGTTCCGGCTGCCCGTTCAGTGGGTGAACCGGCCCAACCTCGATTTCCGGGGCTTTTGCGGAACCATTGCCGGTGGCCGCGTGCGGCCGGGCGATCACATCGCCGTCGCGCAGTCTGGCCGCCTGGCGCGCGTCGCGCGCATCGTCACCATGGATGGCGATCTCGAAGAGGCGCTTCCCGGCGAGGCCATTACACTGACGCTCGACCGCGAGATCGATATTTCGCGCGGCGATCTTCTCTGTGCGCCCTCCGCGCGGCCGGAGGTCACCGATCAGTTCGCGGCTCACATCCTCTGGATGGCGGAGGACGAACTGCTGCCGGGCCGCCAATACCTCGTCAAAATCGGCGCCCGGCTGGTTCCGGTTTCCATCACCGAGCTGAAGCACAAGGTTGACGTGAACACCCTCGAGCACATGGCGGCCAAGACCTTGGCACTGAACGAGGTTGGCTACTGCAACATTTCGGCGGCGCAGCCTGTCGCCTTCGATTCGTACCTGGAGAACCGGGAAACGGGCGGCTTCATTCTGATCGACCGCTACACCAATGCGACGGTCGCTGCAGGCATGATTGATTTCGGGCTGCGCCGCGCGACAAACGTTCACTGGCAAGCACTCGATGTGAACAAGATTTCGCGGTCGGAAGCCAAGCGCCAGAGGCCTGCCGTTCTCTGGTTCACGGGTTTGTCGGGATCCGGGAAGTCGACCATCGCCAATCTGGTAGAGCGCACGCTGTTCGCGCAGGGCCATCACACCTACCTGCTGGACGGAGACAACGTCCGCCACGGCCTCAATCGGGATCTTGGCTTCACCGACGCCGACCGTGTCGAAAATATCCGCCGAGTCGCGGAGGCGGCCAAACTCTTCGTCGACGCCGGATTGATCGTGCTGGTCTCGTTCATTTCCCCGTTCCGTTCCGAACGGCGGATGGCACGCGACATGCTGCAGCCGGGGGAATTCATCGAGATATTTGTCGACACTCCCATCGACGTCTGCATGGCGCGCGATCCCAAGGGCCTCTACCAGAAGGCCAAACTGGGGGAAATCAAGCATTTCACTGGGATCGACAGTCCTTACGAAGATCCCGAAACGGCCGAACTCATCGTGACGACGGTCGATTCCGAACCCGCCTTCCTGGCCAGCCAGGTCGTGGACTATCTGAGGACATGTGGTATCGTGCCTTAGAAGGTCCCGTCGCCGATGGGGAATATCTTAATCAGTCGAGACGGTTACGGTTGACATGCGCGCCGCGCCCGGATTAAGTGCGGCAGTGCCGTTACAGTCATAACGCGGAGATTTTCCATGCAGCGGAAGTGGGTATCGTTTTTGGCCGGAGGAGCACTGCTCTTTGCGGCGACCGGAAGCGCTTTCGCACAGGGCGAGAGTGGCGGCGCTGCATCGTCCGGTGGAGCGACATCGGGCGGAGCGACCTCCGGCGGAGCTCCGGAAGCACCGGCTCCTGCACCTGCAGCACCCCCGCCGGAAGCTGCAATGGCGCCTGGTCCCGCGGCCGGCCCTGTGGTGGCAACCGGCATCTCCGACGAGGCCCTGATTGGAATCGGCGCGGCGGCGGTTGTCGCCGGTATCCTGATTGCCATCACCTCGGGCGGCAGCAGCAGCAGCACAAACACCACGCACTGATCTGGCGGCCTGAATCGAATTCAAAGAGGCGCGGGGCTATCCCCCGCGCCTCTTTTCGTCAGAGATCGCGAGCGACGCGGAAGCCGACAAAGGCCGAGCGGAGCTGGCCCACTTCCCAGAAACGAAAGGCACTGCGCGCGAAGGCCGGCGTGCTGTTGAACGCTCCGGCGCGCACGACCCGCCGCTCGCAATCGCCGCTGGTCCATGGCGCGCCGTCCATCGGCAGGTGCGCGCCGCGGTAATCCGCGTTCCAGCAATCGTCCATCCACTCCCAGACATTTCCTTCCATGTCGGTAAGTCCGAAATGGTTCGCAGGAAAGCTACCGACGGGAGTGGTTCTCTGGCGATAGATGCCCGGCGAGCCGTCGCGCGGGTAGTCGACACCGTCATAGTTGGCTTGGTCGGTTGTCAGGGCATAACCGGAATAATAGGGCGTTGTCGAACCGGCGCGTGCCGCATATTCCCATTCTTCTTCGCTCGGCAGGCGGTAGCGCTTTCCGGTCTTTTCGCTGAGCCACGAAACGTAATCCTGCGCGTCGTTCCAGCTCACATTGACCACCGGCCGGTCGCCCCGTCCCCAGTGCGCGTCGGACGGCATGTACTGCCGGCAGCCGCCGTCCGCTGCGCAGGCGTCCCACTCCTCGAAGGTCACAAGATCCCGGCCGAGCGCAAAGGCGGAAGGGATTTCGACGCGATGCTGCGGCCCCTCGGCGGGGCGGCGTCCGCGTTCGTCCGACGGCGATCCCATGACGAAGCTGCCCGCAGGGATCGCCATCATCTCGGGCGCTTCGGGTGCATCCCAGATCGCGGCGTTGGAAACGCGCAGCGCATTCGGGGGATCGTCGGTTCGGGGCCCTGTCATTGCCCCGCCGGCGTTTTGCCATCCGGCAGACTCGCGCGAATCGAGCGCAGCCATTTCCCTTCCGCCATTGGCATGGTCGCTTTGCCATCGCGCATATTCTGCGGCGCGTTTTCTGCGCCATGCGTCCACATCGGTGGGTTTTTCGGCCGCGGGCACCAGACCGCCGAGCAGAGAGGGTTGTCGCGCCGCGACCATTGCTGAAGCCGGAGGCGCCGCGACGCCGCGTACCGAGAGTAGATAGGCGCGCGCATCGGTGTCCGGCGGCGTGGCGACGCCTTTGCCCGGACCGGGTACGCCGAGATCGGCAAGCGTGAAGTCCATCCGCGCGTCATAGGTTCGGTCGATCTGATTGCGAAGATTTTGTTCCGCCGCGTACCAATCGCGTTTCACCTCTCCGTCGCGGCAACTTGAAAGTTCTTCGGTCTGCGTCGCGCCCCACCGGCGCTCCACGCACTGGTAGGGATCGAACGAGATCAGGAACAGCCGTAGGCGTGCATCCTCATAGGAAAGCATGACCGGCGCGCCATTGCTGCGGGTGTAGTTGAGCGAACACTTCGCAGCTTCGCGGTCGTAGGCCGCAATCAGGTCGTCGACGAGGTTGTTTCCCGTGTAGAGCAGATGCGTGGTGTCCCCCTTGCGGTACATTTCGACGAACCGCTGCGCGGCATTGCGCAACTCGTTGAAAGCGGTCTTGAGACGGGCGTCCCGCGAGGGAGTGGAATAGGTCTCCCAATCGCCGCTGGTTCCGTAGATGTTGCGGGGCAGGCGATCTGGTTCCGACCGGTTCTGAATGCCGGCCGCGAGCGCAATATCCACCGCCTGGGCCCGGTAATGCAGATCGGCGCAGTTGGAATCAACCATTTCGCCGATCTCTTTCACCGGATCGAATTGAAGCTTTCCGCCCGCCACCCTCGCTCTGACGTAGTCGTAATAGTCCAGTGTTTCTCCCTCGAGGGTGAAGGTGCCGTTCGCCCAGTCCTCGTCACCAGGACGCGACGCGTTGCCGTAATACTGCTCGTCGGAAAAGGTGGGGATTTCGGCATTGCGTGCGAGTTCGTCATGGCCGCCGATAAGCGCTCCATCGGCTCGGCGCGAATAGCCCACAAGCCGGACCGGACGCCAATCCTTGAACCCTGCGCCGGCGCCGGGGCTTGCCCGCGTGAAACGCAGATCGTAGTAGCCGCGCGTCAGCATGTTGTCCGGATGGGCATCGATATATTGAATGCGCCCATCGGATTCGATGCGGAAGACGATGGCGACGTGCCCGTTCGGATCATAAATGACGGTGCCCGGACGGATGGCATCGGCGCTGAGCGCAGCCGAATAGAAGTCGGGCGTCAGCGGCCCGTCCACACCGGGCCCGATGCGGTAGGAAGCCGAGGACGTGGCTCCCAGCAAAGTATTCAGAAGCGTATAGCCGCTCGTGCTGCCGGTCAGGACCTCGGTGCGTGCGGTCACGCGATTGCCGTTGCGCGAATAGCGGTCGTCGCTGGCCCCGCCCAAGGGTGCGACACCGCTCTCGTAGGAGAACGGTAATCCCCTCTTCCACGCGAAATAGGCGCGCAGCACATAGGGCAGGTTGGCGCAGTCCGAGCGGAAGGTGATGCCGGGCGCATCGGAGGCACGGAAGGCATTGCCGGGATCGTGCAGGCAAGCATCGACGGTCGTACAACCCGAATTGCCGATAGCGGCGATGAACTCCCCGAAGTCGCGTTCGTCCGCGTCAGTCCAGTGATCGAAGCGGACTATGTAAGCTGCGCTCGAGGCGTCGGACGTCCGGTGACTGCCTTGAGCACCGGCCGGCACTCCGGGGAAGATGGCTGCCGCCAGGCCGATCGCAAGGAAACCGGCGGGCTTTCGCAAACGCCGGATCGATTCTGCTACAAAGCCCATCAACATCCCCTGCCGTCCGCCACATACAACTTGCGAAGCCGCGCTTGGCTCCCGAACCGGCATGGAATGCCGCACAGGCGGAAAGACAGGTCTTGCGTGGCCAGCGGTCTGCCGCCCGCGAAAGCTGCTGCGGCAGCCTGTCGCCACAGGCGAAAAGACCGAATGGCTAATAGCCGAACTGAACGAGCGCTGTCGGCGCGCTATCGTACGATACGGCTCCGTTTCGCTGATAGTCGCGCAGAGTGTTGCCTGCGCCGCCGCCCCCGAAATAAGCCTTTATCGCGACGCTCCAGACGTCCAGGTCACGGTCCCCGAACGGCGGCACCACCGCCCCGTCGATTTCGGTGCGCGTATAGCCGAAGCCGACGGAAACCGGAATTTCCGGGAGGGGCAGCCACTCCACGAAAATGCCGACGTCCTTGAGCTGCGTGTTCTGGCTATCCGCCTTGGCGTAGTCGGCCGTCAGATCCAGCGCCAATGAATCGAGCGGATATCCCACGATGCCGCCGCCGGCATAGGGTCCGTCGTAGTGGCCGGACATCCAGCCGCCCTTGAGTTCCAGAGTTGCCTCCGGCGCCGCGTACCACTGTCCGAACCCGCCATAATTGGTGAAGTCCGCCCCTTTGCCGTTCTCGATCGAGTTCGAGATCGCATGCGCATCCGCGTTGAGCCCGATGGCGCCTGCGTAATCGCGCCAGTAGGCGTCCGCGCCGTAGCTCCAGAAATCCCCCCCATGCGCGGAGGCGCTGAGATTGTCGTTGTCGAAATCGGCCTGCAGGTTGAAACCGGGATTGCCGATCGAGACAAGCACCGAGCCGTTCGCGTTCCAGTCCCCTATGTGCTTGTCCGGAGCGTCGTAATAGATATCGCCGCCGCCGAGCGTTCCCGAGAATTGCAACGCGTCATCCGCGGACGCGTGGCCCGTTCCCAGAAGCACGCTCACCCCGGCCGCAATCAGCCATTTCGACGCCATTTTCGCCTCGCCCAATCGTCTGTGCCTCGCAACCATGGCATTTCGGAGCATCCCGTCCAATCCGGATTTGCGCGCATATTCTGCGCCTGCGAACGATTTTCCGCTTGAGCGGCACGCGGGGAACAGGCCGGCCCTCAACTCCCGACCGCCTTTAGAATCGCGCGGAGCGCCGGGGCAATGTCCGGCCGCCCAAGCCCGACTGCGATGTTGGCATGCAGGAAGCCGACCTTGTCGCCGCAATCGTAGCGCGCGCATCCCGTCCGAACCGCGTGAAAGGGCACGCGGCCGATCAGCCGCGCCATGGCATCCGTCAACTGGATCTCGTTGCCTGCGCCCCGCTCCTGCCGCTCGAGTTCGGCGAAAATCTCCGGGGACAGGATATAGCGGCCGATGATGCAAAGTTGCGAGGGCGCGTTCTGCGGACTGGGTTTTTCGACAAGGCCCTTCACCTCGACGATATCGCCCTGAACCCTGCCCGGCGCAATCACGCCATAGCGGCTGGTTTCCTCAAGGGGCTTGTCCTCTGCCGCCACGATCATTCCGCCCCCTACGGCATGGTAGGCCTCGATCATGCGCGCCATGCCGCCGGGTTTGCCGACGAGCAGGTCGTCGGGCAGCAGCACCGCAAAAGGTTCGTTGCCCACGAAATGCCTGGCCGACCACACCGCATGTCCGAGCCCCAGGGGCTTTTGCTGGCGCGTGAAGCTTACCGAGCCCGTGATCGGGAGATCCTCGAGCAGACTGTTCAATTCCGCCGTCTTGTCGCGCGAGCTGAGCAGGCTTTCGAGCTCGTAGGCATGATCGAAATGATCCTCAATGATGTATTTCCCGCGGCCCGTCACGAAGATGAACTGCTCGATTCCGGCTTCCTGGGCTTCCTCGACCGCGTACTGCACGACGGGCTTGTCGACGACCGGCAGCATTTCTTTCGGCACGGCCTTGGTCGCAGGCAGGAACCGGGTTCCCATGCCCGCGACGGGCAGAACGGCTTTGCGAACCGGCGGCGGGCGGGACATGGCTCTCACCTTTTTTCGGGGCAACAGCGCCTTTCGGAATACATCGCATGCCGGGCCCAATTCCGTCCACGACGGCATCGCCGCGTTGCCTTCCCACTACCTGGCGCCCTCCACAGTATTTCCCGGAGCGCCGGATGCGTCATGGCACGCTGTTCCACCCATACGAATATCTTCAGGTGGCGGGAATAAAACCTGTCGAGGTTCGTCCACTATAGAGTGACCAAGGGGGATTCATTCATGACGCACACAGTATGGCGTGCCATCTGCCTCGCCTCATGCATCGCGCTGCCCGCAATTCCCGCCACCGGCCATGCGGGCGGCTTGACGCCGCTTCACACTTTCACGGGCTATAGCGACGGAGCGACGCCGATCGGCAATCTTCTCTATCTGAAGGAGTTTCTCTACGGCACGGCCGAATTCGCCGGCACGACGGGTACCTCAAATTGCCCCGACGGCTGCGGCGTGATCTTCAAGATGAATCCCAGGACCGGCAAGGAAACCGTGTTGTACAGTTTCCAGGGCGGAACCGATGGCGCCTTTCCTTCGGCCGGGCTGATCTACAGCGATGGCCGGTTTTACGGGACGACGGCCCTCGGCGGCGGCCAGAAATGCTTCGACAGCACCGCTGGCTGCGGGACAGTTTTTCAGCTCGATCCCGCAACCGGCGTCGAGACGACCCTGTATCCGTTCGGAAACGGCGGCGTTGACGGAGAGCTTGTCCTCGCCGGCATTTCTCTGGTGAACGGCGTTCTCTACGGCACGACGTCGGAGGGCGGCAGTGGCCAGGTGGGAAATATCTATTCCTACAATCTCGGCAGCGGCGTCGGCACCAATCTGTACAGCTTCACGGGTTACGAAGGCGAAGAATTTCCGGAGGCGGGCTTGCTGAGCTTCGACGACACGCTCTATGGGACCACAACCGGCCAGGGACAAAATTACGGCTCGGTCTTCGCCTTTGCGCCGCAATCGGGCGTCGAGACGCTCCTGCACAAGTTCTCGGGTTCCGATGGGGCCAATCCGGCTGCCGGTCTCGTCGCCTATAAGGGGATGCTCTACGGCACCACCGCAGACGGTGGCGGACCGCATGGCGCCGGCACCGTGTTCAAGATCAATCCGTTGACCGGCGCGGAATCGATCGTCTACAGCTTCAATAGCGGGAGCGATGGGGCAGGACCAACTGCAGGACTGATCGTGGTCGACAAGATGCTTTATGGCACCACGCTGCATGGCGGCGGTTATTCCAACTGCCCGGGCGGCAGCGAAGGCTGCGGCACGATCTTCCAGGTGGATCCGGCCACCGGGCACGAGACGGTACTCTACAGTTTCACGGGCAAAAGCGACGAGGGCAATCCGCAAGCGGGCCTCGTCTACCGGAAGGGGGCCTTCTACGGCACCACCGCGGTGAACGGCGTGAACAGCTGCTACAATAATCTGGGCTGCGGCACCGTCTTCAAATTCGTGCCCTGACCGGTCGTCGATCGCACCGCTCGTTCATGATATGCGGCGCTTGTGCGCCGAGTGAAAAACCGCGGCATGGATTTGGCGCATTTCCGGAATGGCCGGAATTGCTCTGCACCCCCTGCGTTGTCATCCCCGCGAAAGCGGGGACCCGGTTTGTGAGTTGTCCGGAGAAGTCGGCGTTCTGGGTTCCCGCCTTCGCGGGAATGACAAGTAAAGGAGCCACAGCGCGGTGTACGAATTCGGCCACCCGGGATTCACACAGATCTCCTGCCACATCTCATAAAGCGCGGACTATTGGGGCAGACTCCAGTTTACGTGAGGCGTTCCGCACTTACATCTCGGCTGACGATGCGTCCGCCCCGCCCAGTTCGCCCGACAAGGGGCAAATTTGGCGCCTACTCGAAAGTCTGGCCGCGACGGTTAAGCTCCCGCCTCAGCTCTTTTATCCCTTGACGGCGCGCGGCGCACGCGAGAATCTTGGCACCCCTCTCGCCATGGACCGAAACGAAAAATCTGCGGCTGTGCCGTTTGCCGTCCGCATCCTGCCAGTACGCCTCCCAGACCAGATGCCGGCTCGCCTCGTAGCGCACCGTGTATCGGCCGACGCCGACGATGCCGCTGCTATTGGGCCGGGAGCGTTTCTCCCTGCGCCACAGCACATAATCGACGTCGGATGCGGATTCCAGGGTCCGCTCGCGCCAGGCCTTCGCCGCCTTCAACGCTTTCGTCTTGCCGCCGAATTTGCTGTCCGCAAAAGATTTGTACATGTATTTGCCGCGACGCGTGACGCCGACCTTCCAGCCGGCCGCGCCTTTTGGGCTCTTCTCCTGGCGGGCAATGTGCCGGAGAGCCGCGTGCATGCCTGTGCGTGGAGCTTTTTTCGAGCTTGTCCGGCTGCGCGCAGCCGGCCGCTTCCTTGAAGCTCGGGGGGTTCGGGTTTTCATTGTTGCGACGGAATTTCGGCCGGACACCGGGACATGAGGCGTTCCCCTTCGGAGCTTAGGCTTTGAGGGATGAATAACCTACTCTGGGGAATGTTCAAGCGGCCGTCGACCAGCCGGCTTCCACCCCGGTGTTCGAGCGTCAGTCGCTTCGTGCCGCGGCCCCAGCTTTGTTCGACGACCGCCGCGGGCGTCCGCCAGTTCGGATGGCAGGCGATCTGGTGGGCGACGTGCAAGAGCGTATCGTCTTCCACCGCCAGAACAATGCCGTGGAAATGACAGCCCCCCCAGCGGGACAGGCTCACAGCTCGAAGCTTTTCTCGTCCAGTACCCCCCGCCAGACGACGGTGCAGGAAAGCGGGTTCATCTCCGGTCCTGCTGCATCCGCGGCTCGATCCGTTCGGAAATCCTCCCTGAGTTGTCATCCCCGCGAAAGCTGGGGACCCAGCTTGTGATTTATCCGGAGATGTCAGTGTTCTGGGTTCCCGCATTCGCGGGAATGACAAGTAATGGAGCAATTTCAATCCAAAAATGCGCTAGCAGACATACGCCGGTGCCAGGTCAAACATTTCTCCGCTCAGCGGTGATCGTCCGCGAAGCCGATGAGGGGGCACCACAACTTCGACCTCTCCCCCCATATCACTTGCGAGTTTGCTCTCACTGCTTCGTGGCGCCGCTTTCGTTGTGCACGATCAGGCTGGAGACGTTCACCGGCTCGAAATCGTCGAGGAGGAGACTGGTGATGCAGGACAGATCATTGTCGTTCCAGCGCGCGTCGGGCGTGCCGATCAGCCCGCCGCTGTCGCCGTTGTCCGCGAGAATGATGCCGTAGTCGCGGAAGCCCTCGATGATGATCGCGGCCTGCGGGCTGCTGGCGGCGCAAGTGGGCGTCTGCACCGAGGCTTTCAACCGGTAGATCTCTCCTGCAGGTCCCGTCATCGTGCAGCTGGCGGGCGGCTTCTTCTGCGAGATTTCCGATTCTGTCGGAATCGTTCCGCCCCCCTTTTTCGTGCAGGAGCCCACGCCCGCCGTCTGCGTCGACGGCCACACCCAGTAATTCAGCATATGATTCAGCGTGAACCTGATGGGGTGGCGCACGGTGCCGTTGGGCGCCGACGGCGTGCCTGTGCCGATCACCTCGTCGGCATTCACCAGCAACGGCGCCACCGGCAGCCCGGCCGCGTCGGACGTGCCTTTGCCCTGCTTCGTCAGCGCGTTGTCGTTCGTGTCCGGCCACAGCGCGTTGGACGAATCCGTCCATCCCGGATTCAGATAAATCCCCTGCCACATCTCATAGAGTGCCGGACGGGTCCCCGGGCCGCGTGCGCGATAGATCAGCACATGCCGATCGCCCGTCGACTGGCTCGTGCCTTCTATCGGCGCGTTCGCCGGGATCGGCCCCGAGATGAAATAGGACTGGTAGACCGTCGTCGTCACAGCCACGTCGGGCTGATTATAAGGCACCGAGAAAGACGGAATCCCGTTTGGAAACGGCAGGTTCGAGGTATTGCCGAAAAATGGCTTCACCGTCTCCGACAGATAGCCGGAATAGATCGGTGCCGCCGGCGAATTGTCTACGGGCAGGTTGGTCGTCGCATAGTCCATCCGGTGATGGAAAATCGAATTCGCCGGGAATATCTTCGCGAGGAAGCTGTTTGCGCCGTCGATCGCAAATGGGATCTGGCTGCTGGCCTGCGCATTGGTACTGTCCGTCACGATGATGCGCGGGTCGTAGGTGCCCTGGCCGCCGATCTGGGTTCCGCTGATCAACCCGCTTGCCGGATCGATCGCCAGGCCTTCCGGCAGCGGCGGATAGTTGTCTGACGTGTTGAACGAAAATGTGTATGGCGGCGTCCCGCCGGTCGCCTGGATCGTACATCCGGAATAGGCCGCGCCCTGCTGGCCGCCAGGGCAGCTCGTCGTGGTGATCTGGAGCGCCGTTGGTCGGGACTGTGCGTATGCACACGGTGCGATGAACGCCACGGCCATGGCGATTCCGGCCAGAAGCAATCTCTTCATGCGATGGACCTCCCGAAGTCCAGGAATGGTATCATTTCTGCGGGCTGGCGCGGGCCACGTACCTTGGCATCGGGTTAAGCGAGTCCCAACATTCTGCGTCGAATGCCCGGTTTCGATGGGGAACGGGGTGCCCTCCCAACTGCCCCGCGTATGGTTTCCGCAATCGGATTCGATCCACTCGCACCGGCGCGTTGTCAGCCGCGGGCAAAGCTGGTTTTCTCGCGGCGCCTTGCAATCGGGACCTGCCCTCATGACGGGAATCGTGGCGTACGGAGCCTACATTCCGAGGCTCCGGCTTCAGCGCAAAGCGGTCGCCCAGGCGAATGCCTGGTACGCGCCCGCGCTTCTCGCGGGCGCGAAGGGCGAACGCGCGATGGCAGGCTGGGACGAAGACGCGCTCACCCTGGCTGTCGAGGCGGCCCGGGATTGCCTGCCCGCAAGCGACCCGTTGCGGGAACGCGGCTTCATCGATGCGATCCTTCTCGCCTCCACGAGCCACCCCTTTTCGGATCGTCTCAATGCCGCCATTGCGGCGCGCGCGTTGAATTTGCCCGAAGGGATCTCCGCCCTCGACGTAGCGGCATCGCAGCGCGGCGGTCTCACCGCCCTGATTGCCGGCCTCGATGCGGTGCAATCCGGCCGCGCGACGGCGCCCCTCGTTCTCGCAGGCGAGAGGCGCAGGGCGCGCGCCGCGTCCGCACAGGAGTTGTCGTTCGGCGACGCGGGCGCGGCCCTCAGGCTGGGACGCACGGACGTGATTGCGAAGTTCCTGGGCTCCCACTCGGTCACCATCGATTTCGTGGATCACTTCCGCGGCGCCGGCGGAGAGTTCGACTATGGCTGGGAAGAACGCTGGATCCGCGACGAAGGCTACGCAAAGATTGTCCCCGCTGCGGTTCGCGGCCTGTTCGAAAAGACGGGGGTCGCGGGCGCGGATATCGCGCACTTCATCCTGCCCTGTCCCTTCGCGCGAATGGATCGCCAGCTCGCGGCCCGATGCGGCGTCGATCCCGAGCGCGTGCGGGACAATCTCGCCGCCAACGTCGGGGACTCGGGAGCGGCGCACGCGCTTCTCATGCTGGCGCACCTGCTGGAGGAGGCCAAACCGGGAGAGAAGATTCTGGTCCTGCAGTTCGGCCAGGGTTGCGACGTGCTTTTGTTCGAAACCACATCCGCCATCGCGGGGGCCGCACGGCACGGGGGCGTGAGGGCCACGCTTGCGCGCCGAAAGGAAGAGACGAACTACCTCAAATATCTGGCCTTCAACGGCCTCGTGGAACTCGAGAAAGGCATGCGCGCAGAGGTCGACAGGAAAACGGCGCTCTCTGTCCTTCATCGCAAGAACGACATGCTGATGGGGCTGGTCGGCGGAAAATGCCGAATTTGCGGCACGTCCCAGTTCCCGCGGACGCGCGTCTGCGTCAGTCCCAACTGTCACGCGATCGACAGCCAGGACCCTCACAGCTTCGCCGAGAGCGAGGGCACAGTGCTCTCATGGTCGGCCGATTTCCTCACCTATTCCGCTGCACCCCCCAATCACTACGGCATGATTACCTTTGCCGAAGGGGGCCGCTTCATGGCCGACATCACCGATGTGGAGCAGGGTCAGATCGATTCCGGAAGCAGGGTGCGCATGGCCTTCCGCGTCAAGGATGTCGACGAGAAGCGGGGTTTCCGCCGCTATTTCTGGAAAGCGGTGCCGCTCCAGGTTCCCTGATCGTCGCGCCGTCGCGCGGGCGAGGGGCTGCCGGCGCTACCGGATTGCGCTCCGGCGGATACGGCAAGGCCCGCCATCAGGCGGGCCTTGCTCGAGCGACCAACTCGCTTTGTTTTTTTTTACTGCTGAGGTGGGGGCGGGGGCGGCTGGTCGCCCGGAGGCGGTCCTTCCATGGCTCCCCGCGGAGGTCCCATCATCCCTTCGGGCGCCACATAATGCAGCGTGATTGCGCCAATGCCGGCCGCGATGTTCAGGCCCGTATTGCCTTCGATGCTGAGGGGCTGCAGCGCAAAGGAGCGGTCGAAACCGCCCACCAGCACGTTGGCGCCGGCGCCGACGCCGGCGGTCGCGCTCGCCGAGGCACCGGCATAGGATCCGGCCAGTGCGCCCCGCTTCAGGGTGGCCGTCGGTGCGATCACGTCCCAGACCAGGACGCCGCCCGCCGTGTAACCGATATCCACGCCGAACTTCGAAATCGAACCCACATAGCGCTCGCCGTAACCCCGGCTGGGGGAGAAGTTGCAGTGGACGTCCTTCGACGATCCAAAGATGAATCCCCAGCCGCTCGCGACGTGACAGGTAAGAACGCCCACCTTCACGCCGGCCGCACTTGCCGGACTGCCCAGCGCCAGCATGGCCGCCAGCGCTGCCGCGCCCCCGGTCGCCGCCCGAATTTTCATCGCCATATTTTTTCACTCCTGGATTGCCGCAATGGCTGCCGCCTGCCGAAACGGAAAGGGCACATTGCATCGTGCGGAGTTGCCTCCGTTCACCATAGGGACAAACGCCTCGGGACGGCGCGCGGTTCCCTTCGACTTATCTTTTGACCGGCTTTACTGGGCGGCGGTCCCGCGCTAGACCGGATCCACCCCCTTTTTCAGGAGGTTTCGTGGCCACTGGCATTCGCGACAAGGTCGCCATTCTGGGAATGGGCTGCTCGAAATTCGGCGAGCGCTGGGAGTCCGGCGCCGAGGAGCTGATGGTCGAGGCCTATCTGGAGGCGCTGGAGGATGCGGGCCTCGAGACCAGCCAGATCGAGGCGGCGTGGTTCTCGACCGCTTTCGACGAGGTCAATGTCGGCAAAGGGGGCACGCCTCTCTCCGTTGCGCTGCGTTTGCCCAACATCGCCGTCACCCATGTCGAGAATTTCTGCGCCAGCGGCTCGGAGGCGTTTCGCGGCGCCGTCTACGCGGTGGCCGCGGGGGCTTGCGACATCGCACTCGCGCTGGGCGTCGAGAAGCTCAAGGACACCGGCTACGGCGGGTTGCCGGCACGGGAGCAGGGCACGCTCAACCCGCTCTGGAGCGCCAACGGCTCGGCGCCCGGCAATTTTGCGCAGCTCGCCTCTGCCTACCGCACCAAGCACAAGGTTTCGAAGGAGGATCTGAAGCGGGCCATCGCGCATGTTTCCGTGAAAAGCCATGCCAACGGCACGAAGAACGCCAAGGCGCATCTGCAGAAGGAGATCACCGAGGAAATGTGCCTCAAGGCGCCGATGATTGCCGAGCCGCTCGGCCTGTTTGACTGCTGCGGCGTCTCGGATGGGGCGGCCTGCGCGATCGTGACCACGCCCGAAATCGCGAGAAGTCTGGGCAAGAAGGACCTCATCACCGTCAAGGCGCTCCAGCTCGCGCTGTCCAACGGGCTGGAGAGCCAGCACAATTCCTGGGACGGGAGTTATTTCCACACCGCCAGGATTGCGGCGAGGCGCGCCTACGAAGAAGCCGGCATCCGCGATCCGCGCGCCGAGATCTCCATGATGGAGGTGCATGATTGTTTCTCCATCACCGAACTGGTTACGATGGAGGATCTGCATATCAGCCGCGAGGGCGAAGGTTGGAAAGACGTGCTCGACGGCTTCTACGATGCGGGCGGCACGCTGCCCTGCCAGATCGACGGCGGCCTCAAATGCTTCGGCCATCCGATCGGCGCCAGCGGCTTGCGCATGCTTTACGAAATGTACCTGCAGCTTCAGGGCCGCGCAGGCCCGCGGCAACTGTCCTCGCCCAGCATCGGACTCACGCACAATCTTGGCGGCTCGCCTTCGATGAATGTTTGCTCGGTGGCGATCATCGGCGCCGAGCGGGCCTGACCTCTCATCCGGCGCGCAGGTAACGGACGGCCTCGTCTCGCTCGAACAGATAGAGAAGGACGCGCAGCGATTCCCCGCGCTGGGTGACGAGTTCGGGATCGCGCTCCACGATCAGCCGCGCATCGTCGCGTGCCGCCGCCAGCAACTCTCCATGCGCGGCGAGATCGGCCAGCCGGAAAGCGGGCAGGCCGCTTTGCCTTGTGCCGAGCAGCTCGCCCGCGCCGCGCAGGCGCAGATCCTCTTCGGCGATGACGAAGCCGTCATTCGTCTCGCGCAGGGTCGTGAGGCGCGCCTTCGCCGTTTCGCCGAGCGGCGGCTGGTAGAGCAGAAGACAGATCGCGCGTTGCGCGCCGCGTCCCACCCGGCCGCGCAACTGGTGGAGCTGTGCAAGGCCGAAGCGCTCGGCGTGCTCGACCACCATGATCGTGGCTTCGGGCACGTCGACCCCCACTTCGATCACCGTCGTCGCCACCAGCACCTGCGCCTCGCCGCTGCGGAACTTCGCCATCGCCGCGTCGCGCTCCGCAGGCTTCATGCGGCCATGTACGAGACCGATCCTGTCGCCGAGACATTGCGCGAGCGTGACCGCGCGCTCTTCCGCGGCGGCGAGATCGACCTTCTCGGATTCTTCGACGAGGGGGCACACCCAGAAGGCGCGCTCGCCGCGGGCGATGGCGCGGCGAAGGCGCTCGACCACTTCCGCCAGCCGTTCCGCCGAGACGAGCCGGGTGTCGACGGGTTTGCGTCCCGGCGGCAGCCCCGTCAGGCGCGACACGTCCATGTCGCCATAGGCGGTCAGGGCCAGCGTGCGCGGAATGGGCGTCGCGGTCATGACAAGTATGTCGGCCTGCTTCTCGCCCTTGCCCTGCAGCTTGAGACGCTGGTGCACGCCGAAGCGATGCTGCTCGTCCACCACGGCGAGGCCGAGATCGCGGAAGCCGACATCCTCCGAAAACAGCGCATGCGTGCCGATCAGAATGTCGAGGGCGCCCTCGGCCAATGCCGTCAGAACTTTCTCGCGTGCGCTTCCGCGTTCGCGACCCGTGAGAATGCCGATGCGCACGCCTGCCGCTTCCGCGAGCGGCCCCAGCGCGGCGGCATGCTGGCGGGCGAGAAGCTCGGTCGGCGCCATCAGCGCCGCCTGCGCGCCGGATTCGACCGCGTTCAGCATCGCAAACAACGCGACGATCGTCTTGCCCGCGCCCACATCGCCCTGCAGCAGACGCAGCATGCGGGAAGGCGCGCCCATCTCTTCGCGGATCTCCGCGAAGGCTTCGGCCTGGCCGTCCGTCAGGACGAAGGGCAGCGCCGCGCGTGCGCGTGCGACAAGCCTTCCGTCGCCCGCGAGCGCCCGTCCCTTGCGGACCCGCAAGCGCTTGCGGATGAGCGCGAGCGCGAGCTGGTTGGCGAGCAGTTCGTCGAAAGCGAGCCGCGCCCGCGCCGGCGCCCCGGGCTCGAGATCGCTTTCGCGCTGGGGCGCGTGGGCCGCATGCAGTGCGTCGGAGAAAGGTTGCCAGCCCCGCGCGGCAAGGAACGCGGCGTCCTGCCATTCCGGCAGCGCGGGCAGCCGGTCGAGCGCACCGCGCACGGCCTTGGCAAGCGCTTTGGCAGGCAGGTTCTCGGTGAGCGGGTAAACCGGCTCGTGCGCGGGCAAGCTGTCTGCCTCTTCGGGCGCAACGATGTAGTCCGGATGTACCATCTGCAGCCGCGCGCCGAATCGTTCGACGCGGCCGCTGACGAGTCGCTGCGTGCCCAGCGGCAGCGTGCGCGCGAGGTAGTCGGTCCTGGCGTGGAAGAACACCAGCTCGATCGCGGCGGTGTCGTCGGAACAGCGCACGCGGAAGGGATGGCGCGGATCGCGGGCCGGAAGGTGGTCGAGCACATTGAGCGTAAAGGTCGCGATCCGGCCTTCGCCGGCATCGATCAGCTTCGGCCGCCAGGAACGGTCGATCACGCCGGACGGCAGATGAAACAACAGATCGACGATGCGCCCGCCCGCTGCCCGGTCCATGAGCAGCCCGAGCTTCGGCCCCACGCCCGCCAGCGTGCGCGTCTCCGCGAACAGGGGAAAGAGAATCGCCGGCCGCATGGCCTGATACAATATGCGAGCCCCGCGTGCCGCCCAACAGGACGAAATGGGGCGCCGGCGCACCCCGACAGAAACGCGTTTGTCGGGAATGATATAATCCCGCATTCCCCGGATGACATTGGGGTTGCAAGGGCGCGCGTGTCGATTCAGACATAGGCATCAGGAACTTATGTCGTCGGATCGAGGACAATCATGGCGCCCCCGGCGGGTGCATCGGATTTGGACGCTCCAAGGCTCGCTTTCGACCGCCGCCTCAAGCTGGAATTTCACGGCGCCAGCGTAACGTCCGATGCGGACTGCTCGCCTATCGTGAACTGGACGATGCTCTCGGCCTGACCACGCTCGGCGGTGCAATTTTGTCCGAGAGCCCTCGCGGCAGGAACACGCGGCACATGCTGACGGGTCTCTTGCGGCAATCGGTGTTCGGCCGTCTTGCCGGATACGAGGACGTGAACGACGCCGAGCGTTTGGCGCGCGATCCGGCGATGCGCTGGGGTCGTCGGCGGTCATGCTGTCGCCAGGCAGGCAGCATCGGCAAGCCAGATCGGACGCTTCGAGACGGAATGGCTCGCGAGCGACAAGAACTTCGCGGCACTCATCGATCTATCTGGCCGATGGATAGACCGTGTTCACGGCCAACGTCCGCCTAAGGCCATCGTGCTGGACATGGATTCCAGCGTCAGCCCGAACTATGGCGAGCAGGAGGGGACGGCGTACAACGGCCACTTCGGCTGCACCTGCTATCACCCGCTGTTCGTGTTCAACCAGCTCGGCGATCTGGAACGGTGCTCGCTACGATCCGGGAACGTGCATTCCGCCGATGGCTAGCAAGGTGTTCTGGAACCGGTGGCCGCGCGTTACCGGAAGTGGAACATGCGCCGCTTCTTCCGCGCCGATGCCGCCTTTGCGAACCCTGAGGTCTACGAGTTCCTCGAAGCCGAGGGATACAAGTATGCGATCCGGCTTCCTGCCAATCAGGTTCTTCAGGAACGCATCGCCCATCTGCTCAAACGCCCCGTCGGGCGTCCGCCGCACGAGGTCCGTCGCTTCTACGCCAACTTCAGATACCAGGCACATAGTTGGAAAATATCGCGCCGCGTCGTCGCCAAGGTCGAATGGCATCCGGGCGAGCTATATCCGCGCGTCGGCTTCATCGTCACCAACCTGTCGCGTCCAGCCGAACGGGTCGTCGGCTTCTACAATCAGCGCGGCACTTGCGAACAGTGGATAAAGGAAGGCAAGAACGCGGTGAAGTGGACACGGCTGTCGTGCTGCTCGTTCGCCTCCAACGCCGTCCGGCTCCAGCTTCATGCACTGGCCTACAATCTCGCCAACTTCATGCGGACGCTGGCATTGCCGGAGACGGTCAGGCACTGGTCGCTGACCAGCCTGAGGGAAAAGCTTGTTAAGATCGGCGCTAAGATTGTCACGCATGCGCGCTACGTGACATTCCAGATGGCGGAGGTCGCTGTGCCGAGCCAATTGTTCGAAGAGATTCTGCGGCTGATTGAAGGGCTGCGACCGAAACCGGCCCCAGTCTGAGAGCGTGGTTGTGCGGTGCATCAATTCGACGGAAGAAGTGTGTCTGAATGCCACAAAATCGAGCCAAAACAGCCTCTCGGGCAGTTTCTTGCCCGAACATGTACGCTGGCCGCAACGACAACTGCCTCCACGGATTCCGGATACCTCAGAAAAGAGCCGTTATCCGCTCCAGCTTTGGATCACCCGGGGAATGTCGGCTAAGGTCTTTAAGCAGGACACGAGGAGCGACATGCGTCAAGACACGTGCAGTGCGGCAGGGCGACTAGTGGGAAGTGCAGATGTCGCTGCCACCGGCCAGCCCCTTTCGACGAGAAACAGGGAGATGAACAACAATGATCAGCAAAATGGACCATCGGACACCCAAGTGGATGGTGCGCTCGTCGAGGGTGGCAGCAGGCGTGGTGCTTGGGTTGATGTGGCTGTCGCCACTACCGTCACAGGCAGCAACATACACGGTGCTCTACAGTTTTACCGGCAAACCAAACGACGGAGCCTTTGCCAATGGTAGTCTGGTGCAGGACGACGCCGGTAATCTGTACGGTACCACGGTCGGCGGTGGACCCTATGATCTGGGCACAGCTTTCAAGGTCGATACAACGGGCAACGAAACTGTGCTGACGAAGTTCGACTACGCAAACGGCGGGAGTCCTCAGCCAGGTTTGATCACGCACAAGGGAATTTTGTACGACACTGGCGATGCTGGGGGATATTACGGGAGCGGCGCCGTCGTCAAGATCAATGACCGAGGTAAGGTCGATTTACTTTACAGCTTTTGCTCCCTTGCAAAGTGTGCAGATGGTGTGTTTCCGCAGTACGGAGTGTCGCGAGATAGTGCTGGATATCTGTATGGTACGGCTGAGGAAGGGGGCGCTCACGGTCAAGGGCTCGTGTTCAAATTGGATTCAGGGGGGCATGAAAGTGTGCTTTACAGCTTCTGTCCCAATGGCGGGACTTGCAGTGATGGGGCGTTTCCTGTTTCGGGGGCTATCAGAGATTCTGCTGGCAACCTTTATGGCGCAGCGCAGCAGGGACCTAACAACCTACAGGCCTGTGGCAATGCTCCATGCGGAGTGATTTGGAAGCTCGACACGTCTGGCCACGAAACCGTGCTGCATGCATTCACTGGCGCTCCGTCCGATGGTGCAGAGTCGTACGGGCTGTTAGCTATGGACGGAATCGGCAGTCTATACGGGACAACTGTGTTCGGGGGCAACGGGACCGCATGCCAGTATGGTTGCGGAACGGTGTTCAAGATCGACGCGAGCGGCAGCGAGACCGTATTGCACAGTTTTACGGGCGGCACAGATGGTTCAAGACCGGGCGATCTGGCCCTCGTTCTGGACAAGAAGGGTAACCTGTATGGAACAGCTCCTGATGGCGGAGCGTATGGACACGGGGTGGTCTTCAGGTTAAGCACATCAGGTAAGTTGAAAATTTTGTATTCCTTCCACGGACAATCGGATGGAGGAGTTCCGCTAGCTGGTCTGCTATTGAAACAGGGCGTGCTTTATGGGGAAACTAACACAGGTGGTGATTTGAATTGCAGTGAAAGCCCGGGCGCCGGCTGCGGAGTAGTGTTCAAGATCACGCTATAAGCGCCGATTTGACGGGCTGCGACAGTGGCGCGATCGCGTAATGACAGCAAGAAGGTTAGTCGCGGTTTTCTGCGAAGTCCGTGAAGCCAGCTTTGCGCGGTGAGATTCCCATTAAATGAATCCCATGGACCAAACCGATTTCGATGTGGTGATTGTCGGTTGAAAGAAAGCCGGACCTGAATACCCCTGCGCCTTGCTAGGGATTGGGTATTTTCCCGCCCATATCGTAAATTTTGTCATCTTAGACAGCATATCCCATAATAGAGCAGCGTGATGTGACCTGATCTGCCAACGCGTATTGCGCGATGGATGTCGCTCCGGATTTACCGGCGGAGGCAGGAGTCCAGGCCGTCGCGGCGGACTTGCGACATGCGAAGGAGCAGCGTGGCGGAGCGGTGGGCGACGTAAGGGCCGGGACGGGACGCGCGCCAGTCGTCGGGATCCGGCAGCACAGCGACGAGATGGGCCGCTTCGCTCGCCGACA
>Ga0182024_10006928_pt1 | contig 24668 bp, 26 predicted proteins | sample P32metaG_FD_120480 | JGI IMG/M metagenome (GOLD analysis project Ga0182024, IMG submission 120480) | Permafrost microbial communities from Stordalen Mire, Sweden - P3-2 metaG (Illumina Assembly) | ecosystem: Environmental > Terrestrial > Soil > Wetlands > Permafrost | place: Sweden: Stordalen...
CGTTCATGCGGCCGCCGCGACGTACGGCTTGCCTCTCGTACTCAAAGCTTCGGGCGGCGGAGGCGGAAAAGGTTTGAAAGTCGCGCGAACGCTCGCTGAACTCGCATCGGCCTTCACGACGGCACGCCGAGAAGCGCAAGCATATTTCAAAAATGCGACGATCTATGCCGAGCGCTATCTTGAGAATCCCAAGCATATCGAGGTGCAGATTCTCGCGGATCGGCACGGCAACGTACTCCATGTCGGAGAACGCGATTGCTCGTTGCAGCGTCGGCATCAAAAACTTTGGGAAGAATCGCCGGCAAACATGCCGGCGAATCTACGCAAGGCGATACGGGCGAGCGGCCTGACGGCAGCTCGCGCGATTTCCTACGATTCCGTCGGAACCATCGAATTTCTCGCAACCGAGGATGCGTTTTATTTCTTGGAGATGAACACGCGCATCCAGGTCGAGCACACCGTCACCGAGATGGTCTCCGGCATCGACTTGGTTCGCGAACAAATACGCGCGGCATCCGGCGAAAAACTAGAATATGAGCAAGATCAGATCGCAAGCGCGGGACATGCGATCGAGATCCGAGTGAACGCGGAAGACCCCGCGTATGATTTCGCCCCTGCTCCCGGCAGCTTAACCTCTTACGAACAGCCTTCCGGCCCGGGCGTGCGCGTTGACTCCGCCGCATTTGCGGGCTGCGCGATTCCTCCCGATTACGATTCATTAATTGCCAAGCTTATCGTGGGGGCCCCGACGCGCGATCAAGCGCTAGCGCGATTACGGCGCGCAATCGACGAATTCATCATCCGCGGCGTTCCGACGACGTTGCCTTTCTTGCGCCGCCTCATCGATCATCCGCCCGTCGCGAACGCGACGTACGGCACGGCGACGCTCGAGGCATTCGCTGCGACCTACGCCCACGTCGATGAAGCTACGATCGCAGCCGCGGCGACGTCGTACGCCGCGCGCGAAATCGTGCGTGTGGAAATAGACGATCGCTTTTACGCGGTGCGCTTTCTCGATCTCCCCGGCGCGGAGGTCCGCCGACCCTACGCGCGCAAAAAAACGCCGAGGGAATCAAGATCAAAGGCCGTAGAATCAAGCAATGAGATCGCGGCGCCGATTCACGGCGTGCTCATTGAGATCGGCGTCGTTCCCGGCGCAAGCGTAAAGGCCGGTCAAGTAATCGCCGTCATCGAGGCGATGAAGATGATGAACGAAATCCGCGCTCCTCGCGACGGCATCGTGCAGAGCGTGCATGCCGAAATCGGCAAGACCGTTGAGCGGCATACGGTGCTTATCACGCTTACGAAAAATGGGGAACCATGATCAGCGACGCATCTCCGCGCGCAACGCGCACGCACACGGCAAGCGGCATCCCGCTACAGCCTTGGTACGGCGAGCCGGCGCCCGGCACGTTTCCCTTTTTGCGCGGCATTCGGCACGACGGGTATCGTGAACGCCTATGGACGATGCGGCAATACGCGGGCTTCGCTACCGCGGCAGAGTCCAACGCCCGCTATCGCTATCTGCTGGACCACGGCACGACCGGGCTATCCGTCGCCTTCGATCTGCCCACGCAACTGGGCTACGACTCCGATGCGCCTCAATCGCGCGGAGAGGTCGGCCGCGCGGGCGTCGCGATCGATTCCGTTGGGGATATGGAGACGCTCTTCGAGGCGATACCCTTGGATCGCGTCACCGTTTCGATGACGATTAACGCCCCGGCCGCGATTATACTGGCAATGTTTTTAGCCGTCGCGCGTCGCAGGGGCATTGCTTTCGAGAAACTCGGCGGGACGATCCAAAACGATATTCTCAAAGAATACATCGCGCGCGGCACGTATATTTTCCCGCCGCGACAATCCATACGTTTGATAACGGACGTCATGGCGTATTGCTCGCGCGAGGTTCCGCAATGGAACACGATATCCGTTTCCGGATATCATATTCGCGAGGCGGGAGCGGATGCCGTCGAAGAGATCGCCTTCGCGCTTTCCGACGGCAAAGCGTATCTACGCGCGGTGCAAGAAGCCGGCCTCGACGTGAACCTCATAGCGCAACGCATCTCGTTCTTCTGGAACGCCCACAACGATTTTTTTGAAGAGATCGCAAAATTCCGCGCCGCGCGAGCGCTTTGGGCGCACATCGCGCGCGATGAATTTGGGATTACCAACCCGCACGCGCAAATGTTACGCTTCCACGCGCAAACGGGCGGATCGACCCTCACCGCCCAAGAGCCGGAAAATAACGTCGTTCGGGTAACGCTCCAAGCACTGGCCGCCGTCCTCGGCGGGACGCAATCCCTCCACGCCAACGGCCAAGACGAAGCCCTCGCGCTACCCACGCGAGAATCCGCCCGCACGGCATTGCGTACGCAGCAAATCATCGCATATGAAAGCGGAGCAGCCGACGTAGCCGATCCTTTGGCAGGCTCTTATTACGTCGAAGCGCTCACCAAAGAGATCGAGCGACGCGCAAGGGAACTCATCGCCGAAGTCGATGCGCTGGGAGGGAGCATTGCAGCCGTTGAAAGCGGTTGGGTCCAAAGCCGCATCGCCGAAACGTCATATCGAACGCAACAAGCGATCGAACGGAAAGAAATTACGGTAGTCGGCGTCAACCGTTTCGCGCAAGAACCGACCGGCGCGACGACCATTCCGCTACATCGCATCGACGCCTCGATCGAACCGGAACAATGCTCGCGCCTGCGACGCTTTCGCGAGCAGCGAGATCTCGACGCCGTACGCAAGCTACTCGACGGCGTGCGCGCCGCCGCCGCCGCCGGCAAAAACTTGATGCCGTATTTTCTGGAGGTCGCGGACGCAGGGGCGACGCTCGGCGAAATATGCGACGTCTTACGATCCGTTTTCGGCACGTTTCACGCGCACGAGACGCTCGCGTGAGCGGCTACGTTATCGATCATGTCGCGATCGTCGTCGCCGATCTGGATACGACGCTTGATCTTTATACAAAAACTCTGGGTTTCGAACAAGTCTACCGTGAGATCATTGCCGATCAGGGCGTCGAGATCGTCGGTCTACGGGCAGGCGATGCAAGCCTGGAACTGCTGCGTCCGTTGAACCCGTCTTCGCCGATTGCCCGCTATTTAGGCGATGCATCGAGCAAACTCCATCACACGGCATTCCGAGTCGCCGACATTCGCGCCGAGCTGTCCCGCCTTAAAAGCGCCGGCGTGCATCTTATCGACGAAAAACCGCGTCGCGGCGCGCAGGGCGCCGCCATCGCATTCCTCCATCCAAAGAGCACCGGCGGCGTGCTCATCGAACTTTGTCAGTTGGGTCCGACAGCCTCCGGGACGCTTACCTAAAGCGTGCATGAGGCGGGGATAGAAGTCCCTTGGTTTAGACCCTACTGTTACATATGATATGAAACAGCACCAACCTTAGTACGAACTGACTTAGGACGTAAGCCCCAGAAGCGACAATGCCCGCAAAAGCATATGAGCTTCGCAACCGCGCATACGGTCTAAGGCATCTTCTATAATGGCGCTCTTTTCATGATGCTCTCTATAGGCGGATCAACGTGTTACTAAAATTGCCGGCTACGTATCTTGCTTTGGGACTATCGTGCTTTTTGGTCGCTTGCGGGAACAACCTTACTCAGACTCCGACGAACGGGCCGGACGCCGTGCAAAGCGTAGGCTTGCAGGGAATGCTCGCCGGCGGCTATATGACCCCCCTCTGCCCGCAGGCGGCGGCGGGAAGCGCCCATTGCAATTCGTACGCTCTCACCTCTTCAGGAATGCGCATGTTCAGTTCCCGGCTGCGCGCGCCAAGCGAAGCAAGAACGCGAAGCTCGCTCCTGACGTTGCCCTCGAACGGCTTCGGTCCTAGCGACTTTCAGACATTTTACGGCTTGACCGGCGCCTCGGCGACCTTCGGCAAGGGGCGCACCGTCGCGATCGTCATTGCAGGGGACGCGCCCAACCTGGAAGCGGACCTATCGGGCTATCGTCAACATTACGCTTTGCCGGCCTGCACGACCGCGAACGGCTGCTTTCATAGACTCGCCGGCAACGGCGGCACGAACTACCCGGCTCACGGCGGATGGATGAGCGAAGCAGCGCTTGACGTTGATATGGTCTCAGCTATTTGCCCGTTATGCAACATAACCGTGCTTGAAGCAGCGAGCGACGCGTTTTCGGATCTCGCGACTGCGGTGAATACCGCCGCGGGATTGCATGTTTCAGCGATTAGCAATTCCTATGGGATATCCGAAACCGGCATGGCGCAGTACGCTTCCGCATACAATCACCCCGGAATTCCAATCACGGCCGCCGCCGGAAACGGGAACTTTTCCAGCGTGCAAGAAGTGCCCGCGGCTTTTAGCACGGTAACCTCGGTCGGAGGAACGTTCCCCAACATCCACTCGGCGCCGCGGGAAGCCGTATGGATCGGCACGGTCGGATGCAGCACCATCATCTCCAAGCCCGCGTGGCAACATGATACGGGATGCTCCGCCCGCACGGTAGCCGATATGGGCTTTCTCGCAGCGGACATCGCGATGTACCACGACGGCAGTTGGTCCATAACGTACGGAACGAGCACGGGCGCTCCCGCGATAGCGGCCCTCTACGCCATGGCCGCAAGCACCGCGAATGACGCCTCGGGGCTCTACGCGAACGCGGCGCAGTTCTACAATGTCGCGATCGGGTTCGACGGCGCCGTGACCGGCGGGTCATGCAACGCACCCGCGGATCAGTCCACCGGCGTCGTGTATTCTTTTTCGTCCGTACGTAAGGCCATGAGCACATCCTATCCCTTGTATCTTTGCACGGGTCAAATCGGTTACAACGCCGGCACGGGCGTCGGCACCCCCAACGGTCTTTGCGGATTCGCATTGAATTGCGGGACGAGCGCTCCCGCCGCGACCCCGACAAACGCGGCATGTCCCCAGACGCCGGCGCTTACGACGCCCGCTCCGGCGCATATCGTGGAAAATCCAAACGGCGGCAACGTCGTCAATGGATGCGGGACGACGTCCTGACCCGAAAAAGCGGCAACATCGGACGCACGCCCAGATCGCCGCGTCCCGCGATGCCCAAATAGGTATAGATGCCGAACGCGTCCTCAATCGTGCGTAATAGTGAATAATGGTTGTACGGCGTCGCGTCGACGACGCCGCGCGGGCCATGATTGGTCATAACAATCGTAGCGATATGCCCGCCGCCGAAATTCGACGACGCGTCTGGCGTCACGCCGCAGCATCCTTCGCGTCCAAAGCCGTCATCCTCATCAAACGTCAATACGATTGCGGCATTTTCAGATGAGCGCCAAGCATCGGAAGCCATGATCGCGTTCACGATACGCTCCGCCGCAGCGTCGCCGCGACGGATGAGCCCGGCAAGATTCGCGTAGCGACAATCCGCGGGAACCCCGGCCGCGGCCGCCATCCCATGCATATCGTCGCAAAGATTCGGAACGATAAGCGCAAAGGAAGGAAGCGATCCGAAAGCGAGATCATGCCGTAACGCGTCAAATCCGACCAAATGCTGCGCGCGCGACGGATCGCGCTGCACCGATGCGAAGTTCATGAATCCGGAATGTTTGGAAGCATAGTACGGCGGCGCCTCGGGGCCGTCTTGCGCGGGGTCGGAGCCGATCGCCTTATCGGAACCGGCGGACGGGATGCTCTGGTAATAGCCCTTCCAAGTCAATCCCTCCGCTTGCAACTGCATTCCTATGTGCGGGGCATCGAGCGTGTGCGATACGTATCCCGGTTCGGCGGCGAAGCGACACGACGGACGCGCCGATCTCGGCAAACAGTAATACGCGTCGTCGTCGTGAATACCGAACGTGGACCCGCCGAGCAACGCGACGTAATTCGCCTCGCTGGGATGCACTTCGCCGTAGAAACGCGCGGCATTGCCGTACGTGCGCGCCAAGCGCGTCATCTCCGGGGCATCCGCTCCTCCGTCGATGCGCTGGAAATCCTTATTCTCATCCATCACCACGAAAATATGCGCGTAGCGCGGCACGGCGAGATCCTCGGGCGTGGGAGCCGAAGCGGCGAATGCGGCCCAAGGCAATGAACAGACAAGCGCGAGAACGCAGGACCAAGCCGAAACAGGACGCATGCGACGCTTATCCGATGATTGCCCGCAAGAATCCCTTTTCGCGCTCCAGCAACACGCGAGCGGCATCGGCGTCCACGCCTAGACGCCCGATAACGACGGCGACCTTCACGCTCCCCGCAGCCTGATCCAACAACGCATCGGCTCGTGCGTCGTCCGCCTCAACCAAAAGCTTCACTAAACGAAGCGCGCGGCGACGCAGCTTCGCGTTGCTCGCCGCGACGTCCGTCATGAGATTATCGTACGTTTTCCCCAAACGCACCATCGTCGCGGTTGAAAGCGCATTAAGGACGATCTTCTGCGCGGTTCCCGCTTTCAATCGCGTCGATCCGGCGAGCACCTCCGGCCCAGTCCGGACGACGATAGCATGATCGACGACGCGCGCGAGCTGCGCGCTCTCATCATTGCATACGGCGATCGTGAACGCGCCGAGCGCACGCGCGGCGCGCATTGCGGCAAGAACGTACGGCGCGCCGCCGCTCGCCGAGATTCCGACGACCGCATCGTCCGCTATCACCGTCGCACGCATCTCGCGTTCGCCCGCTTGCGCATCGTCCTCCGCCCCTTCGACCGAACGCGTCAACGCCGCCGCCCCGCCCGCGATATGCCCTTGCACCAGAGTCGGCGACGTACCGAACGTCGGCGGCATCTCCGCCGCGTCCAAAACGCCCAATCGTCCGCTTGAGCCGGCGCCGACATAATGCAACCGCCCGCCGCCGCGCAGCCGTTCCGCGATTTCATCCACCGCGTAAGCGATCGCATCCACGACTTTTTCCGCCGCTGCCTGCGCGACGCGATTCTCTTCAACGATCATCGCAACCGCTTGCGCGGAGGCGAGCATATCCAAGCCGCGCGCTCCCGCGTGCGCGCTTTCGGTTTGCGCCGGCGTCTCATCCGTCATCACGCATGCGTCTTTCCCCGTTCCACGCCCGCGGTCCGTTCGGTCGCGAACGGGACCGCGGGCCGTCCGGACTAGGTCCAAAGGGCCGGATTTTAGGAATTTCGACACTGCCTAGCCCCCTGGTTGTTCCCATACCATTGCGCCATGGAAACAGATGAGAAAGCATTCGGCGCCGCATGACGTCCTACGCCGTGCGAGCCGGCATCATCCTCGAACCAAACGGCGAGCCTGCGGAAGCGGAGGGAGTCCTCAACCCCGCTTGCACGAGAACCAGAGAGGGCGAATTATTACTCTACCCGCGTTGCGTGGCCAAAGGGAACGTCTCGCGTATCGGAATACTCCAAGCGCACGGTTCCCCTGAAGCTCCCGCGTTCATGCGCATAGGCTATGCGCTTGAACCTCAAGCTCCGTATGAACTACGCTCAGAACCGGGCGGCTACGGTTGCGAAGACCCGCGCGTGACGTTTATCAAAGATCTTGATACCTACGTAATGGCGTACGTCGCGCACGGTCCCAATGGGCCGCGTATCGGCATCGCCGTCTCGCATGACGCCTACGCATGGGAACGCTTGGGTGTGGTCTCATTCGCGCCCGGCTTGCCCAACGGTTTGGACAAGGACGCCGCCTTCTTCCCGGACCTTGTTCTCTCGCCGAGCGGCGTCTTATCGTTTGCTTTGTATCACCGCCCAACGTTGTTTATCAGCACGGAGGGTCTTCTCGCTATGCCCTTGCCAGATCGCGAAAGCACGCGCATCGCGTATATCCACGCCGATCCCGTTCTACTCGATCGCATGAAGCTTCTCGAAGTATCCGAGAGCGCGTGCGTGTTGGAGCCGGTCACGCAGTGGGGTCAACTCAAGACCGGAGCCGGAACCCCGCCCGTGCGAATAGACGAAGGATGGTTGTCGGTGTATCACGCGGTCGATGCGATCGCTGATGAGGACGGCCGTTTCCGCGTCAAATACCAGGCGGGCTTGGTCGTGCACGATCTCATGTCGCCGCACATAGTACGGTACCGCTCGCCCGAGCCGATCCTCTCGCCGGAAACGTTCGCAGAGTTACACGGCGTCGTGAATAACGTCGTCTTCCCGACGGCCATCGATGTACGCGCAGACATAGCCGCGCGCACGTACGACATTTACTACGGCATGGCCGACTCTCGTATCGGTCTCGTACGAATGGGCATTGCGGCAAGTATGACGGCGGAAGGCACGGACCTCGCGGCATAGTTTCGCCTGCTCGAAAGGGTGCAGGCCGACTGGCCTTACAAAGAACAAGCGAACCGTAGCGCCGCCGATGCCGGCTCTTCCTCGCCGCGAACGATCGTCGCACCCGGCAGATCAGCTTGCAAACGCGTATGCAACACGAACGTCAGCAAGCTATTCTCACGCAATAACCCGCCGCTCAGAGCAATCGTCGGAGAACTCTCCGCCAGATCAGCCTGTTTCGCGGCCGCGCACGCGAGAGACCCGAGATCGCTCGCGGCGCCTTGAACGATTTTGGTCGCCGAGCGGCTCCCTTCGCTCGCTAAAGCGATAATGCCGGCGGCAAGCTCCGCGATTCGCGCGACGTTCGGCAAAGACGCATCATAGACCGCCGCGAGCAACGCGTCCCGATCTCGCGCGCCGAACGCCTTGGCCGCAAACTCCGTCACTTCGTCCGCACGCATCCTTCCGTCAAAATCGCGCACGGCCGAACGAAGCGCCGCCAAACCGATTGCAAACCCGGAACCCTCATCGGAAAGAAGCCAACCCGCGCCGCCGACGCGCACGCGTCGCTCGCCGTTTTCGGCATATGCGATCGATCCCGTTCCGGCGATGAGCGCTACGCCGGGTCCCTCAAGAATCGCGGCGCGCAACGCAATGCGCGCATCATCTTCGACGCGCACCGTACGCGCACGCGGCAACAGCGTGCGCAAAGATTCCTCAAGAGCGTGCGCGACGAGATCGCGCCCCGCCCCCGCGGCGCCGACGAAAAGCGTGAACGCATCGGCATCGCCGACCGCTTCGGCGACAGCGCGAGCAATCGTTCGCGCCGCGGCGTCGATGCCGTGCGAAGTCGCGTTAGCCGGACCGGCGCAGCCTCGTCCCGATTCAACGCCGTCGCGGCAAGCGATCGCGAGCGTCGCGGTTCCCCCCGCATCGACGCCGACCGCTATGCCTTTATTCATGCGCTTTGAACCTCCGTCTCCATTTTTTGCAGCAATGTTCCAAGATCAAACGGCACGATAGCGCCGAGCAAGCTCGCTCGCCGCGCTCCCGTCACGCTGGGCAACCCGGCCGGACGACCGCGCAGCGTTTCATAACCGAGAATCGCGAACGCAATCGCTTCCTTCATATCGTCGTCGATGCCGGCCTCGCGCGCGGTTATCACGCGATGCGTAGGCAGGCGCTCGCGTAAGCTCGCAAGCAACGCGCTATTGCGCGCGCCCCCGCCGCTAATCACCATCCGAGCGTTGCACGCCGCGTACGCGTCGATATCGCGCGCAATGCTTTCCGCAGATAACGCGAGCAACGTCGCGCAACCGTCTTCCAGCGACAATGCATCGAGCGCATGCCGATGCGCGGCGAGGAACGTTGCGCCGAAATGCTCGCGCCCCGTCGATTTCGGCGGCAACCGCATAAAATACGCATCGGCCAGCATCGCTTGCAAAAGCGCGGCATCGACGCGGCCGGCACTCGCAAAACGCCCGTCCGGATCAAAACGTTCCGCATTGCCGGTGCGTTCGCGCACGAACGCATCCATAAGCATATTGCCCGGACCGCAATCCCAACCCCGCACCTCGCCCTCGCCGGCCGAGCGCGCAATCAGCGTAAGATTCGCGATGCCGCCGATATTCACGGCGACCGTCTCCTCATGCTCCGAGCGCAACAACAACGCGTCCACGTACGGCACGAGCGGGGCTCCCTGGCCGCCGGCGGCGCAATCGGCGCGCCGAAAATCGGCGATCACCGTCGCGCCGACCATCTCGCGAATCACGAACGGATCGCCGATCTGTACCGAAAGATGCGCCGTTCCGTCATGATACAGCGTAAGCCCGTGACCGGCAACGTAATCAATAGCGGCTTTCCCCGCAACCGCGCGCGCCGCGGAACCGAACGCCTCGCCGACATGCGCATCCAGCCTTGCGACGACGCGCGGCGACGGTTCGTTCGGCGGCAACGCGGCAACGATTCGCTCTCGCAATCCTGTATCAAACGGCGTTGTTCGCGACGCAAGCAACTCGAACGTATATCCCTGCCCGCGCGGCCGAATGGCAACTAGCGCCGCATCGATGCCGTCAAGGGAAGTTCCCGACATGAGTCCCAATGCTAGCATGCGTCCAACTCCGCGATCACCGCATCGCAGACCGCCGCGCGCAACTCGCGCATATCGGAACGTCCGAAATACACCGCGTTCGTCAGGAACACGACCTGCGCGTCGCGCGAGGGATCGGCCCACGCGCACGTCCCGGTGAAACCTGTGTGCCCGAACGTTCCGGGCCGCATGAGAGCGCCGCAAGAGTTGTCGTCGCGTTTCTTGAGCATCCAACCTAGGCCGCGCCCCAAGAGCTCATCCTCCGCCTGCTTTACGAGCGATTCGCGTACGAGTTCCTCCGGCAACGCCGTCGTAGAACGACCGTGCAGCGGCCCTAGAAAGGCCTCCGTCAAAAGAGCGACGTCGCGCGCCGATCCGAACAAGCCGGCGTGCCCCGCGACGCCTCCCATCATATCCGCCTTCTCGTCATGCACGAAACCTCGCACTCGACCTCGCCGCGCGTCCTCTTCCGTCGCGGGAATCTCCGCGATCTCCCCCGGACGCGGACGATACCCAAGCGTCCGCGCATCTAGATCATTACCAATATCCGCGATCAACGAGGACAACGAACGCCTCGTCGCACGTTCGAGAATCGTGCCGAGTGCGATAAATCCGAGATCGCTATAAATTACGCGCTCGCGGGGCGCAGCCGCCGGCGGACGCAACAATGCATATTGTTCAACCGCTTCATTGAATAGCGTACGATAATCCGCTCCGGATTGCATCCCGGACACATGGGCTAAGAGCATCCGCAACGATATGGGCTCGTGCGCGTCGCCGCGCCATTCGGGCAGGATGCCGAGCAACGACCCGTCCAATGAGAGACGCCCCGTAGCAACTTCTCGCAATGCGGCGCACGCGACAAACGGTTTGGTCAGCGAAGCCAAATCAAAGCGCGTCGTCACATACGTCGGCGACGATCGCGAAGAATCGGTGAAGCCGTAAGCTCGTTCATACGCGGCACGACCGGCACGTTCAATGCGAAGCTGGGCCGCGGTAAATCGCACGCCGAGCGCTTCGCGCACAACGGCATCCGCCCGCTCAAAACTCGCGCGCTTAAGCAATCGACGCAAAACGCACAGGCATGACGCCGTCGGCCTCGCTGCGCCCGGAGATCGCATCGGCCAAAGCGTCGATGCTTACTTCCTCATCGCCGTACGTGCATGCGACATGCCGCGCCCGCTCGAATAACATCGCATCGAACGGTTCGCGCACCGAAACCGCAAGCGCTTCCGGCGCGACAACAAGCAACGCTTCAACCGCGACGCGCTGCGCCGGATAGCAGTGCGCACGCCGCAATACGAAAATGAACTGCCGCCCCGCTTGCGCCCTCACGAGATCGACGAGATTCTCAAGCGCGTCGCTGCGGGGTTCAAGCGGCGCCCGATACGACTCGCTGCGAAAGCCTCGAGCGCGCAGCGCCGAATGCAATGAAGCATGATCCTCGTGCCGCCCCTGCGCTCCCTCGAACGTAATCCCCTCAAATGAGACGACGGTGACCGGAATAGCAGGGTCGAGCCGAATCGAGCCGCGCACCCGCGTCACGGCACGACGCGCAATCTCGCGCGCGACGGCCGCGCCGTCTATCTTAGGGCCGGGCGCCGCTTTCCAAGCGCGCAACTCCCCAACGCGCCGCGCTGCTTCTTCCAACCGGCCAAGCGAAAGCGCTCCGGAAGATACGGCTTCAACAATCGCGTCGCGCGTCGCGCGCGCGATCTCCAAATGATGACTAATCAGCACGCAATCGGCCCCGGCTTGGAGAGCGAAAACGGCGCCTTGCGCGGTTCCGACGCCGCTTGCGATCGCATCCATTTCCATGCAATCGGTAAAACACGCGCCCTTGAAGCCCAACTCTCCGCGCAACAGATCGGTAAGCACCGCACGCGACAGCGTAGCCGGACGATCCGCATCCAATGCCCGCACGACTACATGGGCGCTCATCACGGCCTTCGCGCCGGCGGCGATGCCTCGCTCGAACGGCACGAGATCGCGCGCGCGCAACGTCGCAAGCGACGTATCCGCCGCAGGCAAGACGATGTGGGAATCCTCTGCCGTCGCACCGTGCCCCGGAAAATGTTTGAGCGTCGCCGCGACGCCGCCCGCCTGCGACCCCCTCACGAACGCCGCCGCGAACAACCCGACGCGCACAGGATCGTCGCCGAACGCTCGGGCGCCGACCGTCGTGCTCGCCGGCTCAAGCGCTAAATCCGCACACGGCGCGAAGTTCACCGTGCATCCCGCGCGTCGCAGATCGCCGGCGAGCGCGAGCCCCGCGCACCGAGCAAGCTCCGTATCACCGCTCGCGCCGACTGCCATCATCGCGGGCATCTGCGTCGCGCCTACGCGCAGACGCGCAACGCGTCCTCCTTCCTGATCGATCGCGACCGCCGCGGGCGCATCCCCGCCTATCGCCGCCGTCGCCGCATCGACCAATACGCGCGTAGACGCGACATCGCGCACGTTGCGCGCGAAGAGCACGATGCCGCCGGGCGCCAAGTCGGCCAACGCTTCAAGCGGCGCTTCTTCCGGCGTCGCTCCCTCAAAACCGACGCACAACACGCTTGAGGCCAAGCGTTCGAGCATGCTACGGTTCGCCGCGCAAACGAATGATCTGCGCGAAATACGCTCCCGCCCGCCGGCTCAAGAAAACCTGTACCTGCTGACCGCGCCGAATATCGGCAATGGAATGATATTCTCCGCCGCGTTCGACGATGGTGGTACTAGGCAACACCATGATATCAATCTGCCCGCGCGGCGACCCCAAGAGCATCCTGCCGTGCACGCGGTCGACGAAAAGCACGCGTCCTTCGACTGAGCCGGCATCTCGCGCGCGTTCATGCGAGACGTGCTCGCCGCCGGGCGCATCCTGCGCGCGAGCGGGAAACGCCGATCCCGCAATCAACGCGACGAGGAATCCCAAAAAGACTACCGAGTTCGTACGCATATTCCTCTTCCAACGCTTCTTTCGTTATGAAAGCGTTCCGTCCACGCGCGCATGATACGCCGCTCGAGCGGCTTGCTTCTCCTTCTCATCGGCCGCGCGCGTGCGAGCCGCGAGTTCGCGCACTTCGCGCACCGCCTCGTCAGTCGGAACCTCGCCTCGAACGGCCAATCGCAGCGCGATGAATGCTTCGTCCGCGGCGCGTATCCCCACTGCGGAGAGCGCACGATAAAACGGCGCTGCGAGAGCTTGCGGAGAAGGCTGCGCCAATAAGCTTTTCACAAGACGCTCTTTTGGGATCGCTTCGCCGAGCAGATAGCGATCCAATAATTCGGAACTCACGCGAGAAGCCTTCGCACGTCCCAGGACGCAAGCCTCCGACGTGGAATAGACGGCGGTCGCCTCTTGCGAGGTAATCCGGTCCCGAGTAGCTCAGCCGGTAGAGCAGCTGACTGTTAATCAGCGGGTCGTTGGTTCGAGTCCAACCTCGGGAGCCAAAAGTTCCTCGTCACGCACGTCGCTATGCGTATGCAAGCCCCTTATCTTCATTTAAGAGTCGAACTTGTGAAGACCTCAGAGTACCTGTCGTGACGTGCTTCGTTAGCAGATCGGCAGCAAGTTTTGATGTTTGCTTGTTTGATCGGGCCAGATTCGAGGCTTCACAGCGGCTTTAGAGAGGATGCGCCTCCCGCTTGGATGCTCACTTGAGCTGTGCGGCGAAAGCGAGGTAGCCCGCATGCGTTACCGTCGCGGCAAATCGGAGGATAGCATGAAACCCATCGAGATAAAGCTCACAATCGGCAAGGAAACGAAGGGGACGTACCGCTACGAAACCGCCGAACCGGATGCCGTTGTTTCGACGCTGTACGTTCGCAAGAGCGCCGTTGGGGAAGGAAAGCCGCCGCAGGCAATTCGGCTCGTTGTTGAGGCAGCAGAGGAGTAGCGAGACGGACGGCTAGTCCCTTCGGATGGCGGCGGCGCTTCACCACCATCCAAACGCGGGAGACGCGCTATGGATGGAGCACTGCGCCGCGTTTTGGTAGAAGTAGCCGCGACGGTATTCACGCTTCCGTCGTCGGAGCGCACTTCTATGACGTACTGTCCAAGAACCCCGCGTTGGATTGCCATCCGGGCTTCGCCGCCCGATAGCCCATCGACTGTCGCAACACGGCCGGACACGCTTTCTTTACCGGATGTCGGAGTTGCTTGGCCCGATCCGTTCATAAGCAAAACTGCAAGAACAACGGGTATGAGTACACGATTATTCACAATCTGTCTCCCCTTGCTTATGCCGAGCGATCAGATTTCCGACCCACGCGGCGCCTAGGATAGACCGCGCACGCATCATCGGCCTCCCATGGGCCCTTCATGCCCTCTAAATAGGGGGGCTTGAGGACGTAAAGTCCCGCATCTCTTTCCGCTCGGACCCACGTCCTCTCATCAATGATTTCGTATGCTTGCACGGAGCCCGCTAGTCGCTGTGAAACCGGTGTATGAACAGCATCTTTTTCGATTCCGAACTCTCCGACCGCAAACGCCTAGATCTCCTCTATGTAGGAAATCTTTTCGTGTTTGCTCCCAGGCCCGCGACGCTCGCGCTCCGCGATCATGCTCGCTCGATTATCCTCGAGGTATGCGGCGGTATCGACCCGCTCCGCTTGCAAGAAGAAACGGATACGCCTACGTTTGAAGCCGTCATCGGGACGATCACCCGCGCGTTTACCCGCAATCCGCGCTCTAGAGTACTCATCCGCAACCTACTCGCGGAAGCCCGCTGCGATCCGGAACGGACGTATCTAGACGTTCCCCGCCTGCACGTCGCTCAAGCGCGGCATCCGCGCCGCGACACCTGGCATGCCGCTCCACCCTCGCAAATCAATTGGCGCACGGCAATCTACGATTTCGTCGGCGATAACGGCATCGCGATTCATGCGAACTATTGGACGCAGGCCGTCGCGAACGATTCCGAGCACTTCGACTACTACGATCGGCACATGCTCCGAAAGCCTATGGCGCAAGAGCCGCTCAAACTCAACCCGCACGTACGCTTGCTCCCCGAATCCGCGGAACTCATTCTCTCTTCCGGCGCGCATCTCACCTCGATGATCCCCGACGCCGGCGAGCAAACGCGTTGGAGCCTCGATTTCAGCACGATCAATATCGACGACGTCATCGCGCATCGCGGCGCACGCAATACGGACGCGCGCCCAACCGGCACCTCGCTACGCGAGTTCGCGCAAGCACGCGACGGCAGGCGCCTGCCCGAGGAACTCGTCCGTGAATATGACGGCGGCCCCTTCAACGGCAGGGTCGTCTTCACGCCCTCCGCCATGCCGACCGCGAACTAACGCTCGCGGGACTGCGTTTAACGCTTACGGGACCTCGTTTTTTTGATCACTTGGATTAAGGAATAAGGTAGCCGAACGGCGTAGAACGCCTTCCCATAGAACCCCTCCTCGTATGGGACTAAAGGTACCTCTAAACTACGCCGGGAGACGGGTCCATTCGTCCCTAGTAGTCGATATAGTAACAAAGATGCAACTGGTCGCGTTCGTACTCATTGCCGTCCTCGCGCTCCCCGCTCCTCCGGCAACGGCGAGCGCGGACTACCGCGTCCATGCGGGCGACGTGCTCAACGTACAAGTGTTCGGCGAACCGGCGCTTTCTCAAGCGACGACCGTTCTCTCCGACGGTTCGATCGTGTACCCGCTCATCGGACGCCAAAATATCGTAGGAAAGACGCTCGGCGACGTTGACGGGCAGATTACTCGCGCCCTGTACGGGTATATGCACGATCCGATCGTCAGCGTTTCCGTAACCAGCGAAGGGCAATTAAACATTTTGATTCTCGGCAACGTCAAGACGCCCGGCAAGTACATTCTTCCGCCCGATAGCCGCCTTACCGACGCGATCGCCGCCGCAGGCGGAATCGGCACGATCGAGCGCGAGTATCCGTCGGCTCGCCTATCAATCGGCGCGCAAGCGCTCCAAACCATCCCTTTACAAAAGCTCTTACGCGACGGCGACCTTACCCTCAACCTCCCATTGCAAAACAATACCGTCGTGTACGTCCCCACCCCCGCGACCATTCGCGTGCGCGTTATGGGCGCGGTCGATAAACCCGGCGATATCGATATCGACGAAGGCGACCATCTCTCCATGGCCGTCGCCAAAGCGGGAGCGAGTTCCAACAGCAACCCTGATCTCAACCATGTGCACGTCACGCGCACGGAAACGACGGGGGCGACCGCAAGCTTTGAAGTAAACCTTTACCGCGAGCTGCAAGCAGGAGATTTGCGTTCCGATCCGGTGTTGCAAAAAGGCGACATCGTCTTTATTCCGCAAGCACGCCGCCATGACTCCGGCGGCGCGGGAGTCCTAAGCACATTACGAACAATCTTCATACCCTACTAAACTAAAACGCACCGATTCTCAAAGGAATGCGATGTATCAACTCACCGGCGAACATGCCAAACAAGCGACTGCTCCGGAAACCGACTGGACGACATGGTCGGCCGTCATCGCGCGGCATCGCAAGCTCGCACTCGGCGTCGCCGGCGGATTTTTCGCGTTAGTTTTCTTACTCACGATCCTCACGCCGCGAACGTATACGACCGAAGTGAAATTCATCGCGGGCGGGCACGGCGGCTCGGACTCCTCAAGTTCGTCGACCTCAGGGCTGCCGTTGCTCAACGCGCTCTTAGCCGGCTCCGGCGCGGAATCCGCACAGACCTACGCCGAACTTTTCCAAGAAACGTCCACCGCCTCGAAAACCATCGAGGAACTGAAACTCAATATGCAACCGGCGCAGCTGCTCGCGCACGTCAAAGTGAAGCCCATCACGGACACCGCCATCGTCGGCGTTTCCGTCTCATGGAACAACGCGCAGGAATCCGCGCGCATCGCCAACGCCTTGGCAAAGGCGTTTATCGATTACCGACACGATATGGTGGCAGACCAGGCGCAAGTCGCATTAGCCTATCTCGCCGCGCAACTTCCGCAAGCGGAAGCAACGCTTCATCAAGCGACGACTTCTTTAGCCGAGTACGAAACCTCGCACAAGATCGTCGACATCTCGACGCAAACGCAACAGAGCCTCACCGCGATCAGCGCTCTCGAAGCTAAGCGCGCAGAGGCGCAAGTCGACGAACGCCAAGCCGGCGCCCAACTTTCAAGCGTGCAAGCACAACTCGCCGGCACGCCGCCGACGGTCGCAGGAGGTCAACAATACGAACCCAACCCCGTGCTGGCGCAACTGCAAACCCAGCTCGCGCAAACGACGATGCAACTACGCACGGCCCAAGAGCATTACACCGACCGCCATCCGACCGTTATTGCCCTCAAGTCGCAAAAAACTCAACTTGAACGCTCAATCGCAGGGCAAACAAGTACCATCGTTTCCTCGCAAAGCACGGTATCCAATCCTCTATACCAACAACTTCAGCAGCAAGAGGCGACGCTTCGCGCTCAGGTAGCCTCGTATCAAACGCAAGGCGATACCCTCACGCAACAACTCGCGGCGTTGGAACCTTCCCTCAAGGAATTACCGGACCAGGCCGCCGCGCTCACGGCGCTGCAACGCCGCGCCAAACTCGCGCAAGACGTCTACGACGAACTACAGCGCAAGAACGGCGAGGCAATGGTCGCGCGTTCCTCCGCCCTCAGCGACGTCTCCATCGTGCAACCCGCGAGCGCCGATTACGCAACCGTCAAACCCAATACCCTGCTCAATCTCCTGCTCGGCGGTTTTCTCAGCATTACCCTCGGCATCGGCGCAAGTTTAGCCGCCGAGGTGCTCGATAAACGCATCCACGGCACGCAAGACGTCGAGCAACGCCTCTCCTTACCGGTTCTGGCTTCCATCCCGCTGGCCGGGCCCAAACAGATCGCGGCGCTACCGTGGCTGCAATCCCTTTCGATCGAATCATACTTCCAGTTCGTCACGGCGTTGCGCTATGCGTCCAGCACGCGCTTAAAAACCATCGCCGTCACCAGCGCCTTGCCCGGCGAAGGCAAATCGACCGTGGCCGTAAGCACCGCAATTGCTCTGGCGGAAACCGAACCGCGCATTCTCCTAATCGATGCCGATCTGCGACGCCCGCTCCTCCATGCGAAACTGGGCATCCGCCCCACGTTCGGCCTCTCTGATTACTTAGTCGGCAAGGCGAGCTACGAGGATATTATCCATACCACCAAACATCCCGGTCTCGATCTCCTCGCCGCCGGAACGCGAACGGCGAACTCGTACCGCCTATTGCAATCCGAAGAATTCAAAACATTGCTCGACCGCGCCGGCAAATCGTATGCGACGATCATCATCGACACCCCGGCCATCGAACCGATCATCGACGCCGCGGTCATCGCCTCGCGCGCCGACGGAACCGTCATGGTCATCGCAGCCGGCGAAACAGATTCCGAAACATCAAAACGGGCGCTAGGCAAACTGCACAGCGCCGGCGTACGCAACATCTTGGGCGCGGTGCTCAACAAGAGCAATCCGCAAAAGGAAACCAATTTCAATCCCTACTATCTCGACGTCGACGAACGCCAAGCACTGACGTAACGGCACGCATGCGCTACAGAATCCTCATTCTTGAATCCCAAACGCTCTTCGGCAAAGCTCTGAGCGCGCTCTTGGCGTTCGATGAGGAATTGGATGTCCTCGGAGACGTGCGCGGCGTTGCCGAGCTGCAAGCATACGATCCCGCTCCGGACGTCCTCATCCTCGACCTTGACAACCATTCCGAGCCTATCCGCAACCTCATTGAAGCCGTTCGCGCCGCTTTGAGTTCCGCACGCCTGTGCGCGATAGCCGAACATCTCAGCCCCAACGACATCGAACGCTGCCTGGAGGCCGGCATCGGCGGCTTGATTCTCAAAGACGTGTTGCCGGCGGAATTCATTCGCGCCTTGAAAATAATCGCGCAAGGAGAGGCCTACGTAGACCCGCGCGTCGCCGGATCGCTTTTGCGCCGCCAAGCTTCCGCAAGCATCGCGGTTGCGCTAACGGCACGTGAAACCGACATCATTCGCCTCGTTGCCCAGGGGCTCTCAAACAAGGAAATCGGCTTGCGCCTCACGCTTTCGGGAAAAACCGTGAAAAGCCACCTCGGGCGCATCTTTGCCAAACTCAAAATCAGCGGACGGACCCGCGCGGCCATTCAAGCCCTCAAAACGGGCCTTGTTTAAGCGCCCCCGACGTCCGGAAAGCCGCTCTAGCCCCCGGTCTTAAGCCGATTGGCCGCGCTCCTGAGGACCTCCAATCCATTCCGCTTCGAGCGCGCGTGCAGTACTATACGGCTATGAGCTACGCAAATATAAACCGCATAGCAGTAATTGAGCCGCAAGAACTTTTTATCGACTATCTCGTCCAAACACTGGAAGCGGGCGGCTTACAAGTCGTTTCCGCGACCACGAAGATGGAAGACGCCGAACTTGCGGCCCTCAAGCTGAATACCATCCTCATCGACATCGCCGGCTCCGACGCAAGCGCTTTTGCGACGCTCGGTCGCATACGCAAGGCCGCTCCGAACGCACGTCTGGTCGTTTTCGGAGGAAACAGCAGTTCGGCTTGGCGAGCCGGAGCCTGGGCCCGGAACGTGAACGCTCTCCTAACTGAAAACGACGGCCCAACGGACTTTGTAGCCGCCGCCAGGGCCGCCTAGAGCTTTTAGGACGCTAGGCAACGCTACTTCGTCCAACCCAGGACCCTGGCCACCAACTCCGCACGATTGCGGCTGGCCGTCTTCGCCAGCATGCGCTTGACGTGATCGTTGGCCGTTGAACGCGCGATGTTTAGGCGAACCGCGACGGCGGGCGTATCGCACCCTTCCAACACTAGAGCTAATACGTCAAGCTCACGCGGCGAGAACGAAAAGCGCCGACGTGCTCCTTCAATGGCATTGCGCGTCTTGATCCTCTCGATGGTGACGGCGAACCCCGCGGTACCCACCAAGGGCATGATCCGCACGGCGGCAGCCGGAGCCACGATCGCAAGAGCGGCCCCGTTTTTCGGCAACGCCGCAGCCCAAGCGACCGTCGCCTCGCGTACGGCGGTCTCCACCTCGAGGTTTAGACGCAATGCTTGATCCGGCGGCCTTCTGGCGGGGACGAAGCTCCGATCCACCTCCGCAGGCAACCAGTATGAAAGCACGCGGTACCCTTCGTCCAAAACGTAGAGCGCCGGCAACGCGCGTGCCTGGAGGAAGTCGTAGACGCTTCCTTCGGATTCTTTTTTGTCTTTAACTGTATCCGTCATTTCAATTCTTTTACGTTTCCAATGCCCTAAATCCCTAAACCGGGGGGAAGCCGTTTGACCCGTCTCAGGGTATAAATGCAGTAGGTTTCATACGCTGCAGAATTCTCTATATAACCCATCGGCCGTTTCTCCTCATTGCCGTTAGGTCGAAGGAAACAAATCTCATGCCGCACGCGTCTATCCGGGTCGCCGTAATCGAGTCCCAAGCGCTCTTCGCCAAAGCTCTGTGCTCCATCTTTACGAACGAGGCGGAAATCACCATCGCAGGCGAGTATCGCGCCCCGGTTGCCGTGCAACTTACCGCATCGCATCCAGACGTTATCTTGCTTGACGTCGACGGACAAACAGATGACATAGGAGAGATGATTCAAGCATGCTCAAGCGCCGTTCCGGGCGTACGCGTTTGCATCCTCTCGATGCGCGTAACGCCTGAGATCATGCAACGCTGCTTAGGCGGCGGCGCCGACGCATACATCGTCAAAGACATCTCGCCCGCGGAGCTGACCAAAGCCGTCAAGTCGGTGTTCGCCGGCGAAACGTACGTCGATCCGCGCGTGGCGGGTTGCCTGTTGCGTCGTCGTACCAAATACGCGAACAACGGCGGAGGCGACTTCTCCGAACTCTCCGCTCGCGAAACGGAAGTCATCAAACTCATCGCCGAAGGATTGGCGAATAAGCAGATCAGCTCACGCCTACATCTTTCCGAAAAAACAGTAAAGAATCACATCAGCCGCATCTTCTCAAAGCTAAACATCAGCGCACGCGCGCAAGCGGCAGTGCATGCGATACGAACCGGGTTAGTATAACCGCCGCGACGGTCGTGGTGGAGGCAAGGAGACTCGAACTCCTGACCCTCACGCTGCCAGCGTGATGCTCTACCAGCTGAGCTATGCCCCCCGACGCGCGGCTCCGTACGATTCGCAAGTGCTCGACCAGCCCCTTCCATGTGTTATACTTCTTCTCGGAGTACGCTGGGCGGCCGCGCGCATTCGAAAATGCGTGAGGAAAGTCCGGGCTTCATAGGGCAAGGCGCAGGATAACGTCCTGTCAGGGCGACCTGAAGGAAAGTGCCGCAGAAACATACCGCCGGGGAAACCTTGGTAAGGGTGAAATCGTGAGGTAAGAGCTCACGGAGTCGCACGGAGACGCGCGCTCGGGTAAACCCCGCCTGAAGCAAGATCGCTTGAATCGACCGCAAGGTCCGGGCTGCCCGCCCGCTCAAGCCCCATCGCACCGAGGCGCACGGCGACGCGCGCCCCAGAGAGATGACCGCCGCCCCGCAAGGGGCACAGAATCCGGCTTACAGGCGTACTCTTTTTCCCCAAAACCTAAACGCTTTGCGTTTAGGTTTTGGGGACCCCTTTTGTTTGAAAGGCACTCCGCCTACGGCTCCGCGCCCCCCGCGCACGGGGCCCCCAAATTCGTTTAGGTTTTGGGGGCGAAAGGCCCCCAGGGCGTCTTGTCCTTGCGCCCGAATATACAAAGCGTTATGAGCGCATATTTTACCAAGGACATGACCGTTGAGCAGGCTTTTAAAGCGCACGCCGGCGCGCGTCGCGTTTTCGCGAAGTTTCATCTGGGCGGTTGCTCCAATTGCTCGATCAGCGAAACCGAAACCGTCGAGCAAGTGAGCGAAGGATACGGCATTCCGCTCACCCTGTTGATGGAAGAGCTGGAAAAACTCTTCTCGTCGCCAAGCTTGCAAGTAGGCGATAAAGTACGCCTTCCCGACGAAGTGCGAGCCAAAGTTCCCCAGCTCTCGCAAGCACCGGAGATCGGCGAGATCAAAAACCTAGAAAACGGCGCCTACACCGCCGAGTTCGGCGACCTTCGCCTGCAAGGCTTGGCGGAAGATTTCGTCAAGGTCGAATCCGCGCACGCGGCATAAGGCGCCGCACTGCGCTTCGTCGTTGTGACCGGCCTCTCCGGAGCCGGCAAAAGCCAGGCGATGAAATCCTTTGAGGACGTAGGTTTTCATTGCGTGGACAACCTCCCGCCGCGCTTGGCGAACGAGGTTGTCGCATTATGCGAACGTACCGGCATCGCGCGTTTGGCATTGACGCTCGACGTTCGTAGCGGCGGAGCGTTCGGCGACGTGCAAGCCGCGCTCGCGGAATTGCGCGAGCGCGGCTTTGTTTTCGAGCTGCTCTATCTCGAAGCGCGCGACGACGTCATTATCCGCCGCTACAGCGAGACGCGCCGCCGGCACCCCTGCGAACGCGTCGGACAAAATCTTACCGAGGCAATCGCCGCCGATCGGCGCGAACTAGTTCCCCTGCGCGCGCAAGCCGATCACGTTTGGGACACCTCGCAACTCACGCAATCATCGTTAAAATCACGCGTGATAGATTTCTTCGCGGAAAACGAGAACGACGCGCTCTCCGTCCGCCTCGTTGCGTTCGGTTTCAAACACGGCATTCCGCTCGATGCGGATCTCGTCTTCGACGTACGTTTTCTTCCCAATCCCAATTACGTACCGGAGTTAAAAGCCCTCACAGGCGCCGACGAGCGCGTCGCCGCCTATCTTGCGCCGTTTCCGGCAACCATCGCGTTTCTCGAGCATATACGGAGCTTTCTTGATTTCCTTATTCCGCAGTTCGCGCATGAAGGTAAATCGCGCTTGACCATCGCCGTAGGATGCACCGGCGGGCGGCACCGCTCGGTATACATCGCCGAGGAACTCGCACGGGGCTTACGCGGACGCAAGGATATCGAAGTCTCAGTCGAGCACCGCGATACGACGACGCCGTCGTGAATCCTAAGACCCCTCGCTTCCATTTTATGCGTTGGCTCTACCCTGGGCTAGGCGTAAAACGTTGGCTGCTCGTCGCGTTAGCAGGCGCCTTGCTTTTTGCCGACGGCGCGTATCGTTGGTTTTTAGCCGAAGGGATGCAGTTCGCGCTCAACGAGACGATCGACAATTTCTTCGACGACTTCATGCCCATACCGCGGCTCATGTGGATATTCATGGGAGCGGGACTCGTTCTCGTCGTCCTGGGCTTCCAAAAATGGATGAGCGCCGTCATCGGCGCGCTGACGCCCCAACGCAAAGATATCGTCGACGCGCTGTACGACATGCGCTTGCAGCGCGGGTATAAAATCACGGCGATCGGCGGAGGCACGGGCCTTGCGACGCTCCTACGCGGGCTCAAGCAGTATACGAGCAACCTCACCGCCGTCGTGACGGTTACCGACGACGGCGGCAGCTCCGGACGCTTGCAAAAAGAGCTGGGCATTCTTCCTCCCGGCGACATTCGCAACTGCCTGGTGGCGCTCGCCGACGACGAAGCGATGGTCACCGATCTCTTTCGCTACCGTTTCACCGAAGGCGACGGACTTATCGGGCACTCCTTCGGCAATCTCTTTCTCGCGGCGATGACCGGAATCACCGGCAATTTCGATCGAGCGATCAAAGAATCAAGCCGCGTGCTCAACATAAAAGGCCGCGTTTTGCCGTCTACGTTAGCCCATGCGCGCCTTGGCGCGCAGCTTGAGGACGACACCGTCATTCTAGGCGAGACGAACATCTCGCAAACAGGAAAGCCGATCAAAAGGCTTTTCCTCGATCCGCCGCAAGCCGATCCGCTCCCCGAAGTGATCGCTGCAATTCGCGAAGCCGACGCTATCGTGCTGGGTCCCGGCAGCCTTTACACCTCCATTTTGCCGAACTTACTCGTACGCGGAATCGCGCATGAAATCGCGGCGGCGACTTGCGCAAAAATCTATGTCTGCAACGTCATGACCCAACCCGGCGAAACCGACGCATTCACCGCATCGCGCCATGTGCGCGCCCTGCTCGATCACGCCGGAGAACGGGTTTGCGAATACGCGGTAGTTAACGAGCAGCAACCGCATCGCCTTCTCGAAGCGTACGCGCAGGAAAAGCAGATCCCGGTTCAAGCCGACGCGGATGCGATCGAAGCGCTCGGTTTGCGCGTCGTCGGCGCGAACGTCATCAACGAAACAGAAACGGTGCGACACGATTCCAAACGTTTGGCGGAAGTGTTGATCAAATTGATCGACGAGTACGTCGCCCACCGCGCGTCGTTTATGAAGCTCAAAATCGGCACGCCGCGCGAGTCGACGTCGGTCAGCGGCGCCTAAGCCCTTCCTATCTATTAAGAAACAAAGCGGCGCCAAAGGGTCATAAAACCATGATGAAAAAAGCCGACGACGTTA
>Ga0182024_10006929_pt1 | contig 24668 bp, 21 predicted proteins | sample P32metaG_FD_120480 | JGI IMG/M metagenome (GOLD analysis project Ga0182024, IMG submission 120480) | Permafrost microbial communities from Stordalen Mire, Sweden - P3-2 metaG (Illumina Assembly) | ecosystem: Environmental > Terrestrial > Soil > Wetlands > Permafrost | place: Sweden: Stordalen...
CGCCTTCTCCGCCCGTTTCAGCTCTTCGTGCTCGGCCATCGCCTGCTGAAAGCTCCGCTGGCCCGGAGCGACCGCGCCCGGAATCGGGATTTGCGTCGCGATGCCGATAACCAGAAGGAAGAGGGCGGCAATGCCGAGATTGCGGAGGATCATGGATCACCGGCTCGGAAAGGGGGAGGCCGGGAGCATCGCCGCTGCTCCCTTAAACAAGCGTGGAAAAGACCGTATCGCGGCGGGATATCACCGCACTCAATTCGGCTTCTCGCAGAAGAACTTTGCGCTCTTTCCCACGAGGTTTTCGGTCGGAGGTACAGGAGCAAGGGGGTCGGGCACTTCCATGTAGCCGGTGTGCGTCCGATTGACGACGCCTGCCCGCAACGCGGCCCACAAGATGTCGTTGGCTTGGCCGGCCAGAGGGTCCCCGGTGGCGACGGGATGACCGTTGACCATCATCGTCGCGGTCTCCGGCTTGCCGACCTGATCGCGGTTGAAATTGCCCATCACCGCTACCGCCTCGGCCAGCCGATGGCGATTTTTGGCGCTGCACGGAAAGGCTTCGACCTGCTGCGCCGCGTCGACGACTTCCTGGAGCATCGCGTGCTTCTTCGGGTCTTGGGGGATCGCGTTGTAGCTCGCCGCCAGCTCCAATTCCTTGCGGTCTGCCATCACCTGCTGAAACGTGCGAACACCGGTGGCCGTAGTGCCGGGCGGCGCCGGACCGATCTCCTCGTTCTGCGACATCGGCACCGCGGGCAGCGGCTGCACCGGCTCCATCTTCATGCCGGGGATCGGCGCCTTCCACGCGACCCAGATGACGAACAGAAAGAGCGCCGCGATCGCGACGTACCGAAGGCGCATGAGACACCCGATTAAAGACTTCGGCGACAAGCATCGGGGGTCAGCAATTAAACAACCGTAAAACCGCTACTCCACCGTCACGCTCTTCGCCAAATTGCGCGGCTGGTCGACGTCAGTGCCCTTGATGACGGCGGTGTGGTAGGCGAGGAGCTGGATCGGGATCGCGTACAAGAGCGGCGCGACGAACGGCGCGCAATGCGGGATGGCGATGCCAAAGGCGAGCCGGTCATGCAGCCGCGCGACGCCTGCGTCGTCCGAGATCATCACCACCCGGCCGCCGCGCGCCATCACCTCCTCGACATTGGACAGGGTCTTTTCGAAAAGGTCGTCGGGCGGCGCCAGCACGATCACCGGCACGTTCTCGTCGATGAGCGCGATCGGGCCGTGCTTCATCTCGCCGGCGGCGTAGCCCTCGGCGTGGATGTAGCTGATCTCCTTGAGCTTGAGCGCGCCCTCGAGGGCCAGCGGATAGGCGCTGCCGCGGCCGAGATAGAGCACATCGCGGGCCTTGGCGATCTCCTCGGCGATCTCGCGGATGCGCTCGTCGTGGTTGAGCACCTCGGCGGCGCGCGCGGGGATCTCGGCGAGCTGATGGGCGAACGCCACTTCCTGCGCCTGGTCGATCGTGCCGCGGGCGCGGGCCAGCGCCACGGTCAGCGCCGCCAGCACCGCGAGCTGGGTGGTGAACGCCTTGGTCGAGGCGACGCCGATCTCGGGGCCGGCGAGCGTCTGCAGCACGACATCGGCCTCGCGGGCGATCGAGCTTTCCGGCTGGTTGACGACGGCGATGATCTTTTGCCCCTGCTCGCGGCAATAGCGCAGCGCCGCCAACGTGTCGGCGGTCTCGCCCGATTGCGAGATGAAGATCGCGGCGCCGCCCTTGGGCATATCCGGCGCGCGGTACCGGAACTCGGAGGCGATGTCCACCTCGACCGGAATGCGGGCGATGCGCTCGAACCAGTATTTGGCGACGAGCCCGGCATTGTAGGACGTGCCACAGGCGATGATCGTCGCCTTAGGAAGGTCGCCGAGCGCGAACGGCAGATCGGGCAGGTGCACCGTGCCGGTCGTCGGATGAATGAGGGCGTGCAGCGTGTCGCCGATCACCGCCGGTTGCTCGAAGATCTCCTTCTGCATGAAATGGCGGTAATTGCCCTTGCCGATCAGCGCGCCCGACACCGCGGTGTCGTAGACCTTGCGTTCGACCTTTGCATTGGCGAGGTCGAAGATGCCGACCTCGCGCGACGTGATGACCGCCCAGTCGCCATCCTCGAGATAGGAGATCCGGCGAGTCAGCGGCGCCAGCGCCAGCGCGTCGGAGCCGACGAACATCTCCCCGTCGCCATAGCCGATCGCCAGCGGCGGACCGCGCCGCGCGCAGATCAGGAGGTCGTGCTCGTCGGCGAAGAGGAAGACCAGCGCGAACGCGCCTTCGAGCCGGGATAAGGTCTTCGCCACCGCCTGCGCCGGGGTCGCGCCCTCGGCGAGGTAGCGGGTCGCCATGATGGCGACGGCCTCGGTGTCGGTGTCGGTGTGGAAAATGTAGCCGAGCCCGTTCAGCTCGCGGCGCAGCGCCTGGTAGTTCTCGATGATGCCGTTATGGACGACGGCGACCTTGTCGGTGGCGATCGGGTGCGCGTTCTTCTCGATCGGCAGGCCGTGCGTCGCCCAACGCGTATGGGCGATGCCGATCGTGCCGGGCACCGGCTCGCGCTTCAGCCGCGCGGCAAGGTTGTCGAGCTTGCCCTCGGCGCGACGCCGCTCGATGCGGCCGTTGATCAGGGTCGCGATCCCGGCGGAGTCGTAGCCGCGATATTCGAGCCGGCGCAGACCCTCGATCAAATCGTCCGCGACCGCTCGGTTCGAGATAATTCCAATGATGCCGCACATCAGCTTTGCTTCTCCCGCAACCGCGCGCGCAGCTCCGCCGCGCGCCCCGGCTTATCGACCTGGCGGGCGCGGGCGATGGTCAGCGCGTCCGCCGGAACATCGGATGTGATGACGCTGCCGGTGGCGACATAGGCGCCGTCGCCGACCGTGACCGGCGCGACCAGCGACGTGTTGGTGCCGATAAAGACGTTCGCCCCGATCACGGTTTGCTGCTTGTTGAAGCCGTCGTAATTGCAGGTGATCGTGCCGGCGCCGATATTGGTCCCAGCGCCGATCTCGCTGTCGCCGAGATAGGACAGATGGCTGGCCTTGGTGCCGGCGCCGAGCCGCGAGGCCTTGATCTCGACGAAATTGCCGACATGGACGTCGCGCTCCAGGACCGCGCCGGGGCGCAGCCGGGCGTAGGGGCCGACAATCGCGCCCTCGGCGACCGTGGCGCCGTCGAGATGCGAGAACGAGCGGATGCGGACATTGTCGGCGATGCTGACGCCGGGGCCGAACACGACATTCGGCTCGACCACGACGTCGCGGCCGAGCCTGGTGTCGGCCGAGAGGAACACGGTCTCGGGCGCGATCAGGGTCGCGCCCTCGTCCATCGCGCGGCGGCGCAGCCGGTCCTGCATCAGCGCCTCGACCGAGGCGAGCTCGGCGCGGGTGTTGACGCCCAACACCTCTTCCGCCGGAAGCTCGACATAGGTCGCCGAGAGGTCGCGGCCGCGGGCGATGCCGACAATGTCGGTCAAATAGAATTCGCGCTTGGCATTGATGTCCTGAAGCCGATCGACGAGATCGAAGAGGTGCTCGGCGGAGATCGCCATGATGCCGCCGTTGCACAGCGCGATCGCCGCTTCCTCGGGGCTAGCGTCCTTGGCCTCGACGATGCGCTCGACCGAGCCCTCGGCGCCGAGCACGAGGCGGCCGTAGGGGCCGGGGTCGGCCGGCCGCATGCCGGCGACGGCGATCGCCGCGTTCGACGTGCGGCGGGCTTCGAGAAGCCGCGCGATCGTCGCGGTCTGCAACAAGGGCGTGTCGCCGTAAAGGATCACCACATCGCTAAGCCCGGCGAGTGCCGCTTCCAGCGCCGGGCGGGCGGCCTTGACCGCGTCGCCGGTGCCGCGCGGCGGATGCTGGATCGCGGTCGTCGCCGGGGCGACCGCCTTCGCCACCCGCTCCGCGCCCTGGCCGAGCACGACGATCGTCGCCACCGGAGCGAGCGGTTCTAAGGCCGCTAATACGTGGCGGACCATCGGCCAGCCGGCGACCTCATGCAAAATCTTGGGCAGCGCGGAGCGCATCCGCGTACCTTCGCCGGCGGCGAGAACAACGGCGGCAAACGCGGTCGAACGCGATGAACTCATGGTCGGCAGCTCGCTCTTCCCCCGCCAATCCCCCTGGCGCAAGCGCAACGCAGAGTCGCACGCGCCCCGCCATCTGCCAAAACACAGATTGTTGCGGAATGTGACGCCGCCGGCGCTATTTTACCGGCGATGGAAAAATTCCTTCTGCTGTTCGACCTCGACGGCACGCTGGTCGACACCCTGCCAGATTTGACCAATGCGCTTAACGAAGCCTTGCGCGAGCGGGGCCACGCGCCGCTATCGCCAGCCGAGGTCAAGCCGATGATCGGCGACGGCATGCCGATGCTGCTCGCCCGCGGCTTCGCCGCGCGCGGCGCTGAGGCCACCGAGGCCAAGTCGATGCAGCCGCGTTTTATCGAGATTTATGAGGCGACTGCAAGCGATCTGAGCCGCCCGTATCCCGGCGTGCCGGAAACCCTGGCGGCGCTCCGCGCGCGCGGCTACGCCACCGCGGTCTGCACCAACAAGCCGCAGCGCGCGACCGGCGAGGTGCTGCGCGGCATGGGGCTCGACGGCTTGTTCGACGGCTTTGCCGGTGGCGATCGCTTCGCGGTCAAGAAGCCTGATCCGGGCCACCTCCTCGGTCTGGTCGACGCGCTGGGCGGCGATCCGCGACGCGCGGCGATGATCGGCGACAGCGAGAACGACGCGCTTGCCGCGCGCGCGGCAAGGATGCCGCTGATCCTGATGCGCTACGGCTACGCGCGAATCGACCCTGGCCAACTGGGCGCCGATCGCGTGCTCGACCGCTTCGACGAATTGCCCGCCGCGCTGGAGGCGCTGGGGCTCAGTCCATGAACCGCAGGTCGACCCCGCGCCCGCGCAGCTTCGACAGGAAAAGCGCGACCTCGCCGATCTCGGTGTCCATTGTCATTCGCACCGGCACTGCCAGATCGCCCGGCATCAACGGCGCGTACCAGATCATGCCCGATTGCGCGCCTTCCTCATGCTTCTTATCGACATAAAAACCGCCGATCTCGTTGCGCACCATGCGGCAGGCTTGCGTCGGGCCCTTGAAGTTCTGTCCCTCGGCCGGCGATAGAACATGCTGCCCGGCATCGCTGAACTTGAGGTCGTAGCGGTGCCTGCCGTCGAACACCGGAACGGTCATATCGCAGCCGCCGCCACGGGCGAGCTGGCGTTCGACCAGCAGATACGCCGTCAGATTGTCGACCGTGCCGGCCAATTGGCTGAAGTTGACCGGCGTCACCGGTTCCTTTGGCGCCGGCGTCGCGCTGCCGTTCGGCACGCCGTCCGACGGATAATCGACGCGATTGTGCTGCACCACGCCGCCCCGATCGGTCTCGCTGTCGAAAATCTCGGGCTTTGGCGTGTCGGCGACTTCGCGGCCCCGCGTCACCGAGCGGTTGGCCACGTTCGCGAACAGCGCGCCAAGCCCGGCAGTCGCGAAATCACCCTCGATCTGATACCAGGCCGGGGCTTCCTCGATCACCGTATGGGTCGTCAGCACGTGCAGGCCGGCCGGGCCGAAACCCTCGTACTCCATCGAGACGACATCATCCGCCGCGGCCGGACGGATCGCGACGGCGAAGAGGAGCAGGCCGGCAAGGATCGCCGGAGAGGCGGGGGGGCGCGGCGTCATGACCCCATATTGCAATGCGAAATCTTTGATGCGGCAACGCAAAAACCGTAACGCTGCAACGCAAAAATCGTGCCGTTCCAAGGCGGAACCCACACCTTGACAGCCCAGCCACCCCCCGCCTAAATGCCGGGACTGGCCAATATCCACTGGTCTTGGGCGCGTAGCTCAGCGGGAGAGCACACCCTTCACACGGGTGGGGTCGTAGGTTCAATCCCTACCGCGCCCACCACTGCTACGAGGAAAATCAATAAGTTGTCCGCTGGTGTGCCTTTAGCAAAAGACTTCCTGCGACATCCCGCGGCAACCAACGAACAAAGACGCGGCTATCGACCCGGCAAAATTACCCGGTCAACCGTCGTTTCCGGCCGTTCGTGGGGCTTCGACGGAACTGTCGGGGCCGACCCCTGAGCGGTCATCCACGGGCTCTGGCCGTGGCCCTCGATTACATTGTCGTCGTCGTGATCCGGCTCGTCGGCGATGACGCGGGGTCAGCGATCCTTCGGCACACCAACGTCATTCGGTATCGCGATCACGGCGAGCGCGATCAAGCAGCCGACGAGGATAATTGCCCAAAATAGATCGGGCTGCATTAGCGAGCTACGCTGACGCTATCAGGGCAAGTTTGGACGGGCGTGTGGCGGCGGCGCGGCGGTCGGGCACGATACCCATAAGCAGACGAAGCGCGTCACGACCGCGTGACAACCGCGAGCGAATAGTGCCGACCGGCACGCCGATAATCTCGGCAACCGCCTCGTAGCGCAGCCCTTCTAGTCCCACCAACAGGATCACTGCGCGTTGCTCCTCGGCGAGCTTGGCGAGGGCGCGGTCAAGATCGCGCAGTTCAAGGCTTTTTAGCTGGGAGGGTGCGCAGCTCAGCGAGGGCTCGGTCTCGCTGATCACGACCGCCGCGCCCTCACGCACCGCGCGGCGAACGGTATTGACGTACTGGTTGTGCAGGATGGTGAAGAGCCACGCCCGTAGGTCGGTGCCTTCAGCCCAAAGGGACTGCTTTGCGAGACCGCGGGTTAAGGTGTCCTGGACCAGATCATCCGCGGCGCAGACATCGCGGGTCAGCGCGCGTGCGTAGCGACGCAGGCGCGGAATCTCCGCTTCCATCAGCGTGCGGAAATCGGGCGTCTGGGCCGATTTAGCGGCAAAAGCAAACTCGGACATCATCCGTCCCTCTGGCGTCGCAGGCGGGAGCGCAAGCGTCTCTCAGGTGGTGTCAAGCCTCTTTGGGGCGCACCAATAATGCAGAAGAAGACGGGTAACGACGGGGCCAGGATAGGGTCGGAATCTACCTACGACCTGTTCCGGCGCCAGACGCCGCGGCTCTCGCGGAACGATTGACCGTCAATCTCGGCCACCGTGCGCTTCCGTACGACGGGAGAGAAATGTTGGCAGTTCGTGGCATCGCTGACAGCAAATGAGTGCGATAGAGAACCGATTTGGCTCGATCGAACGTCATTTTGGGGAGCAGCTCGGACAGGACGGTAATCAGTCGCTTCCCAGACGCTGCTCCTCTTGCTCGTCCGCATGCGCAATTTTCACTATTTCTAGAGCGATATCCTCGGGTGAAAGAACAAAATCTATACAGCCGCTTGCTATCGCGCTTTCAGGCATATCTGGGTGCGCAGCTGTCTCAAGCTTTTGTGCGATGGTAATGCCGCCCACCTCCTTTATGCCGCACAGCGCCGCCGCCCCGTCGCCGTCATAGCCGGAGACGATCACCGCGATGAGTTTGCCGTGCCAGTGTTGGGTCAGGGAGCGCAGGAAAACCGTAATCACGTCCGGCCAACCCCGAGGTTTTGAGATCGGCTTGAGGCGGAATTCGCCGTCAAAAACGTGCAAATCACGCTGAGGCGGGATGATGAACACTTGGTCGGGCCGGATGAGCAATCGCTCAGTGATCAGTTCGACCGGCATCTTCGTGTAGCGCGGAAGAATTTCGTGGAGCAAGGTTGCTGTCGTCCTCAAGTGATTGACGATGACGATCGCAACACCCATGTCGCTCGGCAAGTGTCGCAGAAGCCGGATGTAGGCATCGAGGCCGCCGGCCGAACCGGCCACGCAAACAACAGGGAAGTCGTTTGCTATCCTCCGAGCTTTCATGGGGTGCCTATTCTCGCTGCCGCTCGTGTTCTGAAGCTCCTAAGCAGGAAACTTGGCAGAGGCCGGCCCGGACTGTCCCACCGGGGCGTCCGGGTCGTTCCCAGCGCTTAGAGAACCGGAGTAAGGGCGCGGTTCCGCTGCCGCTCCTCGGCCAACTCTGTCGCCGTATAGGGGTTGGCCGTCGCGTCGAATGTTTTCCACCCAGCGTCGCGGTAAGTCCTCCCGCGCAAGGCGGGGTCAACCGCGTGGTTGCTGCGCATGATCTGCTCGACCGCGGCCGCGTGATCTTCGTCGACCCGCGCTGTCACCAACGTGCCGCCACGCCGGATGCCCTCGGCGTAGATGTGAGCATGCTCCTTGCTGACGCCGCTGCTGGTCAGCGAGCCGACAATCCCACCCGTGGCGCCTCCCGCGCCGGCGCCGGCAATGGCGCCAACGGCGGTGGCGACCAGCCAACCCGCCGCCACGACCGGTCCGACGCCCGGAATCGCGAGCAGGCCGAGCCCGGCAAGAACTCCGGCGCCGCCTCCCAGAACCGCCCCGATCCCAGCGCCTGCCGCGGCATCGGGGCCGGCATTGCTCTTTTCTGTAGCCACATAGCGGTCATCGATGTTGCTCGCGACGACGCTCACATCGTCGCGGGCAACGCCGATGGCTTCAATCTCACGCACGCTCTGCGCCGCGTCGGCATAGTTGTCGTATAGCCCGCTGATTGTCTTGGTTGTCATGGGAATGCTCCTGAAGGGGTGGGGGCCTACACGCACACGGCTGGATCTAGCTGCCGAAGGAGAGAGGCGAAGGACTTCGAACCGCTGCCTAATTGGCGACGATGGTCCCTTGGTAATCGAGGGCAACGTGAACCGAAGTCCCATTCTTCATGGCGTTGCCGCGCCAGATCGACTTGGCGTCTTTTTCAAGCCCGCTGACGTTGGTATAGCCGTTCGCTTCGAGCCGGGTCCTTGCTTCTGCTTCGGTGAAGCTGTTGGCCCCGGCTACCGGTGAAGCTGCGCCTTTCGCATCCGGGCTTGTCGTGGTGACTACCGCTGGCGGAGGGGTCACGGCTGTTTGCGCGAATGCCGCACTGGCGCCGATGATGCCAAGCACCACCGCGAGACATAGGGTCTTTTTCACCTAATATCTCCTTGATTAAAGGACGGCAAAGCGGACGCTCTCGCTCGGGTGAAAGGCAGAGAGAATCGAAGCTGGCCGTCTAACGACGAACGATGACGGCCAGCTTTAGTTTCTCGCCCTACGCCTTTTTAGCGCCACCGGCGATACCCGTAATAGCCACCACCGCCGAACAAAAAGAAGACCACAAGGACGATTAACAAGATTTCCATGACTTTCTCCAAATCATGATTCTAAAGTTCTTAGTAGATGGTGCCGAATAAATGCGAAGGCAGCCTCGGAATATACCCATAACGGCACGCTGAAAATTGGCATGATGAAGCGAGCCGGCCGATGAGGAGAGACGGCCCAAACCAAATACCGCAGAAATCTAATGCGAGTACCCCCTTCAGGCGCGACTCAGCCATTCGCCCGTGCGGTTATGGAAAGTCAGCTTGGGGTCAACCCGGCCCACAGCCGGAACTCGACATGTTGTTGGCGCGAGGCGTAGGCGAGACGTTGCCGCGCTGCACGCAGAAGATGCGGTGCCTGTGTCGGACCGGCGGGGCGCGGAATTTTGGAAGACCGCTCAGCAGCGAATGGGTCAGTTCGAAATTGGGAGTGCGCTAATTTCAAAGCCTCGCTACATGAGCGCGCATCGTCTCCAAGAGGTCTTGCATTGAGGCCAGCAGTCGAAGCGCATCATCCAACATGGCGCTCCGACTTTCCCGAAGGCGTTCGATGAGGGCTTCCTGATGGGTGATGCGGGTTTCCTGCTCCGCCACATGGCGGACGCACATTTCTAATTCTGTCTCACCTGCCCGCATGGCGTTCTCTCCGCGATGGCAGCCGGTTTACAGCGCAACGCACGCCCGCACCGATATTATCGCCCTGTGTGAAAGACTCTCAAATGCAAAAGGCCGAGCGCTATCGGGAACGGCCGACGCAACACCGTGAAATGGCGGCGGCTCCCGCTGACGGCGATCTGAAAGACACGCCGCTGGACCTTGCGAGCCAATCCGCCCGGCTGGTCGAGCGCGCCCTCAGCTGAATTCCTCCGGCGCGAGGCTCGCGGGTGGGCTGGAGTGACGGTGACGGCAGCTTTCGACGATCACCGGGCAGGTGGCGGTGTTGCCTGCACGGTCGGTGGCGGCATAGTCGATCGCCTTGGTGACCGGTTCTTCGACAACAGGCCCCCAATTCCCCGTCGATCGAAGGCCTCACCCCAGTACGCCAATTCCTCGCGCGAAAGGCTATAGCGGTCACTTGCTTCATTCGCGGAAATAGCGCCTTCACGAACCCCGATGACGACAGCACGCTTGCGCCACGCCGTCCATCGCGTTGTGCTAGGCGGAGGCAATATCTGTGCGGGTTGTGGATCAACCATGAGCTAACTTGGCGCCCTTGCTAAGACACGTTCCTCCTACGGACGAAACCGCCCGTGGATATCTACGCCGACAGACTGGGGTTATCAGCCATTTTTTCTCAGACCCCATTTGAATGGGGTAAGAAAATACTGCCGAATAGGTGCTTAGTTATTCGATTGGCAGCATAATCAAGATGGGGAATTCTTTACGGGTTTACAAGGCATCGTGTAGGTAGATTCCGAACCTACCCACACCCGGCGATTGCCGATACACGCGGTAAGCGCAGGCGGAGGGGCATAATGGCCGAGGAACATCCTGACAGGCTCCGGGAATTGGCCTCGTGGTATCGGGAATTTGCCGAGCGGGCCGGAAATCCGACGATTTGGGAAAGTCGATTGCGCACTGCCGAAGACCTCGACGCTGCGGCCGAGCGCATGGAGCGGAACCTTGCGGCAGAGCCGCTAGTCACAGCGTCCTATCTCCCAGCGAGCGAGCGCCCGGGCGACCCGGAACGCTAGAACCGTGGGATGGCGGTCCCGGCCGTATTCGGGCATGGGCGGCCGTGGATGTTGTTGATCCTTTCACTGGCGCTTACTTAGATCGCCCGCGGTAGCCGAAGACCGCGCAACTGAGCCAATTTGGCCGGCCTTGGCAATCACCGAAAAGGGGCAAGAATAGGTCGATGGTCGCGCGAGGCGGTGATGACCCTGTGAGCTCGCGTCCTGCCCGTGGCGAAGATCGGGTCGCGAGCGGTAAGCAGTCATCGCCAGAAGCCTCAGGCGGGTAGGAAGGCGGGTCATGGCCGTCTCGGTACGCGTTGGCGCTTCGCGCCGATTTCGGCCGTTCGCGGAGCCACGACTGAACTGCTGGAGTCGATCCTGACCGGCCCTTTATGACCTGCACCGGCGGATGGTCGGATAGCGTCACCAATTCATGAGCGGACCTGATATTCAGTCATGAGCGGTTTCTTGGTCTGCCACTCCATCATCTCCGAAAAGCTGACGACCGAAACAAGGCGGGTCTGTAATTCGCAATCAAAGTTGGAGCGCCGGTGCGACTCGACGTTGCTCGCCGCAGAGCAGCAAGAACCATGACGAATTTTTCCGAGTCCATCGGTTTCGTCACAAAGCAGTCGGCTTGGGCAAGAGACTTGACTAGATGGCCATCATTCGATGATCCGGTTAGCACCACCACCGGAATGGTTCGCAGCTTTGGATCGCGTTTGATTTGCGCCAGCAGCTCCCGGCCATCCATGCGCGGAAGGTTCAGGTCGAGAAGGATCAACTCCGTTTGCGGCATCTCGCGGAATGCCCCCTCGCGCCGCAGGAACGCCAGGGCCTGCGCCCCGTCTCGCACATGATTGATCTTGGTCGGAATACCGCTGTCGCGCAGCAGTTCCACGGTCAGCCGCGCGTCGCCGGGGTTATCCTCGATGAGAAGGACCTCGATCGCTTTTCGATTGGAAAGATCGTTCACGACGGCTCGCCCTGTGCTTATAACTGGTTGGGCCGGGGAGGGGTCGGGGCGAGATGTCGCCCGGTTTGCGCGACATCGCCGGAGGCTCTGCTCAAACGGGCCCGAACGCCGTGAGGCCAGGCGGCGAACGCCCCGTCACCCGATTGAGCCGCTGCTACGACTATCAAAGCAATGTCTCCGGCGCCCTCATGATGAGAGTTTGTTTATTTTCGGATGATAAGGAATAAACGAGAATCCTAAATTTCTTGTAAAAATCAAAAGAGGCGCCCGCTGAGACGCGGGACAAACGAGCTTGGTGGATTGAGTGGTAGGGATTTACGGCAAATTAACACGAATTCTTCAACGTGGCTTTTGCTCATTGGTTCGATCAATCGGGCAGGTCGTGGCAAGCGCGCCGATGCCGTGTTTCGGTTGCATGCAATGGGAAGATCGGCTGGGTGGCACTCATGGATGCGACGGCGAACCGGCAACTGGCCGAAATCCTCCTGGTCGAGGACAACCCAGCAGACGCGCGGCTGACGCTGGAGGCGCTGCGCGGGGGGCAAGTACGCAATCGTCTTCATCACGCGCGCGACGGGGTGGAAGCCTTGGAGTTCCTGCGCCGGGAAGGTGACCATGCTGGCGCACCGCGGCCGGATCTGATCCTTCTCGACCTCAATATGCCGCGCAAGGGCGGCCGCGAAGTTTTGGCCGAGCTCAGAGAGGACCCGTCATTGCGCCTTATTCCGGTGGTAGTGCTGACCACCTCGGCAGCGGAGCACGACATCCGAAGCGCCTATGCCTTGGGCGGCAACTGCTACATCACCAAGCCGGCCGACCTCGACACGTTCTTCGACATCGTCAACGCGCTCGAGGAATTCTGGCTGACGGTTGTCAAATTACCGAGGCCCGATTTGGCGTCGCACTCAATCGAGCCGACCTCAGTCGCGGAGAGCGCGATGGCCGCACCGGATCACCATCGCGGCCCGCATGCCGTAATCGACCCGTCGGAGAGTCATGATGCGGTGGGTGTAGCCGTTTGTTGAGTGGCTGCCGAGATGCTGACGGCAAACCGAGTCGCCGCGCCCCCGCATCGAACTAACACCCTCAATCGCTTCGACGCAGCGCATTCCAAATCCGCTGCGAGGGCCTGTTCGCGCGCTGTTGAGGCAGGGCACGGTGCCGTCGTTCAAAGGCTACTTGTGGCATCCTCGCTCTTCGACAAATCTAGAATGTCGGAGATCAGTCGTTCAAGCCCGACCGCGCTCTTGTGGATGCTGTGCGCGTAGTCGCGATATTCGGCGATGAGCTGCCCTTTGGTCTGCCGCTCCATCATCTCCGAAAAGCTGATGATCGCATTGAGGCGCGCGTGTAATTCGCCAGTCAAATTGGCGAGGAGGTGCGACTTGACATTGCTCGCTGCCGCCGCGTCCCCCCTGGCTTCACTATTGTGCGCTTCCATCGCGCGAATGAGCGTGACGAATTTTTCCGGGTCCACCGGCTTCGACATGAAGCAATCAGCCGCGATAAGAGGCTTGACCAGATAGCCGTCATTCTGTGATCCGGTCAGCACCACCACCGGAATGTTTTTCAGATTCGGATCGCGTTTGATTTGCGCCAGCAGCTCCCGCCCATCCATGCGCGGAAGGTTCAGATCGAGAAGGATCAACTCCGTTTGCGGCATCTCGCGGAATGCGCCCTCGCGCCGCAGGAACGCCAGGGCCTGTAATCCGTCGCGCACATGATTGATCTTGGCCGGAATACCGCTGTCGCGCAGCAGTTCCGCGGTCAAACGCGCGTCGCCAGGATTATCCTCGACGAGAAGGACTTCGACCGCTTTTTGATTTGAAAGATCGTCCAAGACGGGTCGCCCTTACCTCCGGCTCGTGAGAAATAAACAAAAATCGTAAATTTCGTATTAATTCAGAAGGTGCGCCTACTGAATCCGTCCAACTGAGCCGGCCTCCAGCCCACTAGCAAAGTCGCTTAAAGGGGTAACCTGAGCCTATCCGCGTCGAGCGATCCGCCGCGGTGCGGCCAGTCTCGGCTAGGGAGCCTTGACGGCGTTAGCGGTGCCGAGGCTTGCACCACCTTCCATGGCGAGTTCCTTACGGTTCCACCAGCCGCCGCCCAGTGCCTGGAACAAGGCTGCCGTGTCGCCAAGGCGGCTGGCCTGGACCTGCACGAGGTTGATGACCGCGGTCTGATAAGTCTGCTCGGCACTCAGCAAGGCCAGATAGTTGACGTAGCCGGTTTGCTGCTGCTTCTGCGTGAGTTCTAGCGTCACCTTCGCGGCGTGCTCCGCCGCCGCCGCCGCCTTCAACGCCTCGGCATCCGCCAACAGCGCATGAAGCGTATCGGCGACATTCTGGAAGGCGGTGATGACGGTGCTTCGGTACTGTGCGGCGGCTTGGACCAGCGCTTCGTCTGCCGCGCGTTTTTTGTGCAGCAGCGTACCGCCGTCAAAAACCGTCTGGGTCAGGCTAGCCATCACCGTCCAAAAGGCAGTGCCGGGCCCGAATAGGCCAGTCATGCTATTGGCCGCCGTGCCGAGAGTGCCGCTGAGGGTGATCTGCGGCAGCATCGCAACAACCGTGACCCCGACATCGGCGCTCGCCGAATGCATAGCCTCCTCGGCGGCGCGAACGTCCGGTCGCTGCTCGACGATCGATGACGGCAGGCTTACCGGCACATCTTCCGGTAGATGCAACGATGCCAGGGTGAAGGTCTCCCCGACATCCTCATTGGGCAGATTGCCGACGAGCGCCCGGATCAGGTCGCGCGTTACTTCGAGCTGTTTTTGCAACGGGGGGAGCGTCTGCTCGATCTGTGCCAGCGCGGCCTCCTGCGCGGCGGCGTCGATGCCCATCGCGTAACCGAATTTCTGCTGATTGCGCAGGATCTCGAGCGCCTTCTGATCGACGGCGACGATGTCCTCGGTCGCGGCGATCTGGGCTTGCGTCGAGGCCTCCAGCATTGCCGCCGCCACGACATTCGAGGCCAGGGTGATGTAGGTCGCCTCGGTCTCGAAGCGTTGCATGTCCTCTTGTGCTTGCAACGATTCCACCTGCCTGCGCGTGCCGCCGAAGACATCCGGCACGTAGGAGACGCCAACCTGGCTGGTATAGAGGCTGAAATAGGGATTGCCGCTGGCGCTCGCCGGCGATACCGCCCCGGTCGCGGTCTTGTTGCGGCTCGGCGTATAATTTCCCTGGACGGTCGGAAAGAACGCGCCTTCCCCGGAAAGGGTTAGTTCGTGCGCCTGACGCAGCGCCGCCTTGGCCGCCTCGACCGTGGGATTCGTGCGGAGTGCCTTTTCGACCAGCGAATTGAGTTGCGGACATTTAAACGCCGTCCACCAATCGAAGGGTACGTCCTGCCCCGGCAGGAAGCGCTGGGGAGCGCCGCCATAAACCGCAGCTGCTACGGTAACCGCAGGAAGCGGCTTTGGCGCGAAACCAACAGCGCCGGGCGCCGCGGGCCGTTGGAAATCCGGACCAACCGCGCAGCCGCCCACAAAAAATAGGAGACCCGATCCCGCGACGAAAGAAATTATAGCACGGAGGCACAATTCATGCCGGTTTCCTATTAGCAAAATAGGCCCCAAACTTGTCGCCATGAGCTGGGTAGGATCGAATTATAGTCGAGCATAAATGGCCCTTGGAACTGCGACTTGTCACAGTAGACCCGGCGCGAGCGACCGGGAATCGTCGTGACTATCCTCAATGAGGTCTATCATGGGATTCGGCCGAATTACTACTGTGAGGGCGTTAGCCGGCGTTGCGGCGATAGCTGTTCTTGTCGTTGGGGTTTTCGCGGCGTGGAATGACGGCGTTTTCGGGCGCGCACAGATTCTTCCGGACGCCGCGCGCGCGGCGGAAGCGCCAGCACCGCCGACGTCAAATCCGAACGCGCTAGGCGGCAGAGCGGGCGCCGAGCCGATCCTCGAGTTGAACGAAAAACAGCTGGATCTGGTCAAAATCGCGCCGGTCGGCGAGCAAGTCTTCCCTATTCAGCAAGAGGCGGTCGGCAGTATCGATTTTGACGAAGATTTATCGGTACAGGTATTCACACCGTATCAAGGAAAAATCATTTCGGCGTTCGCTCAGGTTGGCGATGAGGTGAAGCAGGGCCAACCGCTATTCACGATCGACAGCCCCGACCTTCTTCAAGCCGAATCGACCCTGATCGCCACGGCAGGGGTCTACGATCTGACCACCAAGGCGCTCGCCCGCGTTCAGAAGCTCTATGCCACGGCAGGCACCGGCGGGATCGCGGAAAAGGATGTCCAGCAAGCGACCTCTGATCAAATGACCGCCGAGGGCGCGCTGAAAGCGGCGCGAGCTGCACTCCGCGTTTTCGGCAAAACCGAGGACGAAATCAACACCATGGTAGCGCAACGCCGCCTCGATTCGGTCTTGGTCGTGAAGACCCCGATCACCGGAAAGGTCACGGCGCGCAATGCGCAACCCGGACTTCTCGTGCAACCGGGAAATGCGCCGGCGCCCTATTCGGTGGCCGATATATCGACCTTGTGGATGGTGGCGAACGTCCCGGAAATCGACACGTCGCCCCTCAAACTCGGGCAAGCAGTGAAGGTCTCTGTCATGGCCTACCCGGGCCGGGTTTTCGAAGGGAAGATCACGACCCTCGGCGCGACGGTCGATCCGAACCTGCACGCGCTGCTGGTGCGATCGGAAATTCAGGATCCCCGGCATGAGTTGCGCCCGGGGATGTTGGCGAATTTTGTGATTTTCACCGCAGATCCGGTGAGCAGCACGGCGGTCCCTGTCGATGGCGTCGTGCGGGAGGGCGACGGCACGATGACGGTTTGGATAACCACCGACCACCATCACTTCGCGCAGCGGGTGGTAAAAATCGGGCTGACGCATGGGGGATACGATCAGATCCTTGACGGGCTGAAACAGGGCGAACTGGTGGTCACGGAAGGCGCCGTCTTCCTCGACAACATGCTCACCCCCGAAACGACAGACTGAACTCCCTGAACCGGATCCCCACAAGCCTGCCCGTCTAGGAAACACAACCGTGTTTAAGTTCATTCTCACATTCGTACTGACGCGCCGCACGATCGTCATCCTGGGTTTGCTGGTGTTTATCGCCGGTGGGCTGATCGCCTTCACCAAGCTGAACATCGAGGCGTACCCCAACCCGGCGCCGGTGATCCTGGAAATCACCGCGCAGCAAGCCGGTTTATCGGCCGAGGAGATGGAGCGCTACTACACGATCCCGATGGAAATTGGCCTCTCTTCCACCCCCGGCATCGACAACATCCGCTCAACTTCGTTCTATGGACTCAGCTTCGTCCGGGTCACGTTCAAATACGGAGTCGACTATTATTTTGCCTATACGCAGGCCGCCCTCAGCCTTCAGCAGAACGTCAGCCTTCCGCAAAACCAAATTCCGCAGATCCAACAGTCGAGCCTCGTCGGCGAAGTTTATCGCTACCAGGTGGTGGGACCGCCGCATTTCGGCTTGACCAATCTGCGGACCGTGCAGGACTGGATCGTTCAGCGCCGGCTTGCGACCATCCCTGGCGTCGCCGCGGTTAACAGCTGGGGTGGTACGACCAAGGAATTCGACGTCCAGGCCGATCTCGACAAGCTGCAAGCCTACGGCGTTACGATCCCGCAACTGCTGACGGCTTTGGGCAACGCCAATATCAATGTCGGTGGCCGCGAGGTGAGCCTCGGCCAGCAATCCGTCAACATTCGTGGCATTGGCCTCATCGACGATGGTGGAAACGATGATCTGACCAAGGGCTACGACGTCGCCGACATAGAAAATGTCGTCCTCACCCAGACCAACGGCGTTCCCGTGCGGGTGAAGGACGTAGCGAAGGTGACGGTCGGTTATGTCCCCAGGCTCGGCATTGCCGGCCGCGATCATCAGGACGACATCGTCGCGGCGATCGTCGTCATCGGACGCACCTACCATACCAACGAGATGGTCCCGCGCATCAAGGCTGAAATCGACAAGATGAGCAGCGACGGGACACTTCCACCAGGGGTCAAGATCCGTCCCTATTACGACCGGACGGCGCTGGTTTCGGTAACCACGCATACGGTCCTGCACAATCTGATCTTCGGTTGCATCCTGGTCTTTTTCATCCAGTGGATTTTCCTGGGCGATTTGCGCAGCGCCATTATCGTCGGGATGAGCATCCCCTTCGCGCTGCTATTCGCGGTCATTTTGCTGGTGCTGCAAGGCGAGGACGCAAACCTGCTGTCCATCGGCGCCGTCGACATTGGCATCATCGTCGATGCGGCGGTCATCATGGTCGAGAATATTTTCCGTAACCTCCAGGCGAATCCAGACGTCCACATGACCCTGCTAGAGGATCTTGCCGAAGGGAGTTTGGGCACCGATCCGACAAATCCGCACCGGATTTCGACAGTCGGGCCCCGGACTGACAGAATGCGTCTTATTCTGATCAGTGCCTTGCAAGTCGATAAGGCGATCCTGTTCTCCATTGCAGTTACCGTCGCCGCCTTCGTGCCGCTCTTCACGATGCAGGGGGTCGAGGGACAGATCTTCGGTCCAATGGCGAAGACCTACGGTTATGCGTTGGTCGGCGCCTTGATCGCCACTTTCACGGTCACCCCGGTACTCGCGTCGTTGCTCCTTCCGGAGCCTATAAAGGAAGCCGAGACCTTCATGGTTCGGGCGCTTCACGCTGCCTATGCACCGGTATTGCGGTGGTCGATAAACCGGCGCTGGATCGTGGTAGGAATTGGCGTCGCGCTGCTGGCCATAACGGGATTCCCGGCGACGCGGCTCGGCAGTGAGTTCTTGCCCGCGCTCGAGGAAGGCAATTACTGGATCCGCGCATCGATGCCGCCAACCATGTCCCTGGATGCCGGTACCGAGGCGACCGCGAAGATCCGGGAAATTTTGCTGCGTCATCCGGAAGTGATCACCGTGGTTTCGCAACATGGCAGGCCGGACAACGGCAGCGACGCATCACCTTTCTCCAGTGTCGAATTATTCGTGCCGTTGAAACCCTTTGACCAGTGGCCGTCGGGGTTCACCAAGGACAAGCTGACCGATGAGTTACAGAAGGAGTTTTCCGCCGAATTGCCGGGTGTCGACTTCAATTTTTCACAATACATTCAGGACAATATCGAGGAGGCCATATCCGGTGTCAAAGGCGCCAACTCGGTCAAGATTATCGGCCCTAACCTCAAGGTTCTGGAAACGCTCGCAAGTCAGATAAACGATCAGATGAAACAGGTCCGAGGAATCGAAGATTTGGGCATAATTCATGTGGTGGGCCAACCGAACCTCAACATTAAGGTCGATCGAGGGCGAGCCGCACGGTATGGCTTGAATACCGGCGACGTGAATACCGTTATTCAAGCAGCGATGGCGGGCACGACCGCAACGACGGTTCTGGAAGGCGACCGCCAGTTCAGCCTAGTGGTTCGCCTGGCGCCAGAGTACCGCGACAGCATCGAAGCCGTCGGCAATATCAAGGTCGGCTATCAAACCTCGGCGGGCAGCACGGCCTATATCCCGCTGCGCGAGCTCGCGACGATCACCCTCGATACGGGCGCGTCGTACATCTACCATGAGACCACGAAGCGGTTCATTCCGATCAAATTCAGCGTTCGCGGGCGCGACCTTGGCGGCACCGTCGCCGAAGCGCAGCAGCGGATCGCCCAGAATGTGAAACTGCCGACCGGTTACCGCCTCGTGTGGGCAGGAGAATTCGAGGATCTCGAACTCGCCCAAAAGCGCCTCGAGATCATCGTGCCGATTAGCTTCGTTCTGATCGTGGTGCTGCTCTATGGCCTGTTCAATTCGCTGCGCGACAGCCTGCTGGCACTGGCCGGCATCCCGTTCGCGATCGGCGGCGGAATCATCGCGCTGTACGTCTCCGGCCTTCCCTTCAGCATTTCGGCGGCGATTGGTTTCATCTCGCTGTTCGGCGTGTCGGTGATGAACGGGATCCTGATCATCACCTATTACAACCGGGTAAGATTGCGCGGGATGCGCGGCGTCAGGGCGATTTTCCACGCATCCGAGCAGCGGATGCGGCCGACGTTGATGACGTCGCTTTCCGCCTGCATCGGCCTGCTCCCGGCGGCGCTGTCGACCGGCATCGGCAGCCAGGTGCAACGCCCTCTGGCAACCGTCGTCGTGGGCGGTATGCTGATCGGACCGGTCTTATTGCTCCTGGTCGTACCGGCTCTCCAGATGGTGTTTTTGCGTAGTGACGATGACGCGCCGCCTGAACCTTCGGATGGCGCGAACGACGATAACTATCTCTGCTAGGTGTCGTAAGGCGCTCTACTAGATGTAGTAGAATGATGGTTTCGCAAAGGCCTGGAATGAAGATCGCTCTTGTTCTCTTAGTGGTGGCCGTTGTCGCTGGCTTCGCCGCGAACACGAGCGACGCGCGTCAAACCGCGCAGGTTCGGCAGAACCAGGCGAGGATTGCCGCCGCGCCCGCCCCGAAGGCTGGCGCAAAGCCCGCGCCCAAAGCTTCCATTGCGTCGGCAGCTTCCCGGCGCGGCACGCTTGGCGGCCCGGTTAACATCGGGGTAGGTATCAATGGAACGGGGATGCGGCCAAAGACCGTAAGCCGGTAACGCGATACGGTCGGCGGGAGCTTCGCAATCTTTGCCGACGACGGTTAAATTCTCCCGAGCCCAGAGGATATTCGATGAGGCCGAACCCGCTTTTCTCCGACGCGGCCGCCGCTCGCTTCCATCGGAATCTTGTGCGGCGAACGCTGATACCGCGCTGTCTGGCCGCGATCGCCGCCGGCGGATTACTAGCCGGTTGTGCCGACGATGTGGTGTTGAACAATCCTCGCACCGGGGCAACCCAAATCTGCCGGCAGAGCCTGGGCGGACTTAATCCTTGGTCGCAGACCATGGCTTGCGTCGGGAATTATGAAGCTCAGGGCTGGACCAGGACCACTCAGCAGTGAGGCCCTTCTGGTGATTGCCCAGAGGTTGCTCGACCCAGCCCGAGAATACGATGAGCGAACTCGAAATCGAACGCGTCGGCTCGCACGGCTTACAGCTCGATGAGGCGACCGGATATCGCTTTGACAACGGCCTCGACGCGCGAGGCGGTGCCGAGCTTGGTCCGCGCGTTGTCGATGTGAAAATCGACTGTACGTTTGCTCAGTTCGAGAATCCCGGCAATTTCGGCCGACGTTTTCCCGCGCGCCGCCCAGGTCAGCGCTTCAATCTCGCGCTCGCTGAGCGCCACGTTCGTCGGCCAAATTCGATTGCGCGCGACACGCGCGAGGCGGGCGGTAATGATGGTGGTCATTACATCGAAGTCGATCGGCTTGGTGATGTAATCGTCCGCGCCGAGACGCCGCCCCTTGAGTTCGGTCTCACGATCCGTGAACGCGGTGAGGAAGACGAATGGCATCTCGCCGAAACGCGGGGCGATCGCGGTCAAACGCTCCAGGACCTCGAAGCCGGACATCACGGGCATACTGATGTCGCAGAGCACCAGATCAGGCGCCCACCGCAGGACCGCGCTGAACCCTTCCTGACCATTGTGTGCGACAGAGACCTCGAAACCCCGATCGACAAGCTCTTCAGCGAGCAACGCCGCCGTTTCCTGGTCGTCTTCGATGCAGAGGATTCTCTTTTGCGCTTCTGCCATGACAATGTGAGACTGGAGTGATTCAACTTGGCACCGACCGCGAACTCTGTTGGAAAAGGTCGCGCGCCACGACGGAGTGTGCGGCAAAGGCGCGCGCGAGGGAAGCTGTGATGAATGCCAGTGCCTTCCCCAACGGGGGGCTGATTCGCCACGACAAAAATCGCTTTCCGACTCGGTCGTGAACGGTGGCCGCGATGCATCGGACAGTTTCGATCAGATATCGTTTTTCCACAGTGTTTTTACTTGTCTTGTTGGGAGTGGTTGTTGCTGGCGCTTTTGGCATTTGGCGCCTTATGGATTACTATACATTTTCTTCTGAAATTCAGGACAGATTTTTCAAAAGTACCCGGTATATTGGTGATCTTAACAATTTCACCTCCGACTTTCGGGCCGCAGAGGGCACCGCTCTTCTCTCCTCGAACCCGGTCGATATAGCGGCGAACAATGAGGAGCGGCAAGATCTCGATCGGCGAGTTACCTTGGCCCAACACAGCTACGAGCAGGTTTATCACGACAAGGATGAGGCTGACCTCTACGCAAAGTTTCGAGCGCTATGGTTCGCCTACAGAGATATTGCCAGTCAAGTCCTGTCGCTGTCCTCCAATGGCCGGAAACCGGAGGCGATCGCGACCTATATGACGACGTCGCGCGCGGCCTATGATGCGGCGAGCGATACACTGGGAGAGTTGACCGATCTCAACGTGGTTAACGCCAAGCGGGCGAGTCTTTGGGCCGAAGGAGCCTACCGGGCAGCACGCCGGCTGACGGTCTTCGCGGTTGGTTTCGCCGGGCTGTTCGTGATCGGGGGCCTGCTCTATATGCGCCGCTGGATCACCGACCCGCTGCTCGATCTAGCTCATTGCATGCGCGGCCTCGCGGAAAATGAGACGGATGTCTTCATTCCCGGTGTCCAGCGGGGCGATGAAATGGGCGAAATGGCGCGGGCGGTGGTGGTCTTTCGCGACAACATGATCGACTTGGCGATCAATCAAAGGGCCTTGGCGGATCAGGCCGCGCTGCTGGAGGAAAAGCTGGCGGCAGAGCAGCATCTGACGCAGTTGCAGCGCAATTTCGTATCGATGGCCTCCCACGAATTCCGCACGCCCCTGACCATCATCGACGGGCAAGCCCAGCGACTGATCAATGCAAAGGACCGCCTAAGCCCCAGCGATGTTGCCGAGCGCGCCAGGAAGCTGCGCGGCGCGGTCCTGCGCATCACCAACGTCATCGACAATCTTATCGATTCTGCGCGGCTGATCGAAGGTGACGTCCAACTATATTTCCATCCGGCACCAATCGACATTGGTGTGTTGCTGACAGAGGTTTGCCGGTTGCATCGAGAGGTCGCGCCGGGCGTACATATTCTGGAGAATTTCGGCCCTTCTGCCTTCATCACATTCGGGGATTCAAAATTTTTGTTCCAGGCATTCAGCAATCTACTTTCCAATGCAATCAAATATTCACCTGATAGCGGCCGAATAAAAATCGACACGACGATCGAGTACGGTCAGATAGCGGTGACGATAGAGGATCGCGGCGTTGGAATTCCGGAAAAGGACATCGGACGGCTTTTCGAGCAGTATTTCCGCGGCAGCAATGTCTCGGGCATCGTCGGGACGGGCGTGGGGCTCTATCTGGTCAAAACCGTGCTCGATCTCCATCACGGCGACATCACGGTTGAGAGCGAGGAGGGTAAGGGATCGAGATTTACCGTGCGCTTGCCGGCCAGTGCGCAGCCAATAACGCAAATCGAGCCGTTGTTGGAGCCGCAATCCGAAGCAATCGAGTTTGGCGAGGGCAATGTCGAAATCACCTGATCGCCTTGTTAGGTCATTCGCGACAGCGCATAAACCGGAAGCCGTCGTCGCGGCCTCATAATTTAACTCGGGAGAACGCTCATGCGTCGTGCCGTCATCGTCTCCACCGCGCGCACGCCGATCGGCCGGGCCTATCGCGGCGCGTTCAACGACACGCAGGCGCAGGCGCTCGCCGGCCACGCGATCGCCGAGGCGGTCAGGCGCGCCGGGGTCGATCCCGGCGAGATCGACGACGTGATCATCGGCGCCGCGGTGCAGCAGGGCAGCCAAGGCTACAATGTCGCCCGCCAGGCGGCGATGCGCGCCGGGCTGCCCGAGACGGTCGCGGCGATGTCGATCGACCGGCAATGCTCATCGGGCATGATGGCGATCGCCACGGCGGCGAAGGAGATCATGCATGACGGCATGAACGTGGCGATCGGCGGCGGGGTTGAGTCGATCTCGCTGGTGCAGAACGACCACGCCAACAAGTTCCGCGGGCAGGACCCCGCGCTCGTCGAAAGCATGCCGGCGCTCTACATGACGATGCTGGAGACCGCCGAGATCGTCTCCGAGCGCTACGGCATCTCGCGCGAGGCGCAGGACGAGTACGCGCTGCGCTCGCAGCAGCGCACCGCCGCGGCGCAGCAGGCCGGCCGCTTCGACGACGAGATCGCGGCGATGCCGTCGGTGATGCTGGTGACCGACCGCAACACCGGCGAAGCATCGCCGCGCCGGGTCACGCTCGACAAGGACGAGGGCAACCGCCCGGACACCAACCTCGAAGGCCTCGCCGCGCTGAAGCCGGTGTTCAAGGACGGCCAGCGCCTCAAGGAAGGCCGCTTCATCACCGCCGGCAATGCCTCGCAATTATCGGACGGCGCCTCGGCCGCGGTGCTGATGGAGGAAAGCGAGGCCGAGCGCCGCGGGCTCTCGCCGCTCGGCATCTATCGCGGTATCGCGGTCGCCGGCTGCGGCGCGGACGAGATGGGGATCGGCCCGGTCTTCGCGGTGCCCAAGCTGCTGACGGCGCACGGGCTCACGATCGACGACATCGATTTGTGGGAACTGAACGAGGCGTTCGCCTGCCAGGTGCTCTATTGCCGCGACCGGCTCGGCATCCCGCCCGACAAGCTCAACGTCGATGGCGGGGCGATCTCGATCGGCCATCCCTACGGCATGTCGGGGGCGCGGATGGTCGGCCACGCGCTGATCGAGGGCAAGCGGCGCGGCGCCAAGCTCGTCGTGGTGACGATGTGCGTCGGCGGCGGCATGGGCGCCGCCGGGTTGTTCGAAGTCGCCTGAGGCAAGAACGCGGAGAGGGGGAAGATGATGAAGCGAGGAATTCTGCTGCTTGCCGGGCTGCTCGCGGCGTGCGCGCCGGCAGTCGCGCAATCTCCGGCGCCAGCGCCGACTCCAATGCCGGCCCCCGCATCGCCGGCGACACCGCTACCGCCGCTGGTGTCGGTGC
>Ga0182024_10006930_pt1 | contig 24667 bp, 26 predicted proteins | sample P32metaG_FD_120480 | JGI IMG/M metagenome (GOLD analysis project Ga0182024, IMG submission 120480) | Permafrost microbial communities from Stordalen Mire, Sweden - P3-2 metaG (Illumina Assembly) | ecosystem: Environmental > Terrestrial > Soil > Wetlands > Permafrost | place: Sweden: Stordalen...
CAACTCAACATCAATTTTCCCACCGAGAACAGCCCGACCTTCAACAACCCGGGCGGTAGCTCCACCGTCAGCGACCAGGTCGAGACGTTCCCGAGTCCGGCACGGGCCGGTACCGATTTCTCAAACTTCTCCAACCCGAAGACGCCCGGTTGCATCACCACCGTCTTCGGCCCCCTGCTGCGGCAGGAGGTTCAGAAGGGGGGCGGGGCGGGGACCACGATAGGAGCCGTCACCACGACGAGACAGACGTTCCCGGCCTTCGGCGACCAGTCCGGGGAGATGCAGATACAGGCGCCGTTCTCGACGGCGGGCGTCAGTACCTCGCTGTACGTGGACCTCGTGGACATCATCAAGGGACGCCTGGAGACAACGCTGTCGTTCACCACCGCCGGTTCTGCGTTCGACCAGACCGAAGCCCAAAAGCTCGCCGCCGCCGCCTTCCGCCATTTGTCGTAGAGGCCATATGTCGTAGAGGCCATATTCCGTAGAGGCGGTCCCTGACCGGGGGGCGCAACCCGGCCGCTCGGCTCCGTCACAGCCGTGAGCCAAGATCAGGGGATGCCCGACCCGACTGCTCTCGGCCGCTCGGTCGTGGTGGGACCGGGCGGGGCCGCCCCCAAGGCATGGTCGTCATGCGAACGGGTCGTGGTGGGGGCGGTGGACAGGGCGACGGCGGACGAGCTGGGCCTCGCCTGGCGGGAGCGGCGGTCGGTCATCATCGAGCTCGGCCCTGGCCTCGGGCTCGACGACCCCGAGGTGCCGCCGGCCGAGGTGGTGACGGGACACCAGCCGTGGGAGTGGGCCGTCGATCTGGACCTGGTGGGCGAGCGGTTGCACCACGGGATCTGGGCCAACTCCGTCGACGCCCGGGCGGGAGCCCAGCTCGCAACATGGCGCTGGGCCGACGTCGCCCTCACTCTCGGGGGCGGTGCGCCGAACGCCACTGACGGAGCCGACATCGTCCTGGCCGACGGCCGGCCCGCGGTCTGTGACGGCGGGCCACTCGACGCCTCGCTGGGCGGGCGTCTCGGCATGGCCGTGGTCCACCGGATCTCGCTCGAGCACGGGATGCTCGTGGCTCTGGGCCCGAACGATCCTGTCGGCGTGCCGTTGGCGGCGGACCAGCTCCAGGCGGTGGCGGCGCCGGGCGCGGGGGCCCGGATCATCGCCCCGGCGGGCTCGGGCAAGACCAGGGTGCTGACCGAACGGGCCCGGCTGCTTCTGCGGGGGTGGGGTCTTCCCCCTGATGCGGTCGCCCTGGTGGCGTACAACGTGCGGGCCGCCAACGAGATGAGAGAGCGATTGGCCGACGTCGGAGACGTCCGCATACGGACCCTGAACGCGTTGGGACTGCGGCTGTGCGGGCGGACGTCGACGATCGAGGAGTTGGATGTGCGCCGGCTCCTCGGTGGCCTGGTCACGTTTTCCAAGCGGGCCGAGACCGACCCGGTGGCGCCGTGGATCGAAGCGCTCAGTCGGGTGCGGCTCGGACTGGCCGGCCCGGACACGGTCGAGGGTGAGATGCCCGATGTGTCGGATCTCGACCGGGTGGCCCGGAGCTACCGGGCGCAGCTGGCCCGGCAGGGGGTCGTCGACTTCGACGAGCAGGTGACCGGGGCCATCGAACGGCTCCTGGCCGACCCGGCCTTCCGGTGGCGGATGCAGCGGTTCGCCCGGGTGCTCCTGGTGGACGAGTTCCAGGACCTGACGCCGGCCCATCTGCTGCTCATAAGGCTCCTCACAGGTCCGGCCGGTGCGGTGTTCGGGGTGGGCGACGACGACCAGACGATCTACGGCTACGCCGGGGCCACGCCGCGCTGGCTGGTCGACTTCGGCCACTGGTTTGCCGGGTCCGAACTGCACTCGCTCGAGGTCAACTACCGGTGCCCGGCCCCGGTCGTCACCGCCGCGTCGAACCTGCTCAGCCGCAACGCGGTGCGGGTGTCCAAGGTCATCCGCGCCGCGGCGGGGTCCGATGGCGAGGCCGTCGGACCCTCAGGCCTGTCCGTCGTGTCGGGGAGCGACGGCCCGGCCACCCGGGCCGCCCGGCGCGTACGGGAGCTGATCGATGGGGGGGCCATACCCGGCGATGTGGCCGTGCTGGCCCGGGTCAACGCCTCACTGGCACCGGTGCAGGTCCTCCTGCGCAATGACGGGGTCCCTGTCGATGGCGGGGTGAGCCAAAGGTTTCTCCAGCGCGGCGGCGTCCGGGCGGCGTTGGCGTGGCTGGAGGTGGCCACGGCTCCGGGGTCGGCGCTGCCAAGCCCGGTGCTGCGGGAGGTGGCCCGTCGTCCCAAACGGGGCATGAGCGCATCGCTTCTCGACCTGGTGGGAAAAAAGACATCGGTCGACGAGCTGGTGGGCCTGGCGGATTGGCTCGAGGGCAAGGGCAGCGATCGGGAGGCCGGCAAGGTGCGGGACCTGTCCGACGACGTGATGCTCGCCCGGAAGGCGGCCGGGTCAGGCACGACGGCCGATGTGTTGGCCGTGCTCCGGTCTCAGATCGGTGATGGCGGACTGGACGCCAGCGCCACGGCGCTCGATCAATGGAGCCACGGTGCCGGTTCCGCCCACGGAGACGATCTCGACGCCTTGACGGAGCTGGCCGAGCTCGAGGCCGACCCGGGCCGGTTCCCGGCATGGCTGTCGGAGCAGTTGAGCGCGCCGGCCGACGTCGGCGGGGTGACGTTGGCATCGATCCATGCCGTGAAGGGCCGGGAGTGGCCCCATGTGGTGGTACACCACGCCACCGACGGTTTGCTCCCCCACCGGCTGAGCGAGGACATGGAGGAGGAGCGGCGCATCTTCCACGTCGCTCTCACCCGCTGCCGCATGAGCGCGTCGGTCATCCCCGGGTCGCCACCGTCGCCCTTTCTCCTCGAACTCGACGCACCGGGAGAGCCGACGCCCCGGTCAGCGCCGGCGGCGGTCACCGCCCCCCGGGCCCGTGAGGCCCGCTCGGCGGCGGGATCGCGCCACCAGGCGGCCCCCGGGTCCGAGGTTCTGCTCGGGGCGGTGGGATCGCGGTTCACCCACCAGGGCCATGACCACGAGATCGTCGAGGTCTCCGGAGACGGGGTGCGCTCGCTCATCGGCGGCGGTCCGGCCACCACCCACATCCGCTTGGGGACGTCGGTGACCGTCGGGGGTCAACCGGTCGTGCTCGTCCATCCGCGTTTCGGCGAGGCCTGGGAGCAGCTGCGGGCGTGGCGCTACGAACGCGCCGCCGGCAAGCCGGCCTTCGTCGTGTTCGACGACAAGACCCTGTGGCTCATCGCCGCCCTCCTGCCCACCGGGGAGGCCGGTCTCCTGGCCATCAGCGGGATAGGACCGGTCAAGCTGGAGAACTACGGAGACGAGCTCATCACCATGGCCGAGAAGCTCCGGTCCGGTTGATCCTGGCTGATCGAACCAACGGTGGCATCCGTCATGCTCACCCGTTCAGCTGAATCCGGCGAGCTTGTAGAGAACGAGCGATCCGGCCACGGCCACGTTCAAGCTGGCGCCCATGCCGACCATCGGAATCTCGACCACGGTGTCGAGCAGCGGCCACACCTCCTCGGGCACTCCCTGGTGTTCGTGGCCCAGAAGAACGATCGTCCGTCGTCGGGCCGGTTCGAGGCGCGTCAGGGGCGTGGCGTCCTCGGCTTGTTCCACGGCCAGGATCACGCTCCCCTTCCCCCTCTCCCTCTCGATCCAGGCCGCCTTCGACGTGCGGACCCAATGGATGTGGGGGCGTCGGGCCAGGGTGTCGCCCCGAGCCAGGGACCGGTGGTAGTGATCGGTGTCGGGAACGGCGATACAGGCACCGACGGCGTCGCAGGTCCGAAGCAAGGTGCCCAGATTGGCTTCGTAGGCCACCCACAGGGGGGCGACCACCAGGTGGTCCCAACACGAGTGCTGAACGCGACGGTGCTGGTGTCGTAGGTCCTTGGGCCTCGACTTCGAGCCGGCGCTCATGCGGGCCGGGTGAACCCCCAGAACGCAGTGCAGAGAAACGCAGTGCAGAGAAGCATGGCGGTGGCGTCTTGGCGGCGACGCTGGGCCTTCGACGGGCCCTCGCACCGGGCGACCGGCGCCCAGGTTACCGTCGATCGATGCCGACCGGGGGGCGATCGTCGGGCGAGCTGGGAGGCACCAGAGCGTCGTAGCCGACGAAGTCGAACAGGCGCCGACCGGGTTCGTAGGGCTGGGGGTCAACCACGAGACGATGGGCACCGACGCCGATGAAAAAGGTGTCGGGTCCGTCGAATCCCTCTGCCACGAAACCGGCCTCCTCGAACCAATCACGAATGGTGGGCGTCAGATCAGGCGGCCTTCGGTGCCGGGTCCAGATCACGGTGGCTCGAGGGGCGCACAGACTCCGGAGGCTGGCCACGGTCCGGGAGATGTCGTTGTCGATGATGTTGCCGAAGACCCCGCAGACCACGACGATCTCTGCTGGCACCGCGTCGATGTAGGCATCGGTCGTGCCGGCGTCGGCCCGTACCACTTCGACCCCGGTCAAGCCGGCACCGACGGCGGCGTCGGAGGCGATGGCGACGTTGCGCTCATCCCACTCGACGAGGCGGGCTCGCACCTCGCTGCGGCGTGGATGCCGGGCGAGGACGCCGATCACATCCCGGCCCTGGCCGGCACACATGCTGATCATCCGGATCGTGCCGGCAGGGCACCGGTCGAGAGCCGTGCGCAGGTGACCTTGGACGAGGGCCAGACGCTTCGACAGCGGGGACAGGGGATCGTCGTACGGCGTGTGCCAGTCCAGCCAGTCGGGCGTCCCCACGAGCAGATGCTACGCGGGCTCGGCACTCGACCCTCTTGGCTGTTACGAGCTGATCTTCCCCAGGAACGGAACGAGGTGGGCAAAGAAAACGTTGTTGGGATAGGCGCCGGCCGGGTCGTTGTGCGAGTAGGTGCTCTGCCGGTTGACGAGCGTCAGGTTGCTCATCGGGATGTGGGACTGCTTGGCCAGGATGCGAGCGTCCTGGAGCACACTGGCTCCACCGAGCCGGGCGCCGAAGGCGTAGATCCGGAGATCCTTGGGGAGCTTATGACCCATGGTGGCGTCGACGTCGAGCAGCTTCTGGGCCGGACTGGCGTTACCGTTGTCGACCGCCGCCGAGTCGTCGGTGAGGCGCTGGGGGAAGTACCACTCGGTGCCGTCGACGTTCTTCATCGGATATCCCGCGAACATGGTGGCGAAGCGGGTGATGGGGGTGAGGGCGCCGGCGCCGTTCCAGCCACGAATGGAACCGGACGCCGTGAGGCCGGCACCGAGGTGGGCCTGGGCGGCCAACAGACTGACGGGCGAGGTGGCAGCGTTCAAGGCATAGCCGTACTGGCCGACGTTGGTGACCGGGACCGAGGGCACGATGTCAGGGGGTAGGAGCCCCGAGGACTCGCCCAGTGACGGTCCGTTCGGATCGAGGAGGGCGGCCGCCGAACCGGTGGCGTTGAAGATGCCGGCATAGGGAGCGGCGATATTGCCGAAGGCGAGCCACGGAGTGGCGATGGGTACGTCGAGCGTCTGCAGGGCCGTAGTGGCGGCCGTCGTGCTCTCGGGACTGGCGGGGCTGCCGCCGTCGATGTAGACGAGGCCGGCCAGGCCATCGGCTCCGGCGCGACCCTTGAAATTCCAGGTGGCGTAGGCGGTGACCACCGCTCCACCCAGGGAATGGCCACCGAGCACGACCTTTCCTCCGAGCTTGGTGGCCGCCCCGATCACTGTGTGCAGGTCCTGAACGGCGACGTTCATCCCCCATTGCTTGGCGAATTCCACGGTCGAGGTGGGAATCAGCTGGTAATGCGGGGTGATGCTCGAGTCCTTCAGGTAGCCGAGGTAGTAGTCGAAGAGCTGGGTGGCGGTGGCTTTGCCCTCCTTGAAGAGATTCAACTCCGACTGGTCCTCGAGCAGGTTCTCCCGACGCTCGACCGACCAGACCTGCCAACCCTTGGTCTTGGAGACGATCCACTTGGCCAGGGGCACGAAATAGGCCGATCCGGCCGAGGTACCAGGTTCCAGCACCAGGACGTTCTTGGCACTGCTCGGTCCCACCTTGATGACGCCGACCTTGTCGTACTTGGCCGGGGTCCCGGGAGCAGCAAAGCTGCGCATCCAGGTGACGCCCAGTGGCTTCGGTGCCGCACCGGCCGAGGCCCCGCCGCTCGTCACCACGGCCAGCAGGGACCCCAGCGCGATCGCCGCCAGCACACCTCGTTTCGTCATTCCTCGCCTCATCTGCACTGCCTCCTGTGCGATACCGGATCGGGTCATGTGTCGGTGGGACGAACGACGTTCACCAGTCCTTCGATGAACGTCTTCCAGTCATCGTGTTCGAGGGGCGGAAGTTCGAGGAGACCGAGCAGCTTGGCCCCGAGGCGGACCATCAGGAGAAACCGAGCCGCCACCTCGGGGGGCAAGCCTTCGTCGATCTCTCGTTCGTGCTGGGCCAGACGGATCAGATCGGCCAGGAAGTGCTGGCGCCCTTCCATCCCCTCGACCAGCAGCGATCTCAGTTCGGCGTCCCGGCGCGACGCCACGATCGCCTCGATCAACAAGCCCGAGTCGCGCGCGTCGGGGAGGTCGAGCTTCGAACCGAGGGCCACGACGGCCGAGAGCATGTCCTCTCGCATCTCCGACCGGACAAGGCCGGCGATCTCACCCTTGCTCCGAGCCTGCAGCGAGGCCAGAAGAAGTTCGGCTTTCGATCCGTAGTGCGCATAGATGGCACCGCTGCTCAGTCCTGCCTCGCGGGCGATCTCGGCTATGCGGGTCCCGTCATAACCCCGCTCAGCGAATGAACGCGAGGCGGCCTCGATCAGGCGGGAGCGCGTATCGTCGGCTGTCATCCCGGCGATGCGGCCCATGGGCCGAAACATAACAGCTGTTCGTTATTAATCGAAGTGCCGTCACCTCGAGGCCATTCGACCTGCTCAGAGGGTCACCGTCCCTGGCGGCGTGGCACCTTCTCCGATGCGGGGGGTCACCGGATCCAGAGGAACTCGATCGACTCTTCGGGACGCTCAGCCACCCGCCGGAGCCATGACCTCGGGGGCGATCGCCGGGCGCTCCAACGGCGGCTGGCATCCTGGGTCCGTGCGCCCATTCTCGGAGCTCACGCCACGAGGACAACGCGGACGCCTCCGTGCTCTTTCGATCGAGGCTCTTCGGCGATACTCAGCACGCATTGCGCCTACGGGTTTGCACTTCTTCGCCGAGTCCTTCAACACGGTGTTCCGGGCCACCTCTGGCGCCGGTGACCACTACGCCCTGCGGGTCGGCCCCCGAGAGCGGATACACCCGGAGGGGACCGAGGTCACCGAAGTCACGTGGATGGCGGCGCTGGGCGAAGACGGCGCATGTCCGATACCCCGGGCCTACGAGGCCGACGATGGATCCCTGGTGCTGCGTCAGAGTCATCCCGGCGTACCCGGTGAACGGATGTGCGTGCTCTTCGACTGGATCGCCGGACGACCTCTGGCCGATCAGATGGATACAGACCTCGCTCGCCGTGCCGGCCGACTCTCGGCCGTCCTTCACGGGCACGCGGCCGCCAGTGGCCCTGCCACTGCCCCGCTCGTGCCGGTGGCTGATCGAGTCTTGTACTGGCTCGTGGAAGACCGGCTGTCGGAGCTGACCCCGACCTACGGATCTCTGTTTCTCGAGGCGCGTGATCGCGCTCAGCAGACCGTTGACTCACTTTGGCGACACCCACCCCACCGTCCCCACCTCATCCACGGCGATCTCGTTCCCAGCAATGTGATCGTCAGCGGGGCTCGACTCACTCCTATCGACTTCCAGGATCTCGTCTGGGGTTTCGAAGTTCAGGACATCGCCATCACACTCTCTTCGCTGCACCGGTTTGCTGAGGCAACGACTCTGGTCGACGCCTTTCGTAGCGGCTACCGGGCGGTCCGACGCTGGGAGGACTCTGATCCGGCCCTCCTGGCCGCCTTGACGGCCGGGCGGCGGCTCCATCAGCTCAATCTGGGACTCAACCTGCGCAAGCCGGGCCTCACGGAGTTCGTCGGCCGTGCCGGAACCTTCATCCGAGGTTGGATGGACCCTGCTGATCCGCCGGCATGACACCGATGGACCCGATGGGGCCCATCGGATCCCAGGTGGTCAGCGCCGCGGGCCGATGTGACGTCGGTGCACAAGACACGGTTGCCGTCTCGCAACAGGAGTCGGAGACCGAACGCTGCCATCGCTCGTGGCGAGCGAGGCAGTAGGGAACAAGGCGTGCTCAGCATCCTCTTCACGCTCGGGCGTCCTCGCTCCGACAGTGACACCCGCCAAGCGCCGGCTGTTCTGCCCTATCCCGACGGCCCTCAACGATGAGAACGACCTCAGCGGAGCGGGCTCCGGCCAGGAAGTATCCTCACGCGGCCAACTATCTCTGAACAGCGGAGCCGCATGCTTTCGAATCCGCCAACAACGGACGGATCAACTGAGATCAACGCCGCCCCCAAGAGGCTGCCGAGCTCATTGAGCATCGTCGTGCTGCTGGCCGGGCTCGTACTGACGGGGACGCTCGCCTGGGTGACAGTCTCGATTCACGATCACAACGAAGATCGCCTGTTGACTCTCGAACTCCACCAAGCGGCGTCGGTGGTGTCTGCCGCCGTTCCCTCGATTCAGATTCCACTGAGTTCGGCGGCGGAACTGGCTGCGGCCACGAACGGAAATCCGCTGCAGTTCCGGGACTACATGGCGACCTATGTGGGTGGTAAAGGACCCTTCGCATCAGCTTCGCTCTGGCGAGTGGGCAGCGGAGGCCCGACAACGGTCGTCATCGTCGGCAGCACCCCGGAACTGACCACGATACCGGGGGCAGCAGCGACATTGTTCTCCCAGGCCCGCCGGTCGACGCCGTTGGCTGTTCTGAATCTGCTCGGACAAAGGCGGCCGGGAATCGGTTACGCCGCCGTCCCCGGGTCTTCGTCATCGCCCTGGGTGGTCTATGCCGAGCGGATTCTGCCCACGGACCGGAAATTGAATGTCACCCGCAACTCGGCATTCTCGCAACTGAACTACGCCATCTATCTCGGCCGATCGGCAACGCCCTCAAACCTGTTGGAAGCGTCGGCCACAGAATTCCCCCTCAGAGGTCAACAAGCGACCGTCGTCGTGCCTTTTGGAAACAGCGCCATCACGGTGGTGGCCACGCCGAACGGAGAGCTCGGAGGTGGCCTCCTGGCGAGCCTGCCTCTGATCGTCGCTCTGGCCGGTGCTCTGTTGTCCATCATTGCCGTCGTGTTGGCGGACTACCTGGTGCGCCGGCGCCGACAGGCCGAATGGCTGGCGTCGGAGAACCGTCGGATGTACAGCGAACAACGAAGCATCGCCGAGGTCCTCCAACACGCGCTGCTTCCTCAAGTGCTGCCCGAGATCGCCGGAGTGGAGACGGCCATCCGGTACGTGGCCGGAGGCGAAGGGACCGACGTCGGGGGGGATTGGTACGACGTCATTGTCGTCGATGACACCCATTTCATCTTTGTGCTGGGTGACGTATCCGGTCGTGGTGTCGAGGCGGCCACGATCATGGCCCGCCTGCACTTCGCCATTCGCGCTTATGCGGTCCAGGGAGATGCGCCTGATGAAATCCTGGGGAAGCTGGGACGGCTCCTGAGTATCGAGCGCGACAAGTGCTTCGCCACCATTCTCTGTGCCTGTGTCGACGTGGCCGGTCATTCGATCACCCTCGTCAATGCCGGTCATCCTCCCCTGCTGCTGTTGAACGGCAGGACGGGGCAATTCGTGAGGACGACGGTCTTTTCACCGGTCGGTATCGAGGACCCGACGCCGTATCAGGCCGTGAACGTCGCCGTGCCCGAGCGAGCCACCATTGTGGCCTTTACCGATGGCCTCATCGAGCGACGGGGAGAAACGATCGATTCCGGCCTCGAACGGTTACGGACCCTCGCCACCGAAGGTCCTTTGGGGCTCGATGAGTTGCTGACCAAGATCCTTACCGAATCAACGACTGCTGGGTATCATGACGATAGGGCGATATTGGCGGTGAGATGGAAGAGCTAGACACCAGCGAGACGAGTTTCACCATCGAGCAGTCCTCCAACGCGGCCGGCGACCCGATGCTCACGCTCCACGGTGAGCTGGACATTTCCAACGCCGATATGTTCCGGCAGACCGTTGAAAAGGTCGTCGAAAAGAATCCGGCTCGGCTCGTCTTCGATCTGGCACAGCTCACCTTCATGGACAGCTCAGGAATCGCCGTGATGGTGTACGCCGCCAATAAGGTGAGCGACATCGAGCTGCGCCACGCGTCGACCATTATCCGGCGAGTGGTGGAAGCCACTGGCCTCACCGAGATACTTCGCCTCGATCCATCGTGATGCACGAGGCCCAATTCCCTGCCGTCAGGACGTCCGCTCTCAGCGCGCGCCGATTCGTAGCCGACGCCGTGGTGGACGTTCCCCGCGAGATCTCGGAGACCATAGCCCTCATTGCTTCTGAGTTGGCCGCGAACTCGGTGCGCCATGCCGCATCGGCCTTCGAGATCCGGATCGAACAACTACCCGATCGTGTCCACATCGAGGTGGAGGACGACGGCGACGGCCAACCGGTCGTGAAGTCACCTGGTCTCAGTGACACATCCGGTCGAGGTCTTCAGATCGTCCAAGCCCTGGCCGACGACTGGGGCGTGATACCCAAGCAGGAATCACCCGGTAAAACGGTATGGGCCACGATCGCTCTGCGGACGGCGGACGATTCGGGCCGCCGGAGTCAAGGCGCTCAGAATGATGCCGGCGAACACCAGAAGAGGACCGGCCCCGGCACCGGCTCCTCCGGATCACGGACAAGTCTCGGCGCCGTGGGGAAGGACGTTGATCCCCTGGGCGTCGGGCCTCGGCTCTGCACGAGAACCTGGCGCTCCCGGCGAGGGCCTCGACCCCGTCCCCGTCACCGCCAAGGTGCGCTCCTTCGCCGCACGCCGTCGCGGTCTGCACACCGCCAATAGGTCGGTCCTGTTCGGGGCAAGAGCACTGTCGTGGCTACTCGATCGTCCTTAGCGTCGCTCGACCAGGCCCCGTAGATAGGCCGCCTGACCGACATGCTGCAGGTCGTCGTTGACGACGCTGACAAGTCTTTGACCGAGCGAGACGGGGGGATCCCAGGAGGTGTCGACTATGCGATCCAGGCCGTCGTCATCCACCTGCCGGATGTAGGAGATCGTCCGATCATGGACGGCGTCGTAGTACCCCATGAGCAGGTCTGCCTCCACCAGCACGGCGGCGATCGCCTCCGGTTTTTGACCGTAACCGATCTCCGACAGAGCAAAGGGCAGCCCGAAGCGGTCGGCCCACCCGGCCGACGTCCACAACTGCTCCACCCCCGCCACCTCGGCCACGTGGTCGTCCTGGACGCGGCTCAGGTGCCACGTGAGCCACGCGATCGAGTTGGCCTGATCATCGGGCCGGTGGGTCAGCTGATCCATCCCCAGGCCGTCAACGGCATGGTGGAGCGAATCACGAACCCGGGCGAAGGCGTCGACGAGCACGTCCGTGCTGTTCATAGCGGCATGTTCCTTCCCGGCTGGATCGAAGTCCCCACCCTCTCATGGGATCGGATCCGCCGCCCGAAGCGCTCCATTCCCGGTGCATGGCGGTCCGATCGACGCAGCCGCGGCCCATCGGGATCATTCCCCGCCGACGTCTTTTCCAAGCAACAATTTCCCGTTGGCACCGCTTCGGTGGTTCTCCACTGATCGACCGGTCGCCAGACCCCCCGCTCTACGATCCCTCCGTGAGCGCAACGAACCCGTTGTCGAACCGCGAGGCCCGCTGGCTGGCACTGGCGGCCCAGGGCCTCGGAACGGACCGAAAGCCAGGTAGCGCAAAGCCACCGGAAGAGAGGCGCCTGCGCCGCCTCCTCGATCAGGTGGCCACGATCCAACTCGATGCGGTGAACGTGGTGGCACGGACTCAGTTCCTCGTACCTTTCAGTCGCATCGGTAGCTATGACAGGGCCACCCTTCTCGGACTGACGGGGCCAGGAGGTCAGTGGTTCGAGTATTGGGGTCACGCCGCCTCCCTGTTGCCGACGGATTTGTACCCCCTCTTTCGTTGGAAGATGGACCGAGGGAACAATGATCTGGTCGAAAGATCCCCGGTCCAACAGCGTCGCCGCCAATGGCGTGAAGCAAACGCCAGTTACCTGGCAACGGTCCTGCTTGACGTGACCGAGCGCGGCCCGCTGGCCGGGTCACAGCTCTCCGACCCCCGCCGGCGCTCGGGCGAATGGTGGGAGCGCCGCAGCGACGGCCGCCGGGCGCTCGAGGTGCTGTTCCAAGATGGTGAGCTGGCAGCGTGGCGCAGCCCGACCTTTGAGCGCATCTATGACCTGACGGAGCGAGTCATCCCCCAGACGGCGCTCGACATGCCTGTCCCGCCACCCGAGGAAGCTCAGCGGGAACTGATTGCCATTGCGGCCCGGTGCATGGGAGTGGCCACCGTCGCCGACCTGGCCGACTATTTCTGGATCCGGCCCGGTCAAGCGAGACGACGGGTGGCCGAGCTCGTCGAGGCCGGAAGGCTCGTTCCCGTCACCGTCGAGAACTGGAGCCAACCGGCGTATGCCGAATCTCAGGCCCGACCTCGAGCGCCGCAACGACAAAACGCCAGTCTGCTGTCCCCGTTCGACTCCCTTATCTGGTTCAGAGATCGCACCACTCGACTCTTCGACTTCCACTACCGCATCGAGATCTACGTCCCCGAGCACCGGCGGATTCACGGGTACTACGTCATGCCGCTGTTGGTCAACGACGCCTTGGTGGCCCGCTTCGACCTCAAGGCTGATCGATCGGCCCGGACGCTTCGGGTGAACGGCTCATACCTGGAGAAGGGTGTGGTTCCGGAGTCCATCCTCGATGCCGCTGCCGCCGAGCTTCGAGCTCTCAGCCATTGGCTCGGGCTCGAAGGTGTGTCCGTCGCCGCCCGAGGCAACCTGGCCCGTGGCCTGCGGAAGGCCATGGCCGCCGGCAACAGCAAGTGAGAGAGGCGTGGGCGGCGACACCTATTCGGCTGACACCGGGTGAACCAGGCGGCGCAACCGGCGGACCGCCTCGTCGATGACCTCGGGGCGCTTGCAGAAGGCGAAGCGCACCAACGATCGACCGGCGTGGCGATCGTCGTAGAGCACCGATGCCGGGATGGCCACAACCCCGCAGCGCTCGGGTAGGCGGCGACAGAACTCCACTGCGTCCTCGCCACCGAAGGCGCCGATGTCGGTCATGGTGAAGTACGTGGCCGCCGGATGGAATACCTCGAATCCCACTTCTTGCAGTCCGTCGCACAACCGATCGCGGCGCGCCGCCAAATCGGCGGCGGCGGCGGCGAAGAAGTCGTCCGGTAAGCCCAGGCCGACAGCCACCGCCGGCTGGAAGGGGGCGCCGTTGACATATGTCATGAACTGCTTGGCCGTCCGCACGGCGGCCACCAGCGGGGCACGACCACACACCCAACCGATCTTCCACCCGGTGAAGGAGAAGGTCTTGCCGGCGCTCGACACGCTGAGGGTCCGCTCACCCATCCCGGGCATGGAGGCCAGCGGGATATGACGCCCTTCGAACACGAGATGTTCGTAGACCTCGTCGGTGACAACCAGCACGTCGGCCTCGACGCACACGCGGGCGATCCCGGCCAGCTCATCGGAACTGAAGACCTTGCCCGTCGGGTTGTGAGGTGAGTTGAGCAGCACCAGACGGGTACGAGGCGTGATAGCGGCGGCCAATTGCTCCAAGTCGAAGCTCCACGCCGGAGGACGCAGCGGCACCACCCGGTGTCGAGCGCCGGCCATGGCGATAGCGGGGGCATAAGAGTCGTAGTAGGGCTCGAAAATGACCACCTCGTCGTCGGGCTCGCACAACCCGAGCATGGCGGCGGTAACGGCCTCGGTGGCGCCCGCCGTCACCAGCACCTCGGTATCGGGGTCGAACTCCAAGCCGTAGAAGTGCTGCTGGTGGGCGGCGATGGCCCGGCGCAGTTCGGGGATCCCGGGTCCAGGAGGGTACTGGTTGCGACCGTCTCGGATGGCTTTGATAGCAGCATCGGCGATGGCTCTCGGCCCGTCTTGATCAGGGAACCCCTGGCCGAGATTGATGGCCCCGGTGCGCTCGGCAAGGGCCGACATCTCGGCGAAGATGGTGACACCGAAGCCCTGGAGCCTGGTCGACAGATACGGCGCTCTGGTGGACGCGTCCTCCGCCCCGGGATCGGTCACAGGTGCATCCTACGGGCGAACCGCGGAGCGGCTGCAGAACGGCCGAGGCCTCGGAACGTTGCATTCACCTGGGGAACATGGCTCGAATGGTGCCGGACGCCTCTTGGCGCCGTGGCACCGCTGTGGGCGGAAGCCGACCTTCAGTCTGCTGACTCAGCCTCTTCGGCCACTGCTAGCCACGCTTCCTCGGCCTTCTCGAGCTCGACCTGAGTAGCGGCCAGATCGGCCCCCAAGTGGGTCATCGTCACGTAGTCGGATTCGGCGGCCAGGGATTCGAGGATCCGGTCCCGCTCTCGCACCAACCGGGTCCAGTTCTTCTCCGCCTCTCGTAGGAGACGCGCCAGCCGCACCACGTTGTGACGGGAACCCGCCGAAGGGGCCGTGGTGGCCCGCGGTCTGCTCGGCGCCGGGAAGGAGGACGGCAGCGCCCCTGCTCGGCGGAGATCGCCTTGTTCCACCCGGGCAACCCAACCGGCCACGCCCCCCGGTACCGCCGCCACGGTGGCGTCGGGCTCCACCGCCACCAGGCGCTCGGTGGTCCGATCGAGGAAGGTGCGGTCGTGGCTCACCACCACCAGGGCCCCCGGCCAGTCCTCGAGAAAGTCCTCGAGGACCCGCAACGTGTCGAGATCGAGGTCGTTGGTGGGCTCGTCGAGGAAGAGGACGTTGGGCCTGCCGGCGATGACCAAGAGCAGTTGCAGCCGACGGCGCTCTCCACCCGAGAGGGTGCCGACGCGGGCGAACGACAGCTCGCCGGAGAAAGAGAATCGTTTCATGAGCTCGACATCGGCCACGGAGCCCGGGGAACGGTGGGGACCGGCCACCAGGTCCTGCACCCTCGCCTGCAGATCCAATGTCGACCCCAGTTGGTCGTAGTAGCCGCCCACCACGGTCGGACCGACGTCCACGGTTCCCACCGTGGGCTCGAGGCGCCCGGCCAGGAGGTCGACCAGAGTCGACTTTCCGGTTCCGTTGGCCCCCACGATCCCGAGACGTTCACGGCGCCCGAGTACGAGATCGACTCCGGACAGGACCATGGGGCCCTGGTCATAGCGGAAACCGACCCCGGTGCACTCGATCACCTTGTCGCCGAGGCGTGGCGTATCCCCCTCGGTCTCGATGCTGATCGAGCGGGTCGGGGCGGGCGGGCGATCGTCGATCAGCCGGACGGCGGCGTCGATCCGGGCTTGCGGCTTGCGGGACCGGGCCTGCGCTCCCCGACGGAGCCACGCCAGTTCCCGTCGCGCCAGGTTGCGTCGAGTTGATTCGTCCGATGCGGCCTGCTCCTCCCGATCGGCCTTGGCCGCCAGATACGATCCGTATCCGCCCTCGTGCACATAGCCGTGACCGTGATCGAGCTCCAGAATCTTGGTCGTGAGCCGGTCGAGAAGGTGACGGTCGTGCGTCACCAGCACCAGACCGCCGTGAAACGAGAGCAGGCGGTGCTCGAGCCAGGTCACGGCGCCCAGATCAAGGTGGTTGGTGGGTTCGTCGAGCACCAGGAGCTCCGCCGGGCGGGTGAGCACCCGAGCCAGCGCCACTCTTTTGGCCTGGCCCCCTGAGAGTGCGGTCACCTGTTCATCGACAGCGGAGCCCATACCCAGGCGATCGAGAGCCGCTTCTGGCTCCCATCCCTCGCCCACCGCCGCCCGCACGGTGCCGGGAGGCAGCTCGGGCACCTGTTCCAGGAATCCCACCCGTGAGCCACGACCCCGACGGACATGACCCTCCTCGGGGGCATCGACACCGGACAGGATCCTCAGAAGTGTCGACTTGCCGGTGCCGTTGATGCCCACCACCCCGACCCGGTCACCGGCGGAGATCGTGAGGGACAGCCCTTCGAACAGCACCTTGTCGACCCGGCGAACCGTTACCTGCTGGAGATCGACGAGGACAGCCACGAGCTTTCCAGGGTACCGGTCGCCACATCTCGGCCATCCCCCGCACCGCTCACGGCAAGACGTCTCGTGGAGAGGCTTGCGTGGGCGAGACTGCTGGTCGTGGCCTTCGGTCAACAGTCGGGTCCCCCGGCCTCGGCCCGGCAGATCCGGGAACTGCTGGCGCTCCTGAACGACGCCGGGCACACGGACTTCCGCGACGCACGCGGCCCCATGGGCTTCACCCAGCGCCAAGCGGCAGGCAAATTCACCGTCAAGGAGGCTGAGGCTTTCATCGACGGGCTTCAGAACGCAGAGGCCGGTGCGGCCTCCCCCGTCACGGACCCCGAGGCATCGCTGAGCCCGGCGCAACGGGCGATGCGCCGCGTGCCGGCCGAGCAGCTGGCGGCAGAGCTCCAACGCCGCGGCTGGACGGTCACGGAACCACCGGCATAACTCCCCTTTGTCTCTCGGCGTCGGCCGACGGGCAACGCTGAGTGTCACGAGCACCCGATGGTGACAACATCTGACGGTGCACTTCCACGCTGAGCACCACTTCAAAGGGTCGGCCCAAGCGGTGGTGACGCTCTTGGCCGATCCTGCCTTCTATCTTGGCCTGGCCCTGCCTGATCTGAGCGAACCCGAGCTGCTCGAAGAACGCAAGGACGGAGATGATGCCGTGCTGCGGCTCCGGTATCAGTTCGTAGGGAGCCTCGATCCCATCGCGAAGCGCCTTCTCGGTGGGAGCCGTCTGGCCTGGATCCAGGAGGTCCGTGTCGACCGCGAGGCGGGCTCCGGCGCGCTGCGCTTCGAGGCTGAGAAAGACCCCCGGCGACTTCACGGTGCAGCCGAATTCGTCCTCAGCGAGGCCGACGGCAACACGATGAGACGTCTCGACGGCGATCTGGTGGTGGCGGTACCCGGCATAGGCCGCATGGCCGAACGTCGGATCGTGCCTGGGCTGCTCCATCGACTGGACATCGAGGCTCAGGCCCTCGACGAGCGGCTCGGTGAACAACGATGAGCTCGCCACCGGGATGTAGAGGTGCCCCCGCTTTGGCGCGATAGTGGCAGCCCTGACCATCTACCGCACCGCCGAGGCAGAAACGACGACCTCTGACCGACCCCTTCGGTGCGTTGACCGGAGCTCTGCGAGGAGGACGCTGTCATGACCGTGACCCCGCTGCGTGAGCGCGCTGCCTGGAAAGCCCTCGAAGTACACCACGCCGAGATCGTGGGGCACCATCTGCGGAGCCTCTTCGGCGAGGATCCGACCCGAGGAGAGCGCCTGACCGCAGAAGCAGCGGGCATCTACCTCGACTACTCGAAGAACCGGATCACCGACGAGACCGTCCGGCTCCTACTGGAGCTGGCCGAGGAGTCCGATGTACCCGGACGCCGGGACGCCATGTTCAGTGGAGAGCACATCAACATCTCGGAGGACAGAGCCGTCCTGCACGTGGCGCTGCGTATGCCCCGGGGTAGTTCCCTCGTGGTGGACGGGGTCGACGTCGTGAAAGAGGTCAACGACGTCCTCGACGCCATGAGCGCCTTCGCCGAACGGGTGAGGTCCGGGGCGTGGAAGGGTCACACGGGCAAGGCCATCCGCAATGTCATCAACGTGGGGATCGGAGGCTCCGATTTGGGTCCGGTCATGGCCTACGAGGCGCTGCGTCATTACAGCCGACGCGACCTGACCTTCCGTTTCGTCTCCAACGTCGACGCCACGGACTTCGTGGAGGCGACGCGTGACTTGGCGGCCGAGGAGACTCTCTTCATCATCTCCTCCAAGACCTTCGGCACCCTCGAGACGCTCACCAACGCCACGTCGGCCCGGGACTGGGTCGTGAGCCAGCTGGGAGACGAGTCGGCGGTGGCCAAGCACTTCGTCGCCGTGTCGACCAACGCCGAGCGGGTATCGGAGTTCGGCATCGACACGGCCAACATGTTCGGCTTCTGGGACTGGGTGGGAGGTCGCTACTCGATGGATTCCGCCATTGGGCTGTCGACGATGCTCGCCGTCGGCCCCGATCAGTTCCGTGAGCTCCTGGCCGGGTTCCATGACATGGACGAGCACTTCCGGACCGCCCCTCTGGAGCGGAATCTCCCGGTCCTCATGGGTCTGCTGGCGGTCTGGCACGCGGACTTCTTCGGTGCCCAGACGACGGGGGTCATGCCCTACGAGCAGTATCTCAAGCGCTTCCCGGCGTACCTGCAGCAGCTCACGATGGAGTCCAACGGCAAGCACGTCACCGTGGAGGGCGCCCACGTCGACTACCAGACGGGCGCCGTGTACTGGGGGGAGCCGGGTACCAACGGGCAGCACAGCTTCTACCAGCTGATCCACCAGGGCACCAAGCTGATCCCGGTCGACCTGATCGGCTTCGGCAAGAGCCTGAACCCCCTGCGCCATCACCACGACATCCTCACCTCCAACGTCTTCGCCCAGGCCCAGGGTCTGGCTTTCGGCAAGACCGAAGAAGAGGTACGGGCCGAAGGCACCCCCGAACACGTCATCCCTCACCGGGTCATGGAGGGCAACCGGCCGACGAACGTACTTCTGGCGGAGGTGCTCACACCCCGATTGCTCGGATCGCTGATCGCCCTCTACGAGCACAGCGTCTTCACCCAGGGCATCATCTGGGACATCGACTCTTTCGATCAGTGGGGAGTCGAGCTCGGGAAGGTCCTGGCCAAGGAGATCGTCCCCGCGCTGGCGAGCGAGGACGAGCCGCAACTGGACCATGACTCCTCCACCAACGCACTGATCCGCCGATATCGTGCTCTGAAGAGCCGGTAGACCGAGGGAGGGTGACGATGGCAACGCAGGGCCGCTGGTACTGCGCGCTCGGCCAGTTCCGAGCCCCGGCAAGAGCTCAGCGGCGCGCCACGTCGATCCTCTCGACCGACTCGCCGCGTCCGACCAGGATCGTGCTCAGCATCTCGGGGGGGAACAATCCGTGCTCCACCACTCCTGGGGTGGCCGCCAACCAGGCTGCAAGACCTGCCGGGTCACCGATCGGGCCCATGAAATCAGCGATGACTCCACCGTCGGGGCTCGGCGGGACATCTCGAAGGCGTACCTGACCCAAGCGTTCGAGGGTCGATTCGAGTCCGAAGTTCAGCAACTCCAGCGGGACGGGGGCTTGGAGCGCCGTCACGGGCTTCGTCGAGTCGGCGATGACCACGAACCGCGCTGCTGAGACAGCCACCAGCTTCTCGCGGGTATGGGCCGACCCACCGCCCTTGACCAGCCATCCTTCGGGGCTTATCTGATCGGCACCGTCGATGGCGATGTCGAGGCGATCGAAGGTGAAGGGCTCAACGGCGATTCCGAGCTGACGCGCTGCTTGCTCGGTACGCGCAGATGTGGCGACACAGCGCAGGACCAGCTTCCGGTCGGCCAGGGCGGGCAGGAGGTAGGCCACCGTCGATCCGGTGCCGAGGCCGACGCGCATGCCGCTCTCGACCAACGACGCCGCCGCCTCGGCCGCAAGCTGCTTCTCCTTCTCGATGTCGAGTTCCACCGCTTCTCAGGATGGGCCAGGGTTCCCGAACCTGCAACTCCTGATTCTCGACACCGTTTCTGAGCGGACCCGATGTCCATCCGTTTCCCACCAATCGGCCAGGAGCGCCTAGCAGTACTGCCAGCGTTGACCATGCCCTCGGCCCACTCCATGCACTGGACATCGAACCAGATAGGAAGAAGATGCTTCACGTAGAAAGCGTGCACCGTGATGGCGGGACCGGTGAGATCTTCGTATTCCTTGATGCGGAGGCGCTCGTCCTTCTCCTGGAAGCGACGACACTCTGCCAGGGTGGCGTCGACCTCCTCGCGGGTGTCCACGAGAAGGCCGAGGTGGTCGTAGCCCGGTGACGATATCGGAGAGTCGCCCTCGGCCAGCAGGATGAACTGGCCGTCGTCGGGCCACAGCAGATGACAGGACTGTCCGACCACATCTGTGTCGAGGGAGGTCCAGCCCAGTACATCGCAATAGAACGCATCCACTTCGTCACGGAACTCCTTTGTCAGAGTCCCCCGTTCGAATGACAGCTCCATGTGGTTGAACCGCATCCTGGTCATCGTGCGCTCCTTCTCGATGCTCGGATCCGCAGCTCGATACGTCACGAGCGTGGCGAACTTCCCAGGTGGGTCACGCTATCTCGGATGCTCGCACAGCACCCGGGAGTGGCCACTCGTCAGGTCTGGCTGGCTTCTTCCACGGTGAGCTCGGCCGCGGGGTCGGCCTCCAGTCGGTCGTCGGGGATGGGTATCCCACTACGGACCGAGTAGCCGAATGTTCCCTCGTCGATCCGCCGCTCAGCCCGGTCGATCGCAGCCAGGCGCTCACGCAGACCACCGGCAACGGCGTCATCCACCTCCTCGGCGGTCAGGCGTTCCGCCGGATCAGCGAGGTCACCCGGTTCGTTGGCTTCTGCCCGGTCCTCCTGGCCAGCGGTACGTGTTCCCTCGAGCAGCGCCTGCACTCGAGTCCGCTCGGTACGCAGCAGTGTTCGAGCACGATCGTCGTTCATCGTTCCTCCCGAGACATCGAGCCTCCCTAGACATCGTCATGGCATCCAGCCCAGGTGCACTTCGTTCGGTCTATCCGATCACAACGTAACGCCGTGTCGCCCCATCTGCCTGGGCTGGTCCGCCGAGGCAGATGGTTCGTGTCACGCTCAGAATATCGACCGTCCTACCGGCCCGGTCGTTTCGGTGAGGTGACGGAGGCTCAGGAGGTCGCCTCCAGGTCGTAGCTGCTCGAGGACCCCAGGGGTCCGAGACGTTCGTCGCAGACGAACGTCTACGGTAGGGCCGCGTGGCCGGCGACCGAGGGTCTCTCAAGTCAGGGCAATCACTGCCACAACCGGTGGGGTTCGTACTCGGCGGGGGAGGCAGCCTCGGGGCCGTCCAGGTCGGGATGCTCGAAGCCCTGACAGAGCACCACGTGACCCCCGATCTGGTCATCGGCACTTCGGTTGGAGCGCTCAACGGCGCCGTCATTGCGCTCGATCCCACCGCTGCCGCCAACCGGTTGTCCCATGCGTGGGTGCGCATCACCCGAAACCAGATCTTTCCGGGCGGGCTGTTCGGGCAGGCGCGGACCCTGCAACACTCGAAGACACACCTCTTCCCCAATAGCGGCCTCGCCGCGGTGATCGCCGACTTCCTCGGCACCACGACCAGCTTCAAGGACCTGGCCCTACCCTTCGCCGCCGTGACCATGGACGTTGCCACGGCAAGCCCCCATGTCATCGACGATGGATCACTGTTGACGGCATTGCTGGCCAGCGCAGCCATCCCCGGGATCTTTCCCCCCATCGATCATGACGGGCGCCGTCTCTACGACGGTGGTGTCGTGGCCAACGTCCCGCTCCGCCAAGCCTTGGCCATGGGCGCCCGCTCCCTGGTCGTTCTCGACTGCACCTTCCCCGGTCACCTCCTACCCCACCGGAGTCCCTGGCCGAGACTGTGCTCTTCACCGCCATGGTCACCGTGCGTACCCAAGCCATCCTCGAAGCGCCACTGATCGCCAAGCATGTCCCCGTGGTCTATCTTCCCGGCCCCGCCGCTCTTCGGATCTCACCTTTCAAATTCGACGCCACCAACGTCCTCATCGAAGGCGCCTACGAAGCGGCGCGCTCTTTCCTGCTCGACCTAGTGGTCGACGGCCCCGGCCTCTACGGCTCACCGTCGGGGTCGTGAGCTCAGCGGAGCAGCAGTTCAGCGCATGCCCCGTGCGCTCCCGACGAGGCGCCGACGGGACCGGTCAGGCGATCGTCACCCACAGTTCCATCCTCGGTGGCGTCCCGTGGCGAGCCTTGCCTGGACGCTGGCGACGGCGGCGGTCGATCGCCCTGGTACGCAACACGGCCACGGCGCCTACGTACTCCCTGCGACATACGCGCCCGACATCGGACACTTCCGGGCCGACATTCGGTGTCAGTTCTCGGGTACCTCTTGGAACGGCCGCACTTCGACCGCCTCGCCACAAGCTCGGGTCGCCTTGGCCGCCCATGCCAGGGCGGCGTCGAGATCAGGGGCCTGGATCACCCAGACGCCGCCGATATGTTCTTTGCCATCGACAAACGGGCCGTCGGTGATGAGCAGGTCTCCACCGCGATCCCTTACGACGGTGGCGGGGTTGGGCGGACACAGACCGCCGGCGAACACCCATGCCCCTCAGTTTGAAGATCGGCATTGAAGCCTGTGACATCCTCGTAGGCCTTCTGCATCTCCTCGGGCGTTCGCAGCGGGCTGCCTTCGACCGAGTGCACGCTGAGCAGGTACTGCTTCATTGGCTTCCCCTTTCGAGGGTACCGGCCGCATCTCGGCCCCGGTACGACGACCGCTCCTTTGGCGAGCCAAGCACGAACCACACCTCTCCCGACCCATCTGCGCCACCCACCATCGGCCCTGATGGGAAGGATCCACTGAGTAATCCGCCACTCTGTCTACCTGAAGCGAGACGTCGCTCCTGGCGCTGGCCCTCGTAAGGGATAGGAACGGGCGCGGGATGCCGGAGTTCGCCTACGCCGACCGGTAGGCAAGCAACACCAAGCCGGTCGGGCGTCGCTGAGTGAGCTTGGACACCGCGTGCAGTTCGGCGAAGAGGCGTTTCCCGCTTCCGAGGACGATCGGGAAGATCATCAGTCGGTACTCGTCCACCAAGCCGCGCTCCATCAGGGCGTGAGCGAGTTGGCAACTGCCTTGAACAAGGAGGTCGCCACCGGGTTCAGCTTTCAGTGTGGCGACCTCGGTCACCAGGTCACCCCTGATCACGGTCGTGTCGCTCCAGCTAGCATCGACGTCTGCCAGCGTCGACGAGACGACGTACTTGCGCAGGCTGTTCATTTTCTCGCCGAACTCGCCGGTGCCCTCCATAGTGGGCCATGCTGCTGCGAAGCCCTGGTAGGTCACTCGTCCCAGCAAGTGAGCGGAGGCGGCGTGCATCGAACTTGAACTTGTCCCCCTCGGGGCCGCGTTCGAACTGAAAAGCCCAGCCGCCGTGTTTGGTTCCATCGGCACCACCAGGGTCGTCCATCACGCCGTCCAGGGACACGAACTCAGATACCACGACCCTGCTCATGATCTTCCTCCCTTGTGAACGCCGGCTCGGGGCCGGATTTCCACCTTTCATACGAACGGAGGAGGCTCGGATCGACATCTCGAAAGGACTTTTCCGGATTTTGCCCTGCCAACACAGAATCGTCGTCTCTGGGCAGCAGGGATCGTTATGAAAGCCCGCCTACGTCGCGTCAAGGCCGCAGCCGCCTTGGTTCCCTCGGCATGCTCGACATCGCCCCCACGAACGAGTCCGTGCCGCCTGCGCGCAAGAGCGGATCGATGCAGGCGTAGGAAATCGCTTCGGATAGCCGGCGACACCAGGCCCCGACGTCATCCTCGGTAAAGTCCGACTGGATCTCATGCTGACAGGGACTGCTGAAGGAGGACCATGAGCTCGAGCGAAGGGGCCCTGCGGGCTCGAAAGACGTGGCGGACGATCGAGCCGCTGCACGGGATGATCTACTTCGTCCCCGAAGGGCCCGTGGCCTACGCACGGCTGGGCATCGCCGGTCGCGACGGGTACTTCGCCTCCCGGTCAGCGCCCATGGGAGCGGTGTCGGCTGAAGTGGTGATCGCCACGTTCTTCAACTTCAATCCTGAATTGGTTCACTCAGCCATCCCCGGCGCGTGGGGGATCACCACGCCCGATGTGCTGGTGTCGGCCCGCCTCGAAGTCGTTGACCGCAGTATGCGGCGACTTCTCGGTGACGACGTGGTGGCATCGGCCGAGATGATCCGAGCGGCCGCGCTAGCGCGCCTCGCCGCCGAAGAGGCCAGCACCCGGGTGGAAGGCCGACCACTGGCGGCGGGGCACGCCAGCCTGGACTGGCCCGACGAGCCGCATCTGGTGCTGTGGCATGCGCAGTCGATTCTGCGCGAATACCGGGGAGATGGTCACATCGCACTGCTCATCACCCACGGCCTGTCCGGCATCGAGGCGCTTGTCACCCACGGTGCCGCCGGCGACGTGCCGTCCCCTCTGTTGCGTTCGACGCGGGGATGGACGGTCGAGCAATGGGACACAGCAGTCGACACGATGCGCTCACGCGGTTGGTTGGTCGACGGCGACGATCTCACTCTCACAGAGTGGGGAACAACTCAGCGCCAGGAGATCGAGGACCAGACTGACGTGCTAGCGGCTGCACCGTATGCCGTCCTCGGTGACGAAGCTTGCGCAGAGCTCCGCTTCCTGGTGCGTCCTTGGAGCAAAGTGTTCTCCGAGGTCTTGCTTCGCTAGTGAGCTGAGTCAATAATTCGTTTCCATTTAGGAATTCACGGGTGAGTGTGCGCGTTTATCCCATTGTCAGCGACGATGGGAGGCGGCAATGGGACACCCAGGAATCTCGGCCAGGGAGGTCGTCCTCAGCGACGAGGAGCGTCAGACCCTCGAGCGTTGGGCGCGTCGGCACACAAGTGCCCAAGCACTGGCACTTCGGTGCCGGATTGTGCGGGCTGCGCCAAAGGGGGCAACGACAC
>Ga0182024_10006931_pt1 | contig 24666 bp, 30 predicted proteins | sample P32metaG_FD_120480 | JGI IMG/M metagenome (GOLD analysis project Ga0182024, IMG submission 120480) | Permafrost microbial communities from Stordalen Mire, Sweden - P3-2 metaG (Illumina Assembly) | ecosystem: Environmental > Terrestrial > Soil > Wetlands > Permafrost | place: Sweden: Stordalen...
GGCTCCTCTTCGGCAAGCCGTTTCATAGCCCGGTCGACGATCTGCCCGATCCGCCGCTCGGTCCGCCGCTCGATGGCCGCAACGACGTTCTCGTTCTCGTCGGAGGGGATTTCCGCGAGCACCATTGCGATCTGCGGCACATGATCCGTGTCATTGCCGCCTCGCGCCCCTTTCAGCTCGATTCGGCCGAGGACGAGCCGTCTTCGCAGGCGCAAAACGCCGGCGCGACAGCAGCCCCAGCGGCCGATGCCGATTGGCCGCTGTTTCCGATGACGCGGCTGCGTCCGGAACAATTGATCGGCTCGATTCTGCAGAGCACGTCGCTGCGTACGATCGATCAGCACTCGCATCTCTTCGTGCGCGCGAAGCGCTACTTCCAGGAAAACGAGTTCGTCAAGCAGTATGGCGACCTGGGCGACAACGAGCTCGACGAGCGGTCGGGCACGATTGCGCAGGCCCTGTTGCGGATGAACGGCAAACTCGCCTCCGAAGCCCTCCGTGCCGAAGGGATGAGCGCGACGAGCCGCATCGCCAGCTTTGCCGACACCGACGAAACGTGCCTCGAGACATGCTATCTCGTCGCCTTGACCCGCAGGCCGACACAAGCGGAGAACGACTATTTTCTGCCGCAGCTCGCCTCTGCCGCAAAGTCGGGGCGGAAGGACGCGCGCACCCAAGTCGTCGAAGACATCTTCTGGAGCCTGTTCAACTCACCGGAGTTCTCATGGAAGCATTGAGAAGGCCCGATTTCCCTGCCGTAAGTCCTTTCCCAGCAATCAGATAAAACTTTCCACTTTTTTCATCTTCCCCCGTCTTGTTTGTGCAATTTTGCGGGTATTTGCGGTCATTTGCTCCCCGTTTGTGCAAGAGTTTGTGCAAAGGGAGCGGTAAGCCCGTCTGTTCCACTAGCGAAGCGAAGCACGACGAGCCACCGCCCCCGCTCCCATCGTACCCGCCAAGCAACAAAAAATCCCCTGCCACACTCCCTCTTGGGACACTGCGACAGGGGACGAGCCGCGACAGGGGCGGCTCACGGCTCTTGCGGTTCAGGGGGAGCAACAGGCACGACAGGGGCGACCCGCAATCCCGTCTTCCATTCGGGGCGACCATCGAACGACGTATCGTGAGTTTCTTGGAACGCTGGGACTTTGTGATTGTCCGACGAGGCGGAAAGCAACCACACCCCCAACAACGTCCCCAGTGGAATCACGAACAGCAGGAAGAACACCGCTCCCATTGATTGCTCTTCCCGATTCGTCCGCAACCCCCCAGCGATTGATTCTTGTAGTCGGCTCAATTTCTTTCCCTTTCTGATTTCCGAGCAACGAAGCGACGAACGACCGTAAAGCCGACGAGCGATCCACCGATCACAAGCGGCGACGATGCGGCCGTGAAATCGTCATGCGACACCCGCACGATGATTACGCCTAGAACAGTGGCCAGAAAAACGACGATCACAAAGGTTCGTTCTTTCATCGTTCCCACTCCGTTCGGGATGCAAACAGGGACGAATTGCCCCCAACAATTTGAGCGCGCCAAAGTTTCCCCCCCTTGTCAATGCCCGAACCGCAATTCCGCCAAGATTGCGACAAATGCACGGAAAACCCCTACCAATGAAAAAACACCCCTGAAACTCTCCAGGGGTGCCTACAACGCATCGGAGCGAAGGGGTGTCTCTATCCCTTGAACAGTTTGGCAATCGCTCCTGCCTCGTCCAGTGCTTCCTTGAACTCATCCACCGAACCGCACTCCCCGATCGCGTCGGCCAGTGCCTTCGCGTCGTCGTAGTTGCCACCGAACTTGTCTTGGACGAGGGCAATCGCCGCTTTGATCTTGGTAGGCGTCAATCCGTTGGATTCCACCTTGCCTTTCTTCGGCGGTTTCTCGCCCGCGACTACGTAACGAAGTTCAATCTTCGCCCTGTTGACGGACGGGCCGGCGGGGGCCGTTGTCCATGTCCAATCAGGATCGGCTTTAATGTCTGCGTACTTTGCTTCCCTGTTCTTTCTAAGGACTTTCAGGATAACGGCGTATTTTGCTGCGTTGTCGTCGCCCGCCACTGGGGGAACTCCCTTTGGTTTTTTTACCACGATGAAACACCCTTTCCGTTGGGTTTGAGGATTGAACAGGTTTAGGACAAGAGTTTTTCGAGCGATTCGCCATACTGTTGAACTAAGGCAAGTGCCTTTTTGTAGCCGCCGCAAGAGACGATAAACGACATTACAAGTGCCGCTTGGCTTGCGACACCCTTTGCCCCCTCGTCAGCGTCGACCGCTTCGAGGATCAACTCGGACAATCCATCGTCGGCGGGGGTGTGCGAATCAGGAACACCCGTAAGACCGTGCTTGTTCGTATTTGGCAATTTGCCCCTTCCATTCTCGACGGGAGTGATTCCCAATTCTTTGCGGACACGACCGAGCAATACGCCACCGACCTTTTCCCGCTTCCCAAACACCTTGATCCACTGGGGCGATTCTTGTACGTCCGATGATCTTGCGTCTGGAACCGCTTTAAGCACTTGACGAATGATTTCCCGTTTCTGTTCGATTTTTTCGCGGAGCATCATCATAAAACCCTTTTCGCTAGTGGAGAGAACAAAGAACAAAGCACAATCTACCGACACCCCTACCCGATTACAAGCGACCGCTAATCAAGAGGGAAACAAGCAACCATAGGAACAGGCAAAGTACAGCGATTATCACCTTCATTGCTAGAAGGTCTTTCCGATGCTCACGCCGTTCCTTTCGGAGTTTCCCGATACGACGAGCCATTTGAGCAAGCATCGACCATACCGCCTTTTGCCGTTCGGCCGTCATGCGTGCCGCAAGAGCGAAGACCTTTTTCATGGCAACGCCTTCACGTCTGCCGAGACCGATAGATGGCAAACCACAGGCGGATGAATTGGTGGGCTGGAATTGACGAACACAGGCGGATGATGAGGCAAGCATTTCTTGCGATTGGGAAGAAACCAACGCCAGATAATCCGCATCCCTTTCCCATCGTCCGCTATCTCTTCCACGTCCGATTCCCGCTCTTCATCGGTCTCCGCTCTTCCATCGTCCTTAATCTCCGCACGTAAGACCTTGACGTGAAACGGGCAGTTTATCCCTAACGTCGCCCGATTGCCCGACACCTTCAACACCTTCACGGTTACCGTCTGCCCGATCGTCAATGATTCGCCTACCCTTCGACTGAGAACAAGCATTTCTAAACTCCCTTTCGCTAGTGGAATGAACCTTCCAGCGATTAAGGGCGCCATCGTGTCGCCGAATTGTCAAGGGTAATCCACCACAATTCCCCCGCACTCGGTAGAAGTCCTATCATGCGAGAACCCGCTATTCGCCATGATGAGCCGTTGGAAAGGCACCCCATAATACAGACAAAGATTGCCTCATCTTGCCTCATCTAGTCGGCTCTAAGTGGGGCAGAAACTCTGCCGGCTTTCGGCCCTTCCCGCCTACCTTCGGATGCAGTGGAGTTGTGCTGTTCTTTGTGCAAGGGAACGTGAGCAAACCCCTATTTCCATAGTGTCACACGCATTGCGTCTATCTCTCCGTAGTCCTGATAGGACTATCAAGCCACTTTCCCCGCCCTATTCCTGCCGTCCCTTGCTCCTACCCGCACCCCCCGCTCCGTCGCATATACGCCCCGTAGGACGCATCCAAGCGGTAGAAGGCACGAATACTGCCCCTCGTCGCCCCCGTATTGTCTGCGATTATCCTGATTATCCAGGGGCGAAGGCAGAAGGGGTGCGAGTGCGTAGCGGGCAAAGGGCAAAAAAAGTCCGACCCCCACCCCCCCTACCGCGACTGTCCCCTTTCTCTAATTCCAAGAAAATGATTTCGTAATTGGTAATGGTCTTACTCTTATATGTTATGGAAACTTACCAAGACAGATACTCAATAGGCGACAAGTTCAATCGGCTTACTCTTCAAGAGATATTACCCAATAACAGATGCGAAAGTGTTTGCGAGTGCGGCACCATCAAACACTTTCGCACTTCTAGCGTCATACATGGAGAAACTAAATCTTGTGGTTGCCTCCGGAATGAACTGGTAGCAGAAATCAATCGAAAAGGTATCAGGGGAAAAGGCAATAGAAAGCATGGCAAGAAAGGTACTCGCATATACATCACTTGGAAGGCAATGAAACAGCGGTGCTATAACGAACGGTGCAAGTCATATCCACATTACGGAGGAAGAGGTATCAAGGTATGCGACCGCTGGCAGGACTTTGCGAACTTCTACGCCGATATGGGCGACAAGCCGGAAGGTCTATCTATTGACCGAATAAATAATGACGGGCACTACTCGCCAGATAACTGCCGATGGGCGACACGTAAGGAGCAAAATCGCAATCAACAAAGGCACCGCCAACATTGAACCCCCTTTGATTCCCGTCGAGTAGGTGTCCCCCCCCTTTCCCCAAAAAAAGAACCTTAGCACTCTACCTAATGAGTGGAAGCCAACCTGATCAAGTGCTGCGATTGTGTCGAGGGGATGAAGTCCCTGCCCGACAACTCGATACCTTTGACGGTGACAAGTCCCCCCTACGATAGCATCCGAGATTACGACGGCTACTCTTTTGACTTTCCCGCTATTGCCGAGCAACTGTATCGCATAACGAAACTCGGTGGCGTTGTCGTTTGGGTAGTCGCCGATGGAACTATCAAGGGAAGTGAGAGCGGAACGAGTTTCAGGCAAGCACTCGGCTTCCTAGATATTGGCTTTCGGCTACACGATACGATGATTTATCAAAAGGCAAATCCCCAACCGAACAACGCTCGACGCTATGAACCGTCCTTTGAGTTTATGTTTGTATTGAGCAAGGGGAAGCCGACGACGTTCAACCCGCTTCTACTGCCTTGCAAGATGGCCGGCAGGATAAATGCCGGAACTAGAAGACACGATCCCAAAGGCGTACTAGAAGCGAAGGACGGCAACGGCAAGCCATATAAACCCACTAAGCCCAGGCCGAATATATGGACTTATGCCGTTGGTTCGTTCTTTCATCGTTCCGATCCCCTTTGCAAACTTCATCCAGCGACGTTCCCCCTTGAACTCGCCAAAGACCATATAAGTTCGTGGAGCAACGAGGGCGATTTGATACTTGACCCGATGGTAGGAAGCGGTCAAACCGCCATAGCCGCTATGCAACTCGGCAGGAAGTATATCGGGTTTGATTGCTCGCAAGAGTATTGCGACCTAGCACAGAAGCGATTGGAGTGGTATCGGGAGAAAAAAGACCTTCACCCGCCTAGATAGTTTGTGGCAATCTCCGTCGTTCAAGTTTCATCCGCAGGCCAAGGGGCTTACGTTCCATCGGTTTCTACTCCTATATTTGATTCTAATGTCACAACTGGAAACAGTATCGTTGTCGGCGTATTTGGCTTTAACGACTATGCTATCTCGCCATATAACGCACTAGAGGTGACGGATTCGGTTGGCAACAGTTACACAAACATCGCCTTCAATCAATCCAGCGATGGCGGGCCAGGATCGGCCGTCGGACCTTTTGTCGGATTCTGGATGGCTAACAATGTGACGGGGGGGGTTGATGTTACCACTACCTTAACAGTGGTAAGCGGCACGGTCGGCAACTTCTCCATAGTTGCTTGCGAGGTTTCTGGTATTGGTTCCACCATTGACAATGAAAATGTCGCTTACGGCACAAGTGACCCGCCGACTGCCGGAGCGTTATCTACGGGCAATGCTAATGATATAATCTTTGTGGGTTTCGCTAATGGCACCTACGGGGCTTCTCTAACGAGTGTCTTCCCGCCGGTCGGCTACACGGTGTTATACGAAGACATCGACGCCACGACATACACTATCGCTGGCTGTTTAGCTTACAAGATAGTTAGTACGACGTTATCCGATGTTGATCCAACATTCACTTCGACATCAGGGACCGAAAACTGGTACGGTTGTGGTGTAGCCGTCGAAGCGGGAGGGACTATTCCCGGCTTCCTTCTCTGCAATGGTCTTCCTGTTTCGCTTAATGGACTTCCAGTTTATATATAAGGTATGTCGTCTCAATCCTTATTTCCTAGTACCGTTGTCTCAAATGTCTCCCTCACGGGTTTTTCCCAAAATGGCAACATCACTTGGACAAATCCAACTAACGTTGAAACGACGAATGCCGTATATACAACTGCCATAACATCAACGTCCAATCCTTATTCTTACATCCTCACTTGTACAAACTTTGGGTTCTCAATTCCCAGTGGCTCAACAATCAACGGAATCTCTGCTGCGATTATCGGGCATGTAAGCATCACGACGAGGGGGCAGGACTTGCAAGTGTCCTTGTTGAAGGCAGGAACAGGCGTAGGAAGCAACTACGCAACGCTGCAAGGTGTTGGCATTACCGGATCAACGACGGACGTGACAGAAACTTATGGGAGTGGCACGACAGACTTATGGGGAACGACGTGGGCATATACCGACATCAACAGTAGTGGTTTCGGTATCGGATACGAAGGACAGAGCGATACCAGTAACTGCACCTTTTCGATTGACTCAGTGAAATTGACGGTCTATTACACTGGGGGAGCGGCAGGAAGTAGCTTACTACTTACACCTATGAATAGCTCTAATTGCATTACACCATTGAACAGCAAGAATTGCGTTGTCCATTGGTTCTAGGTTATAGACCGCCTGATTGAATCAGGAACGGAGTGCCAGGATTCACAATCATAAACCCGCTTGAAATGCTCGTCCCTATTTGTTGCCGCACGTCACCGCTCGCAAATCCGCCAGACATAAAGCCGCCGGACGATAGACATAGCTGCCCGCTTCTGCCAACCCATACTGGTTGTCCGTATTGTGCGAAGTTCGTTAGACCCGACGCATTAGTTCCGCCAATCCCCTGCGAAACAAGATTAACACCTAGTGTAACGCCCGAACTGAATTGTCCGGCCACAACACCAACTGCCGGCATTCGACCGCTCACACTTGCCATAGCAATCCAAAGATTCCCGCTTGGCGAAATGGCAACAGCGTAGGCTCCGCTGATTAGCTCTTGTGTGATTGGATTAACACCTGCGTTCGTCGGGAATGGTGCAACATTCTCCGCATAAGTAGCAGTCAGTCCGTTGATCGCACCGCTTGCTAACTGAAACAGACCAACGGCACCACTGGCGATATTCCCAGATGTTACAGCGTTATTACCTATGTCACCACTTGTAATACTACCAGAAGTTATACTAGCTCCACCTCCGCCACTCCAGCCAGCGAACCCACTAGCCATATGGAAGAGACCAACGGCACCACTGGCGATATTCCCAGATGTTACAGCGTTATTACCAACGTCCCCACTAGTGATGATTCCGCTAGACAAGGTGAAGCTACCGCCCCCGCCTACTCCCGACGCTAATGCCGACTGCGGGATACTGCCCGATGCGTAGTTCGGTGTATTCACGGAAGCCGCTCCAAGGTCTCCCGACGTTACAATTCCACTCGCCAATGAGAAGCTAACGGGTAGTACGCCACTCGCAATCGAGCCACTGACTACCGAAGCATTCGCAAGCATTCCGCTACCTACAATTCCACTCGACAATGAGAAGGCCGGTGGGATAACGCCGGAAGCAATCTGCCCCGATGTAATCTGACCAACCGAGAATGCACTACCTAAGTGATACTGCCCGATAGACCCCGAACTTATGTTCCCAGAATTGACGGCGTTATTGCCAATGTCCCCTGAAACTACGATTCCCGAAGTAAGGGTAAAGCTACTGCCGCCCACTCCCGACGCTAAGGCGGTTTGCGGGATACTGCCCGAACTATAATTCGGTGTATTCACGGAAGCCGCCCCCAGCGATCCCGATGAAATGATCCCACTAGACAAGGTGAAACTAGAAGGCAGCACACCGGAAGCGATCGACGAGGCAACTACCGAACCGGCCCCAAGCATACCAGAACTAATTTGACCGGACGTTATCCCCGTTAAGTATGTTGCAAATACAGCGGCAGGTGTATCAAGGAAGACATTGAGATTTGCCCCACTGAAATTGACGTTGGTATTTTGGTATGAAGATTGGTAGATGGTATTGCGTTGTATCTGCCCTCCACTCCATACACCTAATCCTGTTTCCCAATTTGTATTGTCGGTACAGACATAGGGTACAGTCGCCGATACCATCCCGCTTGATATACAACCGCTCGCAAACGATTGGTATCCAGTCGTCGGCCCGTTCAATACTAGATTTCCGCTTGTCCCTGGATTACCGCTACAAGTTTCCCAAACGCGATCCGCATACGAAATTGCCATATGCTTTATATAGTCGCACTCCACTACATATTCCTATGGCACTCTGCGGACAACCCATCGGCTCTAATCCAATCTGCGGGGATGGAATCATTCTTGCGACCTATCTGGAAACTTCTAGCGGTGGGACAGTGGGCGGCGGTGCGATCCTTCGTCAGTATGTTTCGGCGAACTCAATCGGCACCTTTCTGTACGATTCCTTTTGGGATTCTCCCAACGACCTAAACCAACATGAAGCCGATACAGGGCAGACGTGGAATAGTTCCCCTACCTACTTTGAGATTGAAGAAGGCGGATTCGTCAATACCATCGAAACCGGACCTATCTTCGCCACGATCAACAGTGGCCAAAGCAATCTTTCACTCGGTTCGACTTTCACTCTTGATGCGGTTTCCCCTGGATACATCGGCGTAGTGTTCCGCTATCTCAATGCCACGAATTATTGGGTAGTCCAGTACGAACAACCGAACGCGGCTTTCAGGATTTTGGAAATAACAGGGGGACTATCTAGCCAATTCGCCTACGCCGTTCTTTCCCTGGACTACGGGACACCCTATACGCTCAATGTGTATGCGAACGGCGGGACGATCATTGCCGACCTAGCAGGAACGGAGATCAGCACGACCGATGCAACGTCCTTCCTTACGAGTACGACCGTGGGACTTTTCTTGAACTCGTTCCCTGGACTAGGAACGGGATTCACAAACTTTCAGGCAACACTGCCCGCGTTCTTCAATACCGCAAGCGGTGGGGGACTTGCGGGCGGCGGAGCGATTTACAATCAAGTGATGCTAGATGTTTCCGACGGCGGAACACTCTGCGGCGGGCAACTCGATTACGACGTAAATGGAGTGGAATACTACTTCCCGCCAAGTTCGGGGGGAGCACTGGGGAGCGGGGCGGCTTCACCGCTTCAAGAGTTGTACAACTACCCAAGCGGCGGAACACTCGGCAATAGCTCGGCACTCCCCGAAGCGACCTACACGCCTACGTCGAACGGAGGGACACTAGGCGGCGGCAGTGCCATCGTATCACATTTCTTCACGGTGCCCGTTGGGGGCGGGGGACTGGCAAGCGGCAACGCCATTACGACCGAAGTGATCGGCTATCTTGGCACAAAGACAATCACCGTACAGGCGATCGCCGATTTAACCGGCTTCCCCCTCGTCTTCACCTTCCGCATTCCTTCCGTGCTTGTGAAGCGTATCCAGGCGACGGACGACGACGAGAACATATTGCCCACCGAATTAGTTGCGGCAGTTGAAGGCCAGACGTGGGCAGTGGTGCGGACGAATCTATCAAGCACGGAAGAAACCGTGATTACATTACAATACGGAAACCATTAACTATGACATGCTGCGGCATACAAACATACACAGAGATTAGCACCGGCGGGACACTGGGGAGCGGCACCGTTGGTATTACCACAAACTTTGAGAACGCATCCGGCGGCATTCTTGGTAGTGGGTGTGCCCTCGTCTCTACAAACAATCTCTACGATGGGTATCTCGGTATCTTCCATTTGATTGAACAGGGCATCGGCGTACCTACCGACTACTTCAACTCGACTGGATCGGCGGATGGTCAAGCGGGACTGCCCCCCTTGAATCCGATTCAAGTGCAAGGAAGTTTATTCTGGCCGACGGACAATCTGTTTAATGGCGGGCAGTATGTCTCTACTCCCATCGACAGTACGAACGGAGATTATTCCGTTACCCTTTGGGCGAAGATAGAAGGTATGTATCTTAATCGCCTCTTTTTCAGTCGAGGGAAAACGAACACTCAAACAGGCGAAGGGGTGAGCATCACACTAGGCCACACCGCCGGTAATCAGATTGTCGGAACGGTTCAAGTCGTTGGGGCGAGTGGATGGAATACCTATACCCTTACCAGTATCGCAACCGTCGATACCGCCGATACATGCTGGCATCACTTCGGTCTAGTGTTTCAATCTGGCGTAGGCGTATGGCTCTATATCGACGGCGTAGAACAGGCGACGATTACGGTTGTTGAAACGGAACTTGTACCGAGTACGACAACGATAAACTTCGGACGAGTGATTGACTACGGATACTTTGTAGGGGAGATGGAAGAGATACGATACCTGCCTTCTGCGTTGAGTGCGGAATGGATCGCAGTAGAGTATGCGAACATATGCGGGGACATTTACACAGTCGCATAGTGATTATGCGAGCGGGAACGATACATACATTTATGGCAAGCGAACGATTTGAGAAATCAGTCGAAGGACTTCTGAAACGGGGCGACGTAGTACCAGAACCCGAACCCAAGAAACCGAGGGCAGGGAAGATCATACCGCAATACATTACGGCCGGCGACAAAACGCAAACCATTACTGCATGGGCAAAGGAACAGGGAACGAGTACGCATACCATCGCCGAGCGGTGGAAAAAGGTACAAGCGGGCAAGATGACGGAAGATGATTTTCTCCATAAGAGAATCAGTCCAGTCGAGCTAGTTCATAATAATAAAAAGAACTCACTAGAACGCACGAACAAAATACGGGTGAAGTCCCTGGAAACTTTGTTTAGTGCCATTGACCGCAACGTGCTTCCCAAGATCGAAGGTGAGATAAAAGCATGTATGCAGGGAGAACAAGACGGGCCAGGGCTGAAGCTACTTTACAAATGGCGAACCCTGTTACCGGTACAGAAACTCGACGAGATACTAGATGCACACAAAGGCATTAAGGCAAACTTCGCTTTCATCATGGGGCAGGGGCAAACGCAACTCCCTGGAAAGCCAACCGACAACGATATCGAAATAATCAAATAGGAAGAATGGTCACACAAAAACTACTAGATTCACTTGAATGGGGCGACTGCTGGAGGAACAAGCGAAGCGGATATATCTACAAGCACTTCGTACCGCACGAGGGGCAACAGGCCATACTCGACAATACGAAGGCGATTTACTTGCTCGCACTCGGCGGAGTGGGTAGCGGGAAAACGGCGTGCGGGTGTTTGTGGTTGATGGGAGAAGTAGAGAAGCACGAGGGGAAGGGAGAATATCTCATCGTCGCCCCGACGCAATGTACGGCGAACTCCGCCACATTGAAGGTATGGGAGAAGACGGTACGCGGCACGCCCCTGGATGGTCGCTTCATCTACGATAAGAGCAATCCCCGATACATACTGCCCCAAGGCGGGATTATCTATTTCCGCAGTGGAGAGGGTTCGCTAAGTGGTATCCATCCCCACGCGGTCCTATGCGACGAATTGGGCGACTGTTCGGAAGATGTATGGATTACCGTAAAGGAAAGAATCGTAGATAGTCCCACTAGCCGCATACTCATTAGCACAACTCCGTACCCCAACAAGTATTCATGGATAAGATCGGAAGTGATCGCACAAGCAGACAAGAATAACGAGGACTACTTCTACCGCTGTTTCCCGACGAGTATGAACCCCCGCCACGATCCCCGCAAGGTGAAGAACGCACAACTCACCTTACCCGATTACCGCTTCAAGATGGATTATTTGGGTTTGTATGAGGCACCCCCGTCCCTCGTCTATACCTTCATCGACAAGGATGGGAACGATTGTTTCTTAGATCGCTTGCCGTTGAATGAAATGGGCGAACCGTCCCTACCGCAAGCCAAGGGATACTTCGGCTCATTGGATTTCGGAGGGACTGCGGCAACGTGTGCCATTGTCGGTATGCTCGACGTGAATGATTGTTTGTGGGTTCTCTGGGAATACTACAATATGCAGAAGCATCAAGACATTGAAAAGGTACTATTCGACCTACGGGAGTGGAACGCTAGTTTTGAGGAAAGAACCGGCAGGAAGATTTCTATATGGTGGTGCGACCATCGACCCGAAATCATCGTGGCACTTCGACGAGGGGGGATCAACGCCCGCCCCGCAAACAAGAAAGGACTAGGTAGGCAGAGTGGAAAAGAACTCGGAATCAGTATGGTACAAAGTCGCATCCGCACCGGACGGATCAAGGTCTTAAAAGCAAACTGCCCGAACTTGAAAATCGAAGCCGCCGACTACCGCTATCCAATGGTCGACGGCGAAGTAGTGAGTACGACGCCGATTGACAATAACAGGGATCACGCATTAGATGCCCTTCGCTATCTTGTGAGTGGGATAGATCGAAAGGCATTCGGGCGAATGGCTAGAAGCTATGTTTTGCAAGGGGGGAATCTTGATGAGTAGGACAAGACGATTCAGGGGCGACGTACCGAAAAGCAAAGCGGAACGCAATATCTTTCATCATCAACACGTAAAATCGTTGAAGGAAGGTTTCGAGCGATACCAAGCCAAGCGGCAACAATACATCGCCAAGATGAGGAAAGACAATGACGGCTAAACAAACGAGCGACCAGAAATTGAAGTCCTTTCACGGCGGGTTCGACATACTCGACGCACTCCCCGACGCAAGACAAGTCAAGGGGAAAAGCAGGGATACGAAGAAAGAACAGGCGATACGGGAAACAAAGCACAAGGAAGCACTAGATATATCGGCAAGGGAAAGGAAGCGAAGGGATTACTTGACCATCGACAACGAAAGGATTTGGACGGTAATCCGATAGGGGGAGCATGACATTAGTAGGCGAGTACGGAAAGGGGTGGGGCGGTGATAAAAAACAACTACTCCAACAATTTGAGCTAACAGTATTTGCGGCGGCGAAGAAACACGCGGCACGTATTGCGGGGGTTCGCCTTCGACTTTATACGCATACGCTTAGCGACAATACCCGACGGCTTGGAAAGATTGAAACGAAGGGATTGAACTTCTGGGAACGGGAAACCCTAGTCAAACGATGCGAGACAAAATATCTAAACACTGGACAAGACCTAGCAGAAGTGATGAAGCACCCTGCGATAGATTTGCTCCACAAGCCGAACCCTGTTCAGCACGGCCGCGAGCTATTCACGTATATTGAACTAGAACGGGCAATCAGTGGTAGCGTCTATATCCATCACATTGACTATCAAGGCGTACCCGCGATCCTATGGCTTCTGCCTTCCTATCTCGTCAAGGTGAATCAGGGGGATGATGGGTTTCCCGATGAATACCGATTCGGGAACGCAAGCTTCAAGCCAAAAGAAATGCTTGTCGATACGACCGAGAACTTATACGCACCGTACAGCGGTCTTCCAGGGCAATCCCCTGTTAAAGCCGTAATGAAGGTACTCGGCTTGCAGTATGACGTAATCGGCAAACTTAGTTCGCTCCTACGCTCCCCGCGTGCTTCGATGATCCTTCGCCCCAAGTCCGAGTTTAATTCGCTTTCGGACGAAACAAGGGAACTATGGCACCGACAAGCCGCACAATTTAAGTCGTCGATGGAAAACGACATAATGATTTTGGATGAAGACGCGGAAGCGACTATCCTTAATGCCATACCCGCCGATTTGAGTGCGATAGAGATAATGAAACTGGTCGAACGCGAAGTAGCGAAGGCGTTCGGAATGAACCTTACAATCTTGGTAGGCGGTGGGGAACAAGCGAATCGGGCACACTACCAAGCGGCCGTTTCGGAATGGCTACAAGGGGGCATTCACTCCCGCTTAATGGAACTAGAAGAATGGTTAAACTACAAATATCTTCCCCTGTTCCCTGATAGTGAGGATTTGTTTTTCGCCTTTGATGATCCCGAACCGAAGAGCGAAATAGATCAAATGAATCTGTATGTTACCGGAGCAGGCGGGCCAGTCATCACCGTCGACGAATCACGCAGCGCCCTCGGGTTTCCGCCCCTTCCAGATTCGCAGGGGACGCGATTACGGGAACTCGTCACCGAACAACCAGGCGACGAGGGGAGCGGGCCGACACCGGAGGGCGACGGAAGCGACCGTGAAGACGAGCCACTGTTACCGCTCGACGATGCCCGCTCAATCGTCGCCAGCGTCGTCAAGGGGGAGCTACCCCGCGACAGTGGGATTGAATTGCTTCGCACCTACGGAATGCCCCTGGAACGAGCTACGAAGATTATGGGCAGTGCTGGAATGCGGAAGACCCCCGCACGGCGTACCAACGTCCCACCAAACGGAAGCCAACTAATCCCGATCCTCCGCAAGCACTTTCAGGAATGGCGTAAAGCGGCACTTGCGGCAGTCCATAAATCGGCGACAGGAATTGAGCGGAAGGACATTGACGGGGGAATCGTCGTCAAGGGTTTGCCCGATGCCTTCGTTCCCGTTGGCGATTGGGATGCATCCTTAGCTGCCGATGCCTTCCCAGTTATTTCAATGATCTTCAAGGATGGCGGGAACAAACTACTCGGTAGGGTAGGTGCAAGCCCGAAAGTGTATGACGTGTTTAATCCCAAGGCGGCGGAGTACGCCCGTCAGGCGACGTTGGATTTCGCAAAATCCACAATGGATTCGACAACGAAGGACTTGAACCAAGCACTCGCCGAAACTAGGGAAGCCATTGCGAGCGGCTTGGAAGTAGGCAGCACCGTCAATGAATTGAGCGACCGAGTAGGCGAGATTTTCGACGGCTTGGAAGATAGCCGATGCAAGATGATCGCTCAAACCGAATCGGCAAGAGCATACAATTTCGGCCTAAGAGACAGTGCGAAAGAATCGGGTGTAGTGAAGGAATTACGTTGGCTTACAACGTCCGATCCATGTCCGGTTTGCTTGGAATTGGAGGGCACACTAATTCCGCTCGATTCGGATGATCTGCCCCCCCAGCACTGCAATTGTTTCTGCTGCCTTGAAGAAATCATTGACGAGAGCGTACTAGATGATGCTGGCTAACCTTGTTTCTTCGGCTTCGTAGTCAATGCCTCTTCAACTGACCATCCATCTAAAAGACGGTCCTTGATTATTGTCCGCTTCACCCCTAGATGCCTTGCCCATTCCGCTATCGTCCTTCGCTCACCCGCAAAGTCCAGATAATGAAATCGCTTTGCTTCCGTCGTCAATGCCTTTTCAAGTGGCCAGCCCCGATTTAATCTATCCCTAAGCGTATGCTTATGCACGCCGATTTCCCTTGCCCATTGCGTTACGGTCTGCCGCCGTCCCTTGTATTCAATGAAGCGATTACGGGAAGTATTGTTGTGTTGCTCCGTCATCGTCGCAAGCCGTACATTTGCAGGCGTATAGTTCCCGTCGTTGTCCTTTCGCTCAATCGTCAATCCGTCCGGTATCTCGCCAAGGTCTTCTAGGAAGTTTGCGAAGTCCTGCCACCGCTCGCAAACCTTAATGCCCCTGCCACCATATCGATCGTAGTGGTCGTGCTTCTCATTCTGGCAACGTGCCTTCATGCCTTGCCATATCTGATAAGTCCTACTCGCCCGCTCCCCTATTGCTCGGCTTGCGTGTCCATGTTTAACGTGTTTGCTAGTCATGTCCTACAGTTTAACATAAAAAGCACCGATAGCAATATAAATACATTGAGCGGAGGACTAATCATGCTTGACCAAAACCTACTAGAAGCACTCGACGACGTAAGAGCGAAATGCAATCGGGCGACCATCGGCTACCAAGATGCAATGCGAATCATCAAAAGCCATTTCGAGCCATACGACAAGACGGACATAATCCAACCAAAAGAGAAGTTCGGGGAGACGGAGTACATTGAGTAAGAATATCATTTGGGCAGAATGCTATATGAAGGGAGACGATACCGACGCGATCGCTAGAAGGTTCTTCAACTACAATCCATATCAGGAATCGAGACACAAGGCGGGACAACTCCATTGGAGTAGGCGACCGTGCGGGGATCAGGATTGTTGGGTACTCCGCTTGACGGAGAAGGTGGAAGAATGAGCGGAGAAATGAAATGGGACGGGGAGCGATACGCGGCGAAGGTGCAACGTAGTCAAGAAACGAAAATGAAAGTGATAGTACGGGAAGTGCGAAACGAAGTGATACAAAACATATCCACCAAAGGGCCGCCCCCGTCTGATCCAGGGAATCCCCCGCATACTTTGACGGGGCACCTACGGCGTAGTATCGCCACCGATGTAGATGTTGAAGATGGGGAGGTAGTCGGGTACGTGGGGACGAATGTAAAATACGCTCGGCGATTGGAACTCCCTACCGAGTTGAACCGTAGCTACCTACTGTATTCGTGGAATCGGATAAAGGACGACATCGCCCGAATTGCGAAAGGAAAGATTGAGTAGAGGATAAATACATTATGGAACAGATAAAAAACGAATGGTACGGGCGACACGGATACAAGTCCTTTACCTTCGACGGCTACACGATACCGATGAAGGACGATGGTTTTGATAAGGAACTTGAAACGCTCTTGAAGGAAGCGGACGATAAAGGACTACACTACAAGCGGGAATGGATCGGATTCGACGGCGTTGAATGTAAGGCGGCTACTGATGAAGAGCCGCAAAAGAAAGTGCTGCTTACCGCGAGCACTTCGGACGTTGATTCCGACCGCGACATAGTGCTTGCAAAAGGGATTTCGTTGGCAAGATATAGGAAGAACCCTGTTTTACTATGGTCGCACAATTCGGAACTCCCGCCAGTCGGAAAAGCACTATGGACTAAGGTAGTCGATGGGAAGTTAAAGCAGGAAGCCGTCATTGCCAAGCGACCAGCCGACCTACCGCCTACCGTGGAATGGTTCGCGTCAACCATTTATGCACTTATCGAGGAAGGCATATTGAAAGGCGTTAGCATAGGTTTCTTGCCTCTTAATTATCGAGATATATCGGAGAAGGAACTTATAGCGAATCCACATTGGGCGAGTGGTCGTAGGATATTGGATAAAAGTTTGTTACTTGAAGTATCGTTCGTGAGTATGCCTAGCAATGAAAATGCCCTTTGTGAAGCGGTCACTAAGGGACTACACAAAAAGGATCACTTGTCCGAACTTGGGTTCGATGTACCTATGTCCGATCCTATGGAATACACCTGGACGGCTTCTGACCTATTCATCCCGACAAGGGAAGTAGTCCTTACGCAGGAACAGAAGGAAACAAATCTCTTGAAGAAAAAGTGTTTGTGATGCGTAAATAATGTGGATTGTAATCTATTCATAGCAAAACAAGCCGGCCCTTTCTGTTGAGCCATTAGGGGACGGCTTTTTTTGTTTCATTTTCTAAGGTAGGTGCATAGATACTTGGTCGGCGTATCAGTCGGAGTCGAGTGATCTATCAGGCGAAAGCCGGAGATTAGACACCCTTACTAGGCGGAGATTACGAGGCGTAATCTTTTTTTATAGTGAGGGTAATACTATGCCTACTGAACCAGTGGCAGCAAACGAGCCGTCGAACGACGAGCTATTCAACAAACTCGCATACCGAGTAGAAACTAAACTAGCCGAGAAAGCCGCGACATTCGGCGAAACAAACAAGAGCGAAATCGAAGAGCTACGCAAGGAAGTAGCTCTAATGAAAAAGTCCCCGCCTAACTACGCGGTGGCAAAAGAGAAGACCAAGACCTTTCTAGGCGAGTGGTTGAAGTGCGTCAAAACTATTCAATCAACGCATACAAGCCCGGATCAAAAGGGTGCGGCTTGGAATGAAATGCAAGACAAGTGGGATCAGAAGACCTTGCAGAATCAGACAACTTCAACGCAGGGCGGATTCTTAGTTCCGCCGCAATTCTCCGACGGTATCTTGCGAATGAGCAATCTCAATCAAGTGATCTTCCGTCCCGATGGATCGGCCGCAAATGTAGTCGATATGTGGTCGGATATCATGTATTACCCAGTATTGGATATGTCGGGTACTCCTACCGGTCAAGGCGATAGTGCCTTTGCTGGCGGTCTTGTCACTCAGTACGCGGCAGAAGGTACTGCCCCAAGTACGACCGTCGTAAGCAATTGGCGGCAATTGAAGATACAGGCGGACAAACAAATTGCTCTGGTCGAGATGACCAACGAACTCCTACAAAACTCACCATACAACGCCGAGAAAATCGTCACCGATGTTTTACAAGAGGAGCTTTACAGTAGATTTGATTGGCAAACCTTTAATTCCAACGGCGAAAACGTCCAAGGCATTCTTGATAGTGCTGGCTTGGTTTCCGTCAATCGAGTGACAGGGGGAGCGGTAGGACTTGCCGACCTAGCACACTTGCTAGGGCACGTACATCCGAGATATGCCGCAGGGTATATTTTCTGTTGCCAACCGAAGACCTACTCGTCATTATTGCAGATCACTTCCAGCAATACCGGCGGACAACTGGTCATGTGGCCGAACAATAACACGATCAACGATGTGCCGACGATGCGTGCCTTTGGTTTCCCGATCATGCTGACCGACAACGTACCCGCACTAGGACAACCAGGCGACGTATGCTTAATCAATCCTTCGCTCGGCTACACGATCGGTATCAATCGCAATGTCGAGATTGCATTGAGCGAACACTATGCCTTTAACTTGGACGCTACGGCTTTCCGTATTACGTTCCGAGCGGGCGGAAGTGTCAATTACCCGTATCCGATTATCTTGAAAGACGGTGTTTCTGTGGTTTCCCCGTTCATCGCACTAGGTACGCAAGGTTCTAGTTTCTTCATGACGAAACCCGATCGAAAGAACGGTGGCAAGCCAGATAGAGACAAGCACGGTAAGTATGTGAGCGAAAAGGACGGGGACGGCAATGCCGTTAATCCCGTACAGTCGCAAGCGAACTTCGCCAAGCAACCGGCCGAGTATGGAGACCCGCACCGCGTAAGCGGATTAGATGGATCGCATAAAGCGTAATGAACTTCGACGAGGGACTAAGGCACGCTAGAAATGGCGTGCCTTTTTTATTTCTGATCCAACCATTTGAGAACGTAGTTGAAGGGATCACGCGAATTAAATGCCGAGTACGAAGCGTAGTTGTATAGCCCCTCGAATGCGTCCCATACTTCGGAGCACCCCTTCAACTCGGCGTATTCGTCGGGCAGGGGATCGGGGAGCAAATGCAACACGTTCCCCGCCGGATCAAGATCGTAGCAATACAGGGGGAAATGCTTCGTCCAAACAATGAAGACGGGACTTGTGCAACAACCAGCAACGTGCCCGATCCCTGAATCAATCGCTAGGGTGCCCGTAGCTCGTTCGATGAGGCAATACAACTCTCCCGCTTCTGCGTAGTCCCGATGCTCCCAGATCGCATTGGGAGAGACGGCAAGCCCTGCCTGGACGATCGCGTTCCCATTCGGCGACCAGTCGAGCAAGACCGGCACAAGGTTCCGCTTCGATAGCTCGCGGCAAAAGTCCGCGACGTCGTAGGGGTTCAAGTCCTTCTCTGGCCCACCGCTTGCCCCCTCGTAATGGATCAGGAACGCCCCTTCATTCGGGGGAAGCGAAGCGTACCAATCATCTACCCGCTTCGCTTGTTCTTCCTGATAGGTGCAATCGTAGGTACAGAGATCGGCGATGGTCGCCAATCCGAACTCCGCGAGAAGGCATTGCGGCACCTTCGTACAAACACCGTCCCAATCGTATTCAGGGTGTCCAAACTGGATATACAGGCAGCGGTCATATTTGAGATTGTCGATCCACCGCATTGAATAATCCGTCTTCCTTGATGAAAACCATTCTTTGACGAGATCGGCGTATAGGTCGCCTGTACCAAGGGAAGACATAACGGAGAACTCGCAATCAGGATAGTAGTAGCGAAGGTGCGAAAGGACGCAACGGAATTGAACGTGGTCGCCTAGACCGTGGTTGAAGCGTAGTAGGACATTCTTTTTGCCGGCGAGATTGTTTGCGGTAATCATACATATAGGTATGCAATACAAAACTAAACAACTCGTCGCCATTCAGCCGCAGTGCGACGACGTACCCGAACAAGTGTCGGCACCCGTCAAACCCAAGAAACCAAAGAAAAAGAAAAAGGACAAGAAAAAAGGTGGGAAGTAAATGCCGAGTATTCTCTGGAACGATCCCCTACTAGCGAAGTTCAATTTCCAACCAAGCCAAGAGGCACAAATTACCGCCATCATTCAAGCGGTAGATTTTGCCATTGACCGCGAGACGAAAAGAAACATTCTCTATAATCAATGGGATCGCTGTTTCACGATGCTCGGCACTGGCGAAATCCATCTATCATCTTGGCCAGTTGAAGCCGTCCTTCGCGTAATGGATCGACAAATCTTCTGCGTTCAGATCGCAGGCACCGCGACAATCAACAATGTCTCTACAACTACGTCGAGCGTAATCTTGACGCAGATTAGCGGGGGTATCTCTACGGTGACGATGCTCACCTATGCCGCCTACCCGACGTTGAATGCACTGGTAGAGGCGATCAACAATGTCGCTACCTTTTCGGCAACACTGGGGCAAAGCATCGACGGGGATTTGCCCTCGTCGGACTTGAAGGCGGGGCAGAGTGTGGCAATCACTACCCAAACGCCTACCGGTGCCTTGGCCGTCTGGACGGGTGCCCCTGGAAGTTTCGGACTAGCAACACCCGACTTGCCAATTCTGAATCTTTTCTATGGCACTCAATTCGGGGATCGCTTCGCAGCAGGGTTCAATGGATACGAACCGTCGCCTGCACGGATGCACGCGGGCAATCAATCCGAAGTGTGGCCATATCAGAAGATCAGAGTCGTTTGGACGGGCGGATATGGGAACGACGGACCTTGTCCCTACCCCGAAGACCTTGCTTCCGTAGTGGCACAAATGACGGGATACATGGCGACCGACAGGACGGGGGTTATCACAAGCGAAAACTTCGGAGTAGGCAAATACCAGTATAGCGTAGGACAAGTGCAACTCGACAAACTCCCGCTTACTTACAGGAAGATATTGAATAGCTATAAGTTCAGGAAGGTCTAATGTATGAGCATTTCGCAACAGGCACAAACAGCGATCGACATTTACGACGTGGAGTATCCACGCGGTTCGACCGGTGCCTACGTTCGCACCTATACCTTGACGCAATCTACAACCATCCTTTACCTGGACAATACCGAAACCATCGACAAAACACATAAGCAACGACGCGAGCAACAAATGGGAATCGTGATGAGTGAAGACCCGCTCGTATGGGAGAACTTGCACGACTGCTGCGTAATCAATGGTACTCAATTCCGAGTTTGCCACCGTGAGGATTTGGGAAGTAAGGGATTGTATTTCTGGTTTAGTGTAGAGGAAGATATAAACCCTGGAAGTTTATCCGAGTACATTTCAGGGGGCGGACTTGTCGGCGGCGTCTCTACCGCTAGTTTTATGGGAACACTCGGCGGAACACCTAAGACATTTCACAAAGGGGAAAGCATATGAACTACTGGATTTCAAGAAAGAACAAATGGACTACATCAACGACCGGAAGCAAATACAAACTATTCCAGCATTCCGTCAATCGGGGATTTATCCTTAACATAAAGCAAGCGACCAGTACGGCCGCATTGCATCGGGTAGCCGATACGCTGAAATCAACGGACTATCTACGGGCGTGCGAGTGCCGACTACACAACTGCGATACCTTGGGAGAGCATGACTAATTCGCTAACAGGGGCAATACTCAATTTCTACGCTAGTTCGCCGAACAACGCGAAACTACAAGCGGACGTAGGCGACGGGTTCTATACGGATGAAATGCCGTTCAATACCCTTCGCCCCTACATAGAGATTGAACAGACGGGGACGCATACCTACGCCGAGTGCAAGGCGGCAGGGGCACGCGGGCGGATTGAAGATATCATGATCGCGTTCAACGTCTATGCGAAGGATAGGGACACCGCCGAGCAAATCTTGTACGACGTAGAAGCCCTGTTCCTGAACACGACATCGCGGCTCACCCTGGATAACTATACTCACTATACGCAGTACCTAGAAAATCGCGTCTTCGCCTACGATCAGTATGGTTGGCTTGGGAGTTGCGAAATTAAGTATCGACTGCAAAATCTGCAATAGAAAGGATACATACAAAGGGAAGCATTTTGTAGAGGGTTAAGTATGACAACGCCAGTTTTATATCCAGGGACAATCGGAAGCGTAATTTTCAATAGCGTCGATCTTAGGGTTCAGAAATGGACTTTCGGAGAAAAGGGCACCGTCAATGAAACGACAACTAAATCGGACGGCGGATACTACAAAGGTGTCGTTACTAAGATGAAGGGTGCGGGAAGTTTCGAGGCGATCTACGATAGTACCATCAACGGGGGCACCGTCCCACCGTTGAAGATTGGATCGCAAGCATCGGCAAACTTCCAATTTGATACCGGCGGTGTGCAGATTACCTGCCCGATCATCACGATTACGGATTGCGACTATACAAGCGACCGTGATGGAATGCTTACCTATACATGCACCTATGAGACATACGGGACATATACGCTACCCACTCAACTAACATCATAAGGAACGCCATATAGAAAATGATAGATGCCCTCTGCCGCTCCCCCGTCCCATATGCCTTTGACGGCAAGACCTACGAAATCTCTCCATTAACAGAAGGCGACTTTGCGGACTTTGTTTCTGCGGTACGTTGGCGAACACTCCACGAACTCTTGCAAGTTCCAAACTGCCCGCAAGAGATAATCAATGAAGAGTATAGGGCAGCACCAAAAAAGATACTCGGCATGAGTAGTCCAGAAATCTATGAACAGATAGAAGCACAGTGGGCAGTTGTCGAAATGGTTTATCTCGGCCTTCGCGGTAGGCATCCCGACATTACGAGGGAAGCGATAAGCAAGTGGGATTCCTATACAACCCATCGGATGCAAGAAATACTCTTAATCATTTCGCAACCGTGGTGCTCCCTGGACGATGAGAATAAAAAAAAAGCCCAAGCACTACGGACGTGCAAGACGGCGGAGGAAGTGGAAACGTGGATGGTACAGGAAGCGAATGCACGGATAGCGAAAAAGAGCGAATTGAAATCTTCTCCCGCCAAGTAGATGCCTATCGCAAGGCACTCGAAAATCTCGGTCTTACTCCCGACATATTGAAAACTCTATCTTGGAATCAACTGTGGCTACTGACTACCGATAATCCCCTGGACGGTCATACGGGAACAAAGCGGTTCGGAACTCTTATACAGGCGGCCGAATATCTTGAAAGAAATAAGCATTCGCCAACCATAAATAAGGAATGCCAGACGAGAAAATCGCAGAAGCATTCATCAAAATCACAGCCGATCACGCCGACCTTAAAAAGAAACTCGGCGAATCAAAGCACTTGCTTGGGGACTTCGTAGGGGAAGCAAAGAAATCCCTTCTAGCTTTTGGCGGAGTGCTCGCGGCGGGCTTCACGTTGGAAAAGATAATCGAGGCGTTCGCCCATGCGGAAGTGGCGACCAATCAACTGAAAGCCGCCCTTACGTCCATCGGTGCCCCTGTTACAAGCACGATGCATAAACTAGAAGAGTACAACGATACGCTTCTAGCGAATACGACAATCGGCCACTCGGCAGCAATGGAAGCCGAAAAGTTCGCTATCACTCTCGGCGTACCCGTCCAACACCTTGAAGCAATCACAACCGCCGCCATCGGTCTTTCCCGCGTCTATTCCATAGATTTGCAATCCGCTACCAAGATGGTAACGGAAGCAGGCGAAGGGTACTTCACGAAACTCCAACGCATGATACCCGCCTTGAAGAATGCCAAGAATGCGGAACAGGCAAGAGCTATCGTATCCGAACAAGTACGGAAAGGACTTGTCCTAGAAGCCGAGTACATGGATACGTTGTCGGGTATGTGGGCACAATTTGAGAACCACTTGCACGGCGTAGCGGTGGCACTGGGGACGATGCTTGCCCCTGCCTTGAAGGTGGGGACGGAACTACTAGACCAACTCGCAATCCATATGAAGGATATTCTCGTAAAGGTAGGGGCCGCGTCCTACGACATACCGAACCTATCGAAGATGCTCAACGGATTGTTTTCCACTCTGAAAGGTTCGGGCGGTATCTGGGATTGGTTCGGTAAGGCAGTGGTCTCGGTCGCTCAAACTATGGTGAGTGCCTTCGATAGTATGGTGGGAGCGGTGGAAACACTCGGCGAATCACTTGCCGCTCTCAAAGGTTTGATGGAAGGTATCCGCGACGTGAAGGCGGGCAACACCGGCTTTCAACAATGGATTGCTAGGGTAGTTGCAAATGGAATGGTGGGCGATCCAAAGAATATCGAAGCGACAAGGAAGGCACTACTAGAAGATCAGGCACGTCAGAAGGACGACAGCAAAAAGGCAGTCGTCGATTGGAAGAAACTGATTGAAGAACTACGGGGAAAGATAAAGCCGCTTCCGTTCGCGGGTGTCCCTGGACTACCTGGAGGCAATGCAAAAGAGAAAAAAGAAAGTATGTATGAAGTGGGCAAGATCTTTCACGGCACTGGTAGTGATGCCTTGGCGACCGGCGGTGACATTAAAAAGCTGGGGGACCGCATCATATCGAAGAAAGACGTAGTGAAGGTGGAAGCCGCTCGAATGCCGATAGTCGCTTTAAGACCGGGACAAGTCGCACCGAAACCACTGAAACGAGTACCGCGACCGAAGCGACC